>Ga0123342_1002739_pt1 | contig 29001 bp, 10 predicted proteins | sample Turbeawhitnodule_FD_89960 | JGI IMG/M metagenome (GOLD analysis project Ga0123342, IMG submission 89960) | Root nodule microbial communities of legume samples collected from Mexico - Turtle bean Mexico white nodule | ecosystem: Host-associated > Plants > Roots > Nodule | place: Mexico: Nepantla... | reverse complement strand
GTGAGAAAATTGTGAATTTCCCCACAAATAATATTGTTATATTTTTTAATACCCCAAAAAAATAAAATATATATATATATATATATATATATATATATATATATATATATATATATTCCTTAATTACCAGGATAGCACGCATCACTGTTTATAGATGGAATTCGATCTTTGGATAACTTAATTCTGATCCTGATTATCGTGTTCTGTGTGTTAAACCAACCAGTTCAAATCCGATTTTCTGGAAACTAAATTTTGATCTAGAATTTTGAATTTTTTTCTAACAAGTAAAAATATATAGTAAATATAATAAATAAAAGATAAATAAGTGTAGTAATTATTTAGTTATATGTTGAATTAAAATATTTAATATTAATACTGATTTATTTATAATAAAAAAACAGAAAATAAAGAAAAGTTAGAACTAAATAAATTAAGTACTTGAAATGTTAAAAGATATTTTAAAAAACTATTAAATAATAAAAAATTACACTTAACTAATTAATAAAACATTGATTAAATAATAAAGTTATTTTTTTATTTTGTAATTATACTTAATATAGGAAAATATGGATGAATAAAATTTGTATTTAATAAATGGAATCATCTTCAGCCGAGATAAAAATTCTTAAAACTTTGTCAAGTTTATAAGAAGAAACTCATATTGTTCTTTCTTCCCAAGCAAGGATACTTGAATGGAGAATTAGGAAAAGATTATTCCCATTTTGTGAAGATAAACTTTTAATATCAAATCAATTCTCATTCAATCAATAAATTTTGGAAAAGGCAGGAGTTCTATAGATGCCTTGCCCCTTCACTTGATGTTACAAAAAAAAGTTCGATTAATAATCATAAATACAAGTAAAGTTGGCACCTCTCCCTCCCTAACCATCACACTTTTGACTAAGAAGAAAGGAAAAAATAAAGTTTCATGGAGAAATGATCTACAAGTATAAATGAAAATATTTTCTTTATTTTTTTCTAAATTCTAAACTCCAAACCACAAACCCTAAAAATGTATAATTGTAGAAATTTTGTATAAAAATAGTATTTTTCTCTTGTAAATAGTAGAAGCATAAGTGTGCTTCATTTTGGACTAATTAGGATTTGATTTGGAAGTCAAAATCCTAATTTTTGAAGTTGACATGCATTACTTTTCATTAGGGAAGTCAAAATCCTAAATGAAGAGGCCAAGAGTGAGAGCACATGGCCCACTCACACACTGAGGACCATACAAGCATCAAAGATGCATGAAGGCTTATAAATACTTGAAAAATCAAAGAAGAATTTGAGAAAACAAAGTTTTTTAAACACTTGATGAGAGGAGGTAGACCGGAAAATACACAAATGGAAACAAAGAAAATGCGAAACAATAGCATCAAGTAAGCTAGTGAAAAACAATTTCATCACAAATATGAAATTCCATGGCTAAATTTGTCACTAGCACAAGCAAAACTTGTTGTTAATTTCCTTGGTATGGAACTTTGTTGTATTTTTTTTTAATTTTGTTGCACTTTTCTTTACTTTGGTTGATGGCTTAATGGAGTCTAAACTCAATTCATGGAGTATGAATCAATTAAAATAATATCTTAAACAAGAGTAAAGAGAGAGAAGTAAACAAAGATTTATACTAGTTCACCCAATAACAAATGCTACATTCAGTCCCCTTAAGCAACTCCCTCAAGAACCTTTCAGTAAGTATTCTCAACCTCTTTAGGTACGCAAGTATTCTTACACCTCTTTAGGTCACAAGTATTCTACACTTTTATAGGTACACCATTATTCTACACATCAGGTACACCAATATTCTTATACCTCTACAGGTCACCAAATATTCTTACACCTCTCCACGTCACCAATATTCTACACCTTTGTAGGAAATCAATCATAATCTCCACGAAGGCCAGGTTCTTTATTCCAATAGGCACAAAGACCGATCCCGCTCGTCCCTTATTATTTTACATGTGTCTGGAAATGATGCTTGTCTTATGAGCTATTTACTTCTGGAAGACATGGGGCATGAACAAGAGCATGGTTAATTAAGTAGGCCATGGAGCATGAGCCATATTAGTGTAAACCTTTTAATAATGAGAAAACCTTTCTAATGAGAGAACAATGAAAACTCACGTGATGTACTTCTTAGTGTGAAGTATTTACAATGGTTAAGCTCATAACCCAATCTCATATTCAATCTATAAAAACATATGTAACTATATAACACTATTCTTAATCACACAACTATAAAACATGTTCCTGTATTCTTAGAAAGCTTATATATAAATTTGTACACTTTGTTGTTGTGTCTTTCATCTTCAAGATCTTTATGTAGTTCCCTGAAAATTGAATTTTGAAGCTTTATGCTTTTTACTCTTCAATATAGTTGTTAGACAGTCAATATAGAAACAATTGCTTCTGATTTATATATCAGACGATCATGAAAGTCAAGTAGATGCTATGAACAAATAGACTTCACAAAATACATATCATGATGATACACATTGTGAAGATTTAATATGATAGACACTGCTTTAGGCATGGTAGACATTGATAAAAAAAAATATAAACTGTCAAAGAGATAAACATGTCAGATGATGCAAAGAATGCAAGTGTCAAACTATATAATGAATGCACACTAGATGATGTATTAGAAAGGAAGAATGATGATGTTACACAAAATGTTAAAGACTATGTCAAATACTATATATCCATGACAAACAATGACAAGAGTAAAAATAGACTTGGCTGAAAACGACAAACGAAGTCAAATAGACTCACTAGACAAAGCATAGAGAAAAACTCATAGAGCAAGGCTAAGTAATGCAAATGACAGATGATGTTTCAGAGAAACTCACTAGACAATGTTCAAACATTTAAGTGTTATACGAAGGTCTCACAAAGCTTGGTAGACGATGTCTACAAAGGAACTCAATGGACCAAGATCAATATATAGTGTTAGAGGGAGCTAACAATTGCCAGATGACGAAAGCTCTACAACGTATCAGACAAAGATTAAGTCATACATGACAAATGATGATGCGCTTTGGACAATCATTTGACAGGGAAGTTTCCGTACTAAGTAATTTAATTACTACATGATCAAATAATTATCAAATGTTTTCTAAACTCGTTTTGATACTGAGAATTCATTGAAAGCAAGTTAAATAAAAAAAAACTCGTTGAAACCAAGAATAAAATGTGTTTTGCAAAATTGATTTGAAATACATGACACAAACAATTTTATGAAAATACGTTACTTTGATGTTTCAAGGAAGAAATATAATTTCCTAAGAGATTATAATCTATTTTCTAATACAACTGTGTTTTATTAATCAAATTTGAATCTATATTTGAAAGACTTCAAAAAATAGAGCACACATGTCTCCACATTACAAGGTTTTCAAAATATATTGTGTGGAAAATATTCAAGAGAAATTATGTTTACAATGAGAAAAATTAAGTATAAACTTAGAATATTTGAAAATACTTTTGAATGAGTATCTGAGAATAAAAAGATTTGATAATTTGAAGATATTGTTTTTCAGTGATACACTTGCTTTAATATAAGGATTATATTGATTGTTGAGATCCACAAAAGGTTTCTAATGTGTTTTAGGAACATAAAGATGCGTACAAAGTCAATATCCAGAGTTTCCTTACTCAACGTATGACTAAGGAAACTATGAAGTTGATGAAAGAGATTTGTGCAATCAAGAATTAAAGTTGTTAGAATTATAGGCCTTAAACAAGAGGAAGGTGAATTGTTTTTGAAATATTTTTGCAAGTATTGAAGGAAGAGTGAAAGACTAAGAGTGAAAGACTATGAAGAATCAATCAATTAGAAAACTATTCAGCCAAAAAGAAAAGTGTTTTTAGTTTGATTCCAGAAAATCAACCAATTGTTTTTGCGAAACAACCGGTTGTTTATACCATCAGTTTCGAAAATCAAAGCTAAAATGTTTCTTTAGTAAATATAATTTTATATATTTTTTAAATGGCTTTTTGAGAATATTATTACATAATACTTCAATAAATAAATAAAATAAATTTTATGTTAAATAACTGTTTCATAAAAATTTCAATTTTCTTACTTTTACGATTCTAAAATTTATTTTTTCCACTATATTCATTATTAATCGTTTTTTACTTTTATCACCTAAATAAAATTATTTTTTAATAATTATTTCAAATTTATTATCACCGTTTTACTTTTAATAATTTTTTTATCATTTAAAAAATTAATTATCAACATACACATAATTATTAAAATAGTTATAATAACAATTATATTTTACATTTACTTACACAATCTAAATTAATATTTATTTAATTTAAATTACTTTATTCTATTATTTACTTTATTTTTCATAAATCTATAATTTAATTTCTTTTTGACCTTTTTAAAGAAGGTTTAAAAAAAATACAAACAATAAAACTAGATTTCGTTCTCTTAGAAGTCGATTTTCAACGTATTTTTTAGTAACTGAAATTACTGTGTAAAATTCATAATTCGGTGTCTTCATAACCCGATGTTGAACCTACACTGTAAAATGTGTTATCGTGTAAACAATGTGTACTGTCATATTGATGAGGAAAATAAAAAATATAAAAAAGAAAATGAAAAAATTCCCAAATTGTCCAATTTGTACGGATATCTTTTGGGCAAAAGCCATGAACACTGTGAAGTCCTTTTCCTCTTTAACCAATAGAGAGTAGACAACTTATTTGGTTCTTCATTTTCGTACAAATCTTTACTAACACTTGCTATTCCACACACAACAACAACAATAATAATAATTTATACCATTAATATAATGTAATAAAATGTAAATATATATTTGGGTAGTAATAATAATGATCAGATAATTTTTACTAAAGTTTTCTAACTTATTTACCAATTTGTTTTATTTTTTTTAAGAAAATAATTATTCCACATTAATAAGCTATGAGTATTTTATATAAAAAATTAAAATATCATTTTTAACTCAAAACTTTAAAATAATAATAGATACTTGATTTTCTTTCTTATATACTGTCTTCAAAACTTATTTTTATTCACAAATTCGCACTTGCACTTCTAATAAATATATTAATCACTTATTCTAGTGATAGCATTTTTAACCAAAAGTTTAAATGAATTCAATTTAAGAAATTGAGTAAAACAAGAGTTATCAAAATACGAAGAACAAACACTAAAAGATATGTTTAACATTATCCAGCAAGACATTGAAATCGACCGAGAATAAAAATCTTGTACTTAGGAAATATGAACTCGTTTTACCAATTTGTGGAACCTCCTTTCCATTTGTTCACACATTATTAATATGTGAATTGTATATATAAGTTTGGTTTCCTTTTTATTGGCAATAAAAAATTAATAAATGTAAACTATTTTAGGAGTGGTTCAACTCGTATACAAAAAAACCTCAAGTCAACTCACTTAACTGGACTTTGAGATCCAACCTAAAAGAACAAACACCTGGAAAAAACATCAACAAATCATTCTCATACAGACTAGAGGGTCAAGACACCAGTCAGAAAAGGAGAAAAAGTAGCATGAAACTTGACACTGACCCACGACCAAATCTTTAATTGAATCAAGACAAAAACTTCTGAAACGTCAGCCACGCCCCTATTAAAGATTATATTGTTCCTATGCTTCCACAACTCGCTTACCACTGCAATCCAAACCGCTCCCCATACATCGCTTGAAGCATTTATGAGTCTGAATTGGGAAAAATTCAACAAAGGAACATTGTGAGACACAAACTACACTCCAATCCATTCAAAGCAATGACTCCAAACTAGCCAAACAAATCTACACTCCAAAAAAAAAAGGTTGACAAGACTCCTCCTCCACCCTACATAAACTATACAAAGGACTATCTGACACGATCCCACGCTTTTTCAAATTGACCTTGGTGGCTATCTTATTCTACATCACCATCCAAACAGTAACAAGTGCGGAAGGCTGCGCTTTACACCTCCAAAACTGCTGCTTATAAGCTTGGAGTAAGATGAAGGAAAAGTTAAAATCTATAATCACCATTTAAGCTGAAGACATGTTAGAAAAAAGATGGATGTTACGTAGAGTAAGTTTGAAGTGAATTAAAGTTGGGTGACATGAAGCGAAATCCTCAATGATTGAACGTAGATAAGGTTGAACCGTTTGTTTTTGTCCGCTATATCTAGATACCGTCCATGGTGAAAACTCGCATCAAGTACTCAGTACGATGGCATCTTGTGAAACAACGGTACTAGCGTGCTAGGTCATGTCAGCACCACATGTTGTGCCCATAACAGTACTTTTACAACTTCTTATCATTTATACCACAAAGATTCTATCAGAATAATTGCTTTCAACTCTCAAACCCTTTAACTCTTTCATTTTTAACAAACAATTTTTAACTTTAATGTTCGGATTTTCATCCACTATATATAAACATATTTATAATATATAAATTATTCTAAATCTTATTTTATTTATCGATTTTATAAAATCAAGTTAAACTTAGAATTTTAATATGGTATCAGATATAATATCATAGTCATTTAGAGTAGTTATGATAACATAGTCATTTAGAGTAGTTATGATAACATAGTCATTTAAAGTGTATCCTAACGGAATATTGATGAGTTTATCAGATCATCCTTTATTATAGGAGAATCATTAAATTGAAATTAATTTTAGAGACTAAAATAATTAATTACTATTTGATTAAATTAAAGACCATTTTATAAACTAACAAATTATTAGTATCTAAAGTAATTTTCGTTATTAATAAAAATTTATAAGATAGTTTCTAAATCGGTATCTAACGATTAACTATCAAGGTTTTAACTATTTATTCCTTTATATTCTAACTTTGGTAGTAATAAGTTAGAATATAAAGTAACAAGTAGTTAAAATCTTGGTAGCTAATGATTACATACAAATTTAGAAACTATTTTATAAATTTTTTGATAATAGAAATCACTTTAGATACTAATAATGTTTTAGTTTTTAAAATAGTATATAATTTAGTCAATATAGTCACAAATTATTTTTAGCCTCTAAATTTAGTTATTATTTAATGATTTTCTTATAATGCCGTATCGGATTGCTGAGATCATTCATGATGTATATATTCTCATACACGAAATGATAATATCAGAATAAGATTGAATTATATTTAAAATTTACTTCTTAATAATTAACTTAACCTTATAAAATTTATTTATTTATATAGTAAAATATACACTTATTATATATTATGAGTTATTCTTAATTTTAATGAATATAAGATCTAGAATGAAATCCCACCATAAAGATAATCAATTTCTCACTAAAAACAACAAAAGGTTATGTTAGAGAGGATCACCAAGGACAAGGGGACAGTTTGCCAATACTCTTGTCAGTTGGAAAGGTTAATTTTCTTGTCCCATATGAAAATAAAATAAAATTGATGTCTCTACTAAACGGTCTAGCGTAGTGCAGTGAGTACATTAGACCATGGGGATACCACATAACAAATGCAATGGACCAGTAGTTCTCACCCCATGCAAATAAATTAATGCTCAATCTCACTACAGCAATGAATAAAGCTAACTGCAACAGAGACAGAGACAAGAACTACCTAATTCTACTCAAGATCTTTACTTGTGTACTTATGTTATGTCTGCACCTCTGTGCATATAATTGTTGTTGTGGCAGTGAAAAATAAGAGCTGGTAATTTTCTTCTTTAGGTTAGTTCTGAAACAAACACAAGGGATTCCTCCACCAATTCTTATTCTCATTGAAACTTTGCATATCAACCCTGTTGGAAAATATTATGCATTATTAATATACAGATATTGTTTTAGTAACTCAGAACAATTGTTTCATGAGTAATGGTGGACTCAGATTATTCAAGTGTGTGTACTGTTATTGTTGTAGAATCCTGATATGTTGTTAATTTAGAGTGAAGGATAAATAATTTTTTCTTCTTGAAATATGAACATATATAATGAAATAGAAATGTTTTTGGAAAATTGTAAAGTGGTGTCTTTAACTATTTATGAGTGTGTACTGTAATTGCAAAGGATTGTGAGGAAGGGGTTGTGTAGGCATGTGACATTGGTCCTTGATCAGCATGGCATCAGAAATCAGAACAAGAAGAAAGAAACAAGAACAAAACAAAAGCAAAATCCTCTTCTTCCAATTTGTAATTCCTTGAGTACCAATGGTTATGCGTTTGTGATTGACGCGCCATCAGCACTATCACTTTCAACACAACATTGATTAAAAAATGAATAGCAACTTCCCAGTTCTCTCATTTCACTGCAGCAACTGGGATTTAACCTTTTCCTCTATTAGCTTATCATTAAAGACAAAACATTTCCAACACCCTCCTCTGTGCACTATTCCTCTACCTTTATGCTTACACAAGCACACAATTAACAAAACGGAGCCTGTGGTCCACACCCTTCTTTTCTGCCTTTCTGCTTCCTATAAACTCCCTCTTTTGCTCCAAAAAGTTCTGCCTCACCAACAACCTTACGTCCTCCTTCACCATTCACCACCCTTTTGCACAATGGAGGCCAGGACTGTGGAGAGGAAGAGATCACTGGTTGAGAGGGTGAGAAAGAGTGTGGAGGAGGAAGTGGAAAATGAAGTGGAAGAGGAGGATGAAAGTGGTGCTAGTCTCACAGAAGATGAGAAAAAGAGAGGGCTTAGTAGCAATAGTGGTGGCGGGAGAAGAGGGTCAACTGGGGGTGGTGGAGGGGTTTCTCCACCTTCCTGTCAAGCAGAGAGGTGTGGTGCTGATTTGACTGATGCAAAGAGGTACCATCGCCGCCATAAGGTGTGTGAGCTTCACTCCAAAGCTCCTGCTGTGGTGGTTGCAGGGCTGAGGCAGAGGTTTTGCCAGCAATGTAGCAGGTTTGTTCAATCAACACTCATTCATCTTCACCATTTTCTCTTGGGACAAAACTTGTATTGTCTATATCATTTTACCATACATGGTAGCCTTGATCCTGCTTTCCTCTTATCTTAGTTTAGTTCATGAGCTTTTGAAGATAACAATTATATACTTTTTGTACCAAAGGAATCACTACCACTAGCATCATCAAGGCTTTGAAACATGGATAGTTTCTAGCTTTCTTCAAACATAATTGTGACTGTATCCATCACATTTGTCCAAAAAATTTCAAAATGTTAATGATCAACGAAAAATTAACTAGCTGCAATTTAAAACCTTTAAGGGTCTATTCACAAGTGAAAATAAGCCATGATCAATGTCTAAAAAGTAAGTTTTTCTTCACAGAAGTGTGGAACAGTTAAAAATTGAAGCTTTTCTTCCTATGATGAGTGTGTGCAGGTTCCATGACCTGGCGGAGTTTGATGAGTCTAAGAGAAGCTGCCGGAGGCGGTTGGCCGGACACAACGAACGGCGCCGGAAAAGCAACCCTGAAGCTTGCAGTGATGGCAGCAAAGGCCATCACCACCCTAAGGAAACAACACACTGCAGGCTTGCTGATGAGAGGGGGAGAATTCAGATGAACCTACCAGGGAGTTCTGGCTACAAGTCTTTCAACATCAGATGAAGCAAAAATGTTCACCAAGCTCTCTCTCTTCTGTCACCCTCTGGTTTCTTACAAACCAAGTCATATAATAAAGACCACTTTGTTTGTTCACATGATCAAGAACCAAACTAAACAAAACTTCCAACATCCAAAGCTTGTGTCTATGCAATGCAAGCTAGTTTCCTGAGTTCCATGTTTTCTTATTAGACAGTGCCTTTCGTTTCTGTTCTTCCTTACCATTGTTATCCTATTGAAGCACCATTTCATGGTGGTGAGATCTTATCTTCCATTGGATTAAAATAAAAAGCTTTTGCATCTTTTCGCTATTCATCTTTGTATTTGGATTCTTTCTTATTCTCATTTTTCTTTCTTATGCTAATAAACTAACCATTTAGTTCTACATTCTGTTTCAAACTTAAACTAATTACTCATAAAGAACTAAATACTTTATAAAGTATGAACTAAATTCTTTTGTAAAGTAAATTAAGTTTATAAAATTTCATGCAAATAAAAAGTATCTCAACTTTATTTTAGTACATATATGTTATTCGAAATATAAATAAATGTCTACTGAGAAATAATATATCAGCAAATGCTTAAAAAAAAGTTATATGTTTGACTTTAGATAATATCAAATAAACATTCATTTAATAAATTAATATTTTAATTATCTTTAATTTATTTTTTAATTTAAAATATTATTATATTATTATAATGGGTTGTCTAGTATATGTATTTTACTTTTTAGTCTCAAACCAATTTTTTCCATAATTTTAATAGTTAAATTGGATAACTTTATATGAAGTTATTAAACCATGTAAGTAAAAATGTAAATTAATCTTGTTATATATGTTGTGAGAACTGGATTCTCGTGAGATTTTCATCTCAATTCTTCACTGTCAAAATATATTTATTCTATAATAAGGAGTTGAGACTTTTTACTGGACACATCCAAGCCCATTTTATGTACAATTTAAAGAACATAGTGATATATGAATATATTTCTGTAAATATAAATTCAAAATAAACATACACATATGAAGAAATTGATGAAAATAAAATATAAATTATAAGCCATTCTCATAAATCTAACTTTTAGTTAGTAGGTAGCAATAATTGCATTTCTAAAGAATAAAACTTTTGTCTAAGCTATCATATTTTGCTTCTCCCTCTCACAATAAAATGTATAGAAAGAAAGAATTTAATGATCAATGGTGTAGTTGGATAAAACCACTTGCAGATGAAAAGTTAAATTAGATGTATACATAAACGTAAAAACAATACATTTTTTTAAGATAAAATTAAACTTATAAATTAAAAAAAAAAACTAGATCTTATTAAGAAACATTTCCATTTTTCTTTAATTTTAAAAATTATTTTTTCATAAATTAAAATTCATGCATTGCGAAATTATTTCATATAAATTATCGATATTTTTAGTTCTCTAAATTTTCATTTTAGCTCATGCATATAAGCCCAAATGGATGAACCAACAAAAGGCAATTACTTCCTGCACCAATCAATTGCTTGCTATACCTGACGAACTTTTTAAAATTTCATTATGTTATTGTCTTTGTTAAACACTCTGGATATAAACATCCGTACGCAATTAACACTTGCAGTTGAAGCTTCCGAATGTCTATGTCTGTAGTAGAGAAATGCATTACAGATATCGTTATCCAAAATTGGATTTTGTATTTCGGATGTACATATCTAGAATTGAGTTTTGAATTCCAGATATACATATCCAGAATAGTTAACTATGTTCTAGATATGGGCATGCGGAAGTATATTTTTTGACTTATGAATTTCTATATCCGAAAGCTAAGTGATATTTTTTTTCCAGCATTCTCAATGGATACAATTGCCTTAGAGGAGAAATGCGAACAGAAGAATGGCAAGACAATGCTGCCCACTGCGTTCAGTGCGAAAACGAATGTGACGATGGCGGTTGCTACGCGAGCACGAAGGTGGTCATGGCTGTGGCGGTTGCTGCGCAAAAACAAAGGGATGCTGTGATTGAGTATGGATTTCCCCCTTAACCCAATTTCAATTTCATTAAAGACATTTTTGTATTTTTCCAAATTTCATTAAGGATATTTTGATATTTTAGCAAACATAATTATGATTGGGTGCAGGAGAATCAGCGCCAGCAAAATGGTTAAGTGAAATTTCCAAAAGGCTTTGTTCAAGGGCAATTTCTTCCAGTTCTTCCTGTACCTCTTATATAGAGGTGAAATGACAACTTTGTATTTTTTCATCCTCTTTATTGACATCCATCTTCTCCTTCTAAAATTTTAAACTCTAAAATTTAAAATATAATTTTATATTATAAATTTTAGAATTCAAAAATCATTTCAGATTCTAAAATTTGGAATACAAAGAGTTTAAAAAATATTTTCTAAGTTCAAAAATACATTTCAAATTCTAAAATATTTCAAATTTTTAAAATTTGAAATAGAAAGAATTTAAAAAATATTTTTTAATTCAAAAATACATTTCAAATTCTAAATTTCGAAATACAATTTCGAATTCTAGAGTTTAGAAAATCTTCGGATTATTAAATTAAAAAAATGAAAAAACGGAATATACAATTCGAAAATAAAAAAAAAAAAACAAATCTTGCACCTCTTACACAAAGATAGTTTTGGAATCAAAAGATTTATAGAAGTACATAGGTGCAGGAAGAAATTATGGATGTTAGAAGAAACTATGAAGGTGGAGGAAGAAATTGACTTGTTGAAGATGATAGAGATTGGCCAAACTTGATTTCATTCATACCAATTATTTTGGTCAACACAATCGAAAACTACATCCTTTTAACATTGGTACATCAAACAACATGTTCTGAGACGGGTGATTTGTATGAAAACAGATGAAATATAACACACTGAATGCCTTGACATGCAATAACACCACAAGGGTATATCACCATTTATCCATATACACTACAAAGTATATGCTACACTTTCAAGTTCTACTATTTAAGTTATGTGATCACTGCAATTTCACAACAACACAAGAGATATCATCTGAGCTTTTCCTGTTACGTGCTTCTTCAGTAAGGATCTTTGCCGCAGACCGAGCATCCTTAACATCCCTTATTGCTTCAACTGCTTCTTGGTTTGTCATTACCTTCAATAATTTTAATGAATATGATTAGTGCAGAAAATGCATGTATCTTGGTGTAAAATATTATTATGATTTCGTTCTTCAACATGAAGAAGAGAGTCTTGTCTTGTTTATTGAATATTACCTTCCATAACCCATCACTGGCTAAGATAATAAACTCTGCATCATCACCTATCATCTCCACAATCACATGTGGTTCTGAGCTCAAGTGTATCTTCAGGCTTTTGTCACCGAATGCCCTTGACACTGCCAACTGACCATCAACTCGTGGAACGTCCCCTGATTGAATCAGAAAACCAGTATCCTTAGCACTGAATTACTTGAATGAATGTTGGAGTTTTCTAGGAAGGAGAACATTGAATTTCTAAGGACTAAAAGCTAACAATTTTTTACAGTTTGAGAATCTAAAAAGATATCAAACCTTAATATCAAGGACATAAGAAAACACATTATTAAGAACCAAGTGAGAATAGAAGTGAAACTAAACACAGATAAAGGGATGATATTATACAACACTAAATTAAGATCAAGGTAAACTATCCAATATTTTAAAATGTCATACCAGGGAAGTTTGACACAAAACCACCTCTGTTTTTTATATCCTCACTTTCTACACTTGGTTCATGATCCACTGATAGTTGTTTGGCCTGGCCATTCTTGCACAAGACAGCTCTGGAATCCCCAATATTGGCCACTACTAACTTCTGACAGTTGATCAATATTGCTGTAACTGCAGTTGAACCTCCTCTGCCCAATTCACCTGATTTGTCTAAAATAGTGGAATCAGTTATACTATATGCTCTCTTGACAGCCTCAGCAGGTTCTGTCCAGAAGTTAGGCTACATGAAGAAATGGGGGAAACAAGAGTTATAGACATGCATTATATTTGAAGAGTTTAATTTTTAACATTCACATTCTTCATGATGTTGTTAAGTAATTAGAAATTTAGAGTAATTATTACATACTACATGCTAATCTACAAGAGGATGACAACCTCAAACTAAATCTAAACAAAGGTGTAGAGAAGGAAAAACAAATGGAAAAAATAAACACTTCATATGACAGGCAAAACAAAATCTGTTTCTGTTTTCTTTAAACTATTGTTACACAGTAATCAAACTCATTCAGCTTGCACTGACATTTTTCTTCTGAATTAGACTTTGAGGTCCAGCATATTTGCTTGAAAACAGTTTAGGTTTCACACCAAGCAGCTCAATAATTAAGTAACCTCTAAAGATTATGAACCCGCATTTACCTCTTTCAAGATGGTATCAAACAAATGAGTTTTCAAGTAATCAGGTACACTTTGACCTGAGTGGCCATCGAATATTGCAAATAAGCCCAATTCATTGTTATCAACTTGCTTAAACTGAGCAACAACATAGTCTTCCATGGCATGACCTGCTCTTCCCTTTACCAAGTGAAAGCCATGAGTTATGTGCTTCTTCATCTTGCTCTTTCCTTTACCTGAATCAGAATCAGATGGGCCCAAAACTTTTTCCTGTAAGTAACATAATCAGGTCACAACACATTCACAACTGAAAAACTCAGAAAATTGAGTTATCAATCAAATAAGAATCAGGTCCGGGAAGAAATATCTAAGTGAAAACTTTTGAACTCATGTAACTCCAAGAAAGACAAGCATAGGCAACTTATCTAACCAAGTTTATTTCTTGAAGCTTTGTGTGATTGTTGAGTTCTAAGACACTACTCAGCTGTATTTAAAAAATTAATAGCTGAGAGTATCATTTCCCAAAGTTTTTTCAAAAGTAAATTTAGGTTTATGTATCTACACATATTCTTGTATCTTCTCAAATAACTAGCTGTGTACACTACATAAAATATTCTCTTAGCAAACAATGCCTGGACTTGTAAAGCATAACAAATCATTAATTATACTGTCATTTTAAATTTTCTGACCTTTGCACTTGTCAGACACAACCTCCATTTCTTTTTATTCCTCACCAAACTATAATAGTTTGCCCTCAAATGTATTTGTCTATAAATCAACACCTAACTAGAACTAAACAAAAAGACTGAACTGCATTTCCTAACTCATCAGGGACTATCTTGCTTTTAAACACATAGCATAGCATAAATCTGGTTGATTGATATTGCAGCTAGCTGGACTTAACAACTGGCACAGCTGAATCTAAAGGCAACCGTCCCATCATGAGGGCTACAACTGACTTTTCCCATTCCTCGTGTGTTCCATGTCAAAAACACAATGTTCAGCAACTGGGGTATTGAACCCGTGATTCACCCTCCAACAGCATTTGATTCCAAAGTTGCAGGTGACCACATAAAATTTGATGATATTTTCTAGCCACTGTGACAAGTAACCTCCCAACCATCTCCATTAACCAACCAACTTAACACCTAAAATATGATCATTCACAAACAAAAGCACAATAGATTGTGCAAATTGTCCGCAGCAAAATACTCTAAAATTTTGAATTTGTTATGCCATATAAACCTGCAATACAGTAATAAAACTAAAAAGCGAAAGTAAACCACAATAAACTAATCTAATTATAAATGGATCCACCAAGAGATTTTGTAGGCCATTAAATTCATTGGTTCTGGTGGCTGTGCAATAAATTTTCACGTAGATGTTGATAAAATTAAGGTTCGTAGATAAAGCATATTGGCTAGAAAAGGTCAGTGTCTTAAATGAATTCATCCTCAGTATCTTGATTAATTAGAGCCTGTTTAGAAAGATACTTCAACAGTTTTCGGGAGCTTCTCTGTTGAAAATATGGAGCCTTTTTCTAATTAAAAAAAAGTTTTTCTAACTTTGTATCCTCATAGAATCTTAGTATTTGACTCTTTGCTAAAGGATACTTCAAGTTCATAAGAAAAAACTTATGATCACCCTTTAGACAGGTTACATCACCAATATCACCAATCCACAATGAGTCAGTAGTAGTCATTTTCCCTTTAAGATGGCTTTAACCTTAAAATCTAAGCTATAGAAAGCACATTCCCTATAACTAAACTCTCAATGAATTATGACTCAAGGGTAAGATAGTTCATCCATGTAATTCAACTCTTAATAAATTAGGACTTTAGGACTAAAAGAGTAAAAGTAGAACCCAACACTAAATACTAGTTGAGAGAGTTTAACTCATCTTATTCAAAGTAAGATGTGACTTTAGATCCGAATTTAGAATCCAGAAAGGTAGAGAGTGAAAACTACATTCACAAACACAAATACATGAAATATAATTACAGGGTTTATCAAACACAAAAGCAATCCAGTGAACTGATGGACAAAGAACAACACCGACAAATATGAACAGAAACCAAATTGTTAGCGATTGTGATGAAACAAAAGGGAAAAATAAGTGAGGAAAATCAAAAGAAAACATACCAGGTAGCAATTCGATTAAAGTATAGCAATGAAAGAGAGAATTAGGATAACAGGAAAGGTGAAAAAACAAAAGGGTACCTTCATCTTATGAAGGATTTCTTTGCCGGTCATAGTGAAGGATTTAAATAGAGATTTAAGATAAAAGTGAGAGTGGCCACGTAGAGGGTGTGTTGTTTTTTATGTATATTTTTTGTGTTAACGCAATGAGGGAGGGTAAGAAGAAGACAGAGAAGTGAAGAGGTGAAGAGGTGAAGATGCAGTGATGGAAGCGATCGAAGGGAAGAGAAAGAAAAAGGAGAGTGAGTTGTGTTATGCAAGTGATGATGTCGCGTTGACACGACTTTTTTCTACTTCCCAATACCATGCCGCGTACGTCGCAATTACAAATACGCGTTCAGCATACACGTGGCGCTTTCTCGTTGGCCCTAGCTTTCTCTACTTTTAAATTAATCATCCCTAATAAACTACGTTATTTTCAGGTTATCGTGAATGGGGTATTTAGCTCAGAAAAGAAAGAAAAGGAAAAATTGAAAAAAAAAAGTATACATATATATATATTTCCAGCTTAGTAGTATTTTAATATATGGAAAAAAGGGGATAGCATACGAAAGAATATTTCGTGTTAGTCAATAATACCTTGATCAAATACTCGTTTATAATTTGGTAGTGGTAGTCTCCTTAGTAAAATTAGTATATTGTGACAAAAAAAAATACTGTGTAAATATTTTTTTTATCCTTTGTGTATTGTATATTATTTGTATAATTAACCTAACGAGGTGAACTATTAAAAAAAATAGGAAAATCAAAATAAGGAAATGTTGTTAATTAATTTTGAATTTTTTTTTGTGAAAGATGGTAATTAGACGATGATTTACTTTCTGAAGTAATCTAATTATAACTTTTTCATAGCATGTATCTTAACTTGTTAACTCCTCTGAATAATTTGTATGTGATATTTTTTTATTGATTCCTATTATTGATATGACTTGTGACTATGCTAAATGCAAGTGCAAGTTTGACCTAAGATAACTTATGGAAAGATATTAACTTAAGGGGACACAAAGAAATCAAAACAACTCTCTTTCAAAACCTAATGAATAAGAGGTTTTAGATTCCGAAGAGGAAATCCTTCCTCGTAAAGAAGAATTACTATTGGTCAAAGGCTTTTTGGGAACAAACTAGTTGAACTAGAACAATTACAACATGAGAACCTCTTCCACATAAGATGTAATTTTTTTAAAACACTTGTCAACTATTGTGGATAATGGTTCTAACTGTAATTGTTGTAGTACATGGTTGGTGGAAAAGTTAGACTTGACTAATAAACCACATCCAAAACCTTGCAAACCTGAGTGGATTAAAGATGATGATGGTATAATAGTCAAACATCAAGTAAATATACCCATCTCTGATGGAAACCGTCAAGCCACAATATCCACAAAATAATAAGGAGGATAAATACCTTGATTTGTTTAGAGACTTATCATAAATGAGCTCAATTGGGCTTTTGTCTATCTTTTGTAGGCCCAATAAAGAGGAAAACTCTAGCATGAAGGAATATAAATAGCATATCAAACAAGACCTCTACACCATGAAAGAATACTAGAGCCTTGGTCAAAGGACTACAAAAAGACTGGAACTCAATTCGCTTCAACATGACCAAGTTAATATCTTTTAGGGTCAGGATTTAGTTTAAATGATTGTATAAATTAGTTTAGGTTTTTATTTGGATCATTGATAAGTGTCAGATTTTAGTAATATTTCATATTAAAATACAAACACTTATGGATATTAGTTGATAAAATAATCATAAAATAACCCCTAATTTATGAATTTAAACTTTTTTTACACATTTTGTGATTTTAATTTGAATAAGAACAATTTATTCCCAAATTTGTGTTAATTTCATAATTCTAGGGAAGAATGGAGATGAAAAAGCAAAAAGAGAATATATAAAGCCAAAAAGGGAAAGCTGGAACGCACTAATACTCACCCAAGCTCGCCCAAACTCGTCCAAGCCAGATGCCCCAGAGCATCTCACCCTATCTCGCCTGGACGAGATCACTCCAGTGAGGTTGGACCTTTTTTTCGTGTAACTCACCCAGGCGAGCCTAATAACGCTTAGGCGATAAGTTATTTAGTCCAAGCCCAACTAGGTTAAATATGAGGTTTGAGACACAACCCTAAACATCCAGTTGGGAGAATAAAAGGTGTTAGAAACCCTAGAGGAGGCAACCGTCAAGGAGAAATATTCTAGATCTTCTTTCTTGCTCTCAATGCTTGTAACAACCAACATGTGTGGCTAATTCTACCATTTGGGATTGAGAGTAATTTGTTCAATCTCTTATGTATTAAGGTGATATTTAAATATAATATTTTGTTCTTGATTGAAGATTTGTATTATCATTTTGTTTGTAATGCTTGTTTCTATGATCTAGATCCTTATATTTGACTGAAAAGTACTTCTAAGTTTTTGACCCAAATGATAATGCTTAACATATTTGAATGTTAGGAATAGATTTTAAATGTTAATTGCTATCAATGTCTAAACGTAATGACAAGAAGTTTTTATAAATATGCAAGAAATTGATATTTAGGAGACTTCTTTATAATTTTATATGCAAGGAAGCGATATAAATAATTTTTTATTTGAGCATCAATACCAATCAAAGGATAAAATATTATTATGCTAATCAAAATACAAAAGAGTAAGAAGGATGAACCCCAATCCCAATTTTCTCAATTGAATCAACTAACTAAACTTTGTTTTTATTTAAATTTCATGCAAACTATTGTCAACATCGAATCAAATCAAATTATTGTACATATTCTTATACTTAGTGGATGTTACTATTAGGATTTTAAACAATTTTTCCTTGTGGGTTCGATATCCGTCTTTAGGGACAAATTATTACTTCTGATTTGGTACACTTATCGTAAAAAGAGTCATCAACCATGTATTGGGCATTTGTTTAATTTTGGGCTTTGTATTTGGGCTAATATAAGAGTGAGTGTGTATAGTAATAGAGTGAGTGTGTATCGTAAAGTGACTCATCATATGGCATAGGAAGCACGAACGTCCACATGGCTCTTCCTCAATGGAGATGATCCCCACCAATTAAGAGGTGACATTTTGTCAACCTCTCATTTGAGAGGAATCTCTCAAATGAGAGGAAAACACTTGTGAATCTCTCATTTGAAAGAATCATGAGCATGGAACATGTGATGCCACTTGTCACCTTGCCAATGGAGAGTTTTTAGGTTAAAATTATTATTTCAGACATTCAAGTCTCCTATAAATAAGAGTGCACCTTTTTTATACTTTTTTAATTTAGAATTAGTAATGAAATGCTACCCATTTTTTTGCCATTCTACTTGTTCCTAAGTGTTAGAAATAAAGGCTTTAAACAAGAGGGGTGAATTGTTTATGAAAGATTTTCACAAATATTGAAGGTAGATTGAAATACAATGAAGAATCAATCAATTAGAAATTAGTTTAGCCAATTAGAAAACTATTTTTAGTTTGATTGCAGAAAATCAACCTGTTTTTGCGAAACAATCGGTTGTTTATACCAGTAGTTTATAAAATCAAAGCTAAAGCAATTTTAAGAGAGTAAGGATAGAGAGATTAAGCCATAATGTTTATACTAGTTCACTCTTTACCAAGAGTTACATCAAATCCTCAGAAACCACTGAGAATTCACTAAGTAATCAAACCTTGATTACAAACAACACACCAAAGTGGTGATCTTGAACCCTTCAAGAACATACACCACCTTTGTCAAACAACACACAATTTTCATAACAACCTTTGAAACTATACAACACAAAGTCACACAGAATACAATGATCAAGAAAGAAAGGAATAGAATACAAGTGGGTAAAATCAAAGATTAAAGTACAGAGAATCATATTCCACACTTGAAAATGATCCAAAGCACTTTTAATCTTGAAAAACTGATTTTGATTAAACTCTCTTGCCTAGTTAATGACTAGGAGCGTAAAACAACTTATTTAAACTTCAATCAGATGGTCAAAGCATTTAATTCAAGAACCAAAAGCAATTTGAATCATTTAAAACAGATTGAAACAGCTTAACAAAATTTTGTTAAGGTTTTCAGAAAATCAATCGATTGAAATCACGAATCAACCGGTTGAATTGGTTTGACAGCAAATTCAAATAAAGACAAGCTTTTCAAATCCTTTTCAAAATCCACAAAGTGTAAAACAACCGGTTGAATTGACATTTCAACAGGTTGAATTTTCACTTTCTTTAGAAAATATATATTTTTCAAAAGGATTAAGATTCATTTGACCAATCTAATGATAGCATATGTTTTTTGTAATCCAATCTAATGCCTATCTTTAAGTATTTCTTTTTAAGTTCCTAATTTTTTTATTACCTTTAATTTCTTGTTTTTCTTAATTTTTGGTTAATCTTTGTGTCTTGTCTCAACTCTAATATCTCTTGAGTTTTGTTTTCCAAATTTAGCTTTTGTCGCTTTTATTTTTGACCTCTTGAAGTGGAATACAACTTCACAATTTTTTCTTTGTGAGAATTAAGCTAACTTCTAGGTAGCATTCTAATATAAGGCAAAGGACTTTGCAATGAGTACTCACCTTTGGAGGACAAACAAGTAGAGACTTTGAGAGAAAACACTTGTGATAGAAGAGAAGAGAAATTTTGAAGATTTTTTAATTTTCTTTTGTGCTATTTAAAATTTTGTAATCGACCATTTGCTTATTTTAATCGCTTTATTTATAAAACATTTTTAGACGATGGTGTGTCTTGAAGACTCACAAATGCCAATAAAAGTAAAGTGCCAAATCAACTCAAGGCAAATATGATGAAAAACCAAAGCTCTGATAACCATATAATGTGAGTTGATTTAGATTGTTCCATTTTAGAGGTGACACTTTACTTATGATTGAGATTTTTAACAAATATATGGTGAGACTTAGGGAAGATCCCCACTGGAAACGAACTTAACCAAGTGGTTAAGTAAGTGTGAATGTTCACTTCCAAAGGCAAAGAGGAAAATCACATAATAAGGTGAACATGATGTATGGTGTGGAATGTAAAAGATATGAAAGGAAACACAAGATATGGAAGGAAACCGAAATGGAAATGAAACAAAACAAGAATACCAACACAAATAAAAGTGTAATGGAAAAATGAAGAAAGAATGAAGGGAAGAAAGCTTATGGTGATGAAATGAGAGTGGACACGCCACTTGGAGTGTGGTTTCCTCCAATATGAGTGTAGAGGTCCGCCACTTGAGAACTCTCAACTCACTGAAGATAAGCCCTAATGCTTAGAGCTAACAAGCCTCACACAATTTGTGCAGAGATTTCCTTCTATAAAATTGAACATGAAAATACATGGAGTAAGACACCCTATTTATAGGAGATGATGCCTTGGTAAACAAGAAGCAAGGGTAGGATGGGAAACACTAAAAAAAGGGGTAGCCTTAGGGTTTGACTAACTCAAAACCGCACCCTAGGCTTATCCTTCTAGAAACTAGGTCAAATTTCCTTCCTAAAGGGCTAGACACAAGCAAAAATGATAACTACACCCCCTATTATGCTATAGACACCCATTCTAGCCTATCTTGCTATTTTGGACCCCCGAAGTGAGCCCCTAGCTTCAGCAAGACCAAGTCAATATCTTTTAGGGTCAACCTTTAGTTTAAATAATTGTATAAATTAGTTTAGGATTTTAATTGGGCCTTGACTTAATTTTGGCCCTTGTATTTGGGTTAATAGAAGAGTGAATATCAAACCAATTATAAGAAGCGCTTATAAACACATGAAATCACCTTATTTTGGGTGATGTGGGACTTAGAATAAGCTAGGTGTTGAAAATTCTCTCTTTGTGTAACAAGTCTCATATTCTCTAAATCAGGGTGTGCAAGAGGACTCAAACATCTATATATGAAACCCCTAATTGTTTGTGCTCTCAATTATCAATTATATATAATTTGTTTGTGCTCTCAATTCTCAATAATTAAACTCAAATTTAAATAAATGATAAAAAATACTGATATTTTCTCTAATGCGTAACTTTCATAAAAACAACAAAGATGGATGATTTAATCTAAAAAATTCAATCAGATTAACCTGTTTACATTCAACAACAATAATAAAATCATATAATATTGATACATGTAACTATCATTATTGAAAAAGTATCAATTGTTTAGAGGTTTGAATTAATTTATAGTCTTCAGAGAACAAATTTAATAAAAAAAATATTAGTCAAAGATAAAACATACTAATACTTAATACGTAATTTTACAATCTTAAAATTCAATCTCAAAAATCAAGATTCATTAACCATTTATGTGATAAGACTATGCCCATATATAAAATAAAACACTTAAGAAATCGTATGAATCAAATTAAAAAGCTAGAATAAAAAAGAAAACTAAAACAACAAATAATCTATAAAAAAAACCCTCAACCATTTCGATCTACAAAGTTAGATCTCACCAAAACTTCGAATTACAATTCAGGTTGAAACTAACCCATGCAATCAAAGAGTCATATTATGAAATCACCGCAAATCAGATCCCACCGATTCAGTACGTTTTAATTTTCAAACAAAATGCTATTGAGTTGCTTTGCTTGCAGCAAATTCAACCATCTGAAATATTCAATTCTATGAACGAAATGCTTTAATGAATTCTACAATTACCAATGAATTAAATAAGTGAATTAGCACTGAACATAAATGCTCCACGTAATGGAAATTGGAATTTGAACCAATATCACTGAATCAAGCATATTTTGATTGCACCAACTTGAACACCTTGCCCACAAAAGACAATTCTCTTAAATAGCGCGTCGGTGTCGGATACCCATATCGGACACCGACACTCGTATCACACTTGTAGGACATGTATCTGTGAAATGTCCAATTCAAAAAACATTTATTGAATTTCTAACAATTTTAGTATGATTCTAACATAATTTTAAAAAAATACATTAATTTTTTAAAAAATTAAATTTATTGTATAAATTTTTATTATGATTATAAAAATAAGAAATAAATCTTTTTAAAACAATCATGAAAAACATTTTTTTCTCCAAAAAATAATCTGAAACATACTTATGTACATAAATCTTTATTATCAATTTATATAATTCATAATTATATAATATATAAATTTATATTCTCATATTTTACATTTTAAATATTATACGTCTCTTCGTATCCATATCGTGTAAATGTGTATTGTCTATGTGGTTGTAACACAATAAAATGATTCTACCGCTTGAATTGAATTTCAGAATGTACTACAACAATTCCACCGAAATTGAATTATTTGGCTTACAGTGATTCAACTAAACAGATTATGTTGCTTCCAACAATTCAATCACCGCTTCAACAACGAATGAACTTCAATTGCACCACGCAACATATATTCTATGTGAACTTCATTCGTTGTAAACTAGATTCTCTGTGCAATGATACTCACACCGAATACTACAACGATATGGGACACATCAATACATGTAATTTAATTATATAAATTGACTATTAAATTTGTGAAACAAAATTAGTTAAATATAATAAAATGAATTTAATTTATTTATTTAAAATATAAATTATTTAATATATTTCATCTACTTTTTAATCATTATCATGAAAATATACTTTAGTTTAAATTTATTTAAAGACAAATTAACAATTCTAAAGAAAATGTATCTTGTTGGTAATAGCTTTAAGTCGGCTACAATCACCCTAACGTGACCGCAAAATTCAATGTTAATCTTTGTAACATAAGGGTTATTAGCATACGTCATATCTCTCAAGTCTATAAATACAATCATACGTTATTTCTCCTTCACTTATATTTTGATACTTAATTATTATTCAGATATTATTATATTTTTATTGATTTGAGTGTCACATATCCAAATAAGTTTGTCAATCCATCGATATACAAAATATACATGTCAGTGTTCAATACATATTAGATACAAAAGTACCATTTAAAATGTGTGTATGAATATGATAGACTAGATTAGACTATGCTTGAGCCAAAAAATTTAAAATTGAATTCCCAACTAAACTCCTTGATTAATTGAGTTGAAGTACATTTTGGGTGCTTCACACGATTAGCTAGCACTGCAATAACAAAAACTCCTCTAGCATCATTTGGAGATCTTCAACAACTTTTTTCCCCAAATGACATGTTTTTGAGAATTAATTCCTTGGATAACACAATTTGATATTTAATTCTCTAGATAGCACTCTTTTTATTCTTGGTGAGAATTCGGTTTAAAAAAACAAATTCTCACCTTTGTTTCTTATTTCTGCAACAAAAATTGTTTCTAGAATTTAGTTTTGGGAGTCGAATTCTGGATTTTTTTTTTCGATTATAAAATGGAGAATATGTTCTTCCAAAGCGGTAACTGAATTTCGAAATAATGTTTTGGATTTTTTTTTTAATTTGTTGGGAGTAAATGGAAAAGAAGAAAGGAAATATAAAATAAAATAAAATATTTTTTATTTTTTATTTTGATATGTAAGACATGTTTGAAAAAAAAATAATTAAAATGGAAATAATAAATTTTAAATGAGAAAAAAATTATTAAAATATGTAAGGTAAAATTATTAAATTTTGTTTTGTAGTGAATTTAAATTTTAATATTTATAAAATTAAAATAGAAGGAAATATAAAATTTGAAAAATTAAAAATTAAAATATTAAAATTTATAAAGGATAATATTAATACAAAGAGAATGAAATAAAATATTTTATAGGTATTATCGAAAAAATAAATAAAAATTTGTTTTTTTTTTCATTTTTATGATAAATTTGAATTGTGAAGAATAAATTCTAATAAATTTGTAATATAGTTTTATAATAAAATTTAAATTGACTGAAAATTTATAATAAATTATAATATCGGTATCAGAATTAAATGTTGATATCTTTTTGTTTGTTAAAAATATATTAAAATAAATAATAAATAATAAATAATTATGGAAAATTTAGAAGTCAAAATTATATTTTCCAGTAAATTTTGATGATCCACCGAATGATTTTTTTCTGTTCATTCTTAGAAAAAAAAATATTCCTAAAATTCGACTCTGCAAAAATCCTAAAAAAAAAACACCATAAATAAAAATGGTGTTATTCAGGTAATTAAATATTAAATAATATTATCCAAAAGATTAAATATCAAATAAAAATTAATTGTCAAAAACGTTACATTTAAAAAGAAAAAAAAAATCTATCATTAGATGCATGCCACTGTTTCTTGCACTCTCAAATCCAATGAAAATCTATTACTTCCACCGCTTCCAGTTTCTCCACCGTTTCCAGTTTCTCCACCGTTTCACACCAATTGTACCTCACACTGCCTTATTCTTTCCACCTCATTGCAATGATTCTGAAATTTTAAATTCAATTAATTTAGTCCAGCAGAACCCAGTTAACTCTCCAATGAATTTCAATTTGCGTATGGAACATTAAACTCAATAATACAAAATTCAATTCACATTTCAAAAGCTTCACCTGAATAAATGGATAATTGCACCACCAGAACAAAATCAAAATACATCAGCGAAATGTTTTACAAATGTTACGAAAATGTCGCAAAAGTGTGGATCTAAAACTCTGACAATCAAATCAAATGATGATTAATTAATCAATGATTAATAAGAAAAGGTTGTTTTTAACGATTTCCACTAAATAATTAAGAAAATAAGAAATACATTAGAACATTAGAAGTGGAAGAAGACGTCATATTCATAAATTATGGATAAATAAAGTAAGACTTTTCATCTTTAATTAAAAATTTAAAGATGAAAATTGAAAGTTCTATCAATAATTTAGAGAGAATGTCTCTCACAAATCACAAAACTTCTTTCAAAATGAGTCTTAACTTTGTAAAAAAAAAAAAAAATCAACATAATCCTAATAATACTAGGCCTATCACCCATCCAATAAGTGATCTTATTAGCTAATAGAAGGTAATGTTTATAAAAGTCTTCAATTAAAAAAAATATACAAACAATTACAAAGGTCCAATACAAAATATAGTATTTTCCTATTCTAGTTTCAAGCTTCGTTCTTTGTCTTTTAATGCATGTACTTATCAAATTTATTTGTGCAATGCCAAAATAAAGAGAAATAAAGAAATCTTGGATAAAGAGAAATAAAGAAATCTTGGATAAAATTGTTTGCCTATCTAAGAAAGGATTGATCTACCAAACTAGATGATGTTCTTTGCGCATATATTACAACTCTCAAAATATCTGTTAGTTTCTCACCCTTTTAGTTTGTATATATTTATGGAAGACTTGTCACTTGGCGGTAGAACTTGAGAATATGACCTAATGGAAGCTAACATTCCTAAATTATGATTATATAGAATCTATAACTAAGAGGAAGCAATAACTAGTGAAACTATAAGAGATTATATTCTGCGTTTACGATTCCTCAAAACACTATAAAGAAAAGACTAGTCAAATTCATAACAAAATGTCAATGAAAAGGGATTATTCTTTGGACTTTATAACTTAGTCTCTTACATCTTTGTCTTCTTCTTCTTAGCTTTCCCTTAAACAAATATAGTATGTTGAGCTATATTCCCCCTCAACTTAACATCCTCTTTAAACATAGTGAAGATCTTCTTCCCTTTAAACTTTATCTTCTCCCTTTTAAATTATATATTCCCACTTTTAAAGTTTATCTTCCTTTCATTCCCCTTTAAGGAGCATAAAAAAATGTGGCCTTAGTCCAACTCTTCTTTGTTTAAGGAGATTCACATTTAATGCTCACATTGTGTCTAATGACTATTAGGCGATAGTCTTTCCTATATAGAAAATCACATTATCTGATCAAAAAGCTTCTATAAAATCTATAATACTTAAATTCTCTTTAATTAAATTAAAACGCTCCTCATCCATGACTAGGGAAATGATGCCCCATATTTGAATGAAAATTTGGTTCTCACACCTTGGATTTGCTCTTGTGGATAAGTGGAATGAACTTTCAATCTCTCTAAAAGGTCTAACCTATGATATCTAAAGCAGACAATTCTTTGTCTATTTCTTCCTTAATGTTTGCTCCTTTGACTGCATTTGTTCAACGTCATCTTCTAAATCTAATAGTCTTTTATCAGTTTGTTCAAAGTTTTCAAACGCTACTTTGTCTCCATCATGTTGTTTTAGGTCTAAGGAAATGTAGACTTTGTGATTATCATGTGTCACGAGTATCCAATGTCCAAGAACCAACTTAGTACCTGCTCTTTTTGTAAACCACATATGCAACACGAACTATGAACTGTTTTGGTACCAAAATATTCTTGAACCCTTTCTTATTAGTTTTTACTAGATGTCATTTGTGTTTGTACACCCTTGAGTGTCTAGGCTTACCATTGTTGATACAAGTAGTTACAATATTTTTCTTAATAGGTTTCTTACTCTTGAGCTCATAGCCTATACCAAACTTATATAATGCATGTCTAGAGTTTGAAAAGAGAAGGTTTAGAGCTTTGGAACTCTCAATAAACTTTGTAAAATCCTTTTTACAACTGGTTATTTTTCCTTTAAGAATTTTTATCTTTTCTACATCTAATGTATGAGTCTATTGTAGATAAAAGCTTTTCATTTTCAATAATTAAAACTTTAAATATTTATTTTGATTTAAAATATCGCTCAAAGATTTGTTGAAACTGTTGAAAAGATCTTTGTAAAAAAAGATCATCCTCTTCCTTTTTATTAAACTATGAAAAAGATGAGTCAGATGTTGTTTCAAAAGAAAGATTGGGGCTAGAAAATCTATTGATATGTGTTTTGATGTGGGGAGGTACTCTTAGTGACTCTTTTGTTTTTGCAATAGCTTGTGATAGATATATTTTGGACAATTTAGATTTTTTTGTGGTGATCCAGGTTTTGGTTCAGAAGAGTGACTTTTTTTATACGAATTGCAATACTCTAATACTCTCATTTATTAAATTTTTTAGTTACCAATAAAAAAAAACAATAAATTGAGGAGGAAAGTGTTTAACTAAATTCATTAGAGTAATTGCATTCAACTTCCCTTACATCTTACGCATAAGATGTATAGAGTAATACAAACATGGTTCAATCCTTAAATTACTTAATGAAAGTTTATATTCTATACTATTTGCAACAACAAAAAATTTATTATAAGAAAAATTTATTTTAAATATGCTATACACATTGCTTAGTTGCTACACTGTTATTATACAAATTTTTTATGCCCTTCGAATGCTATTCAACGTGATATGGGTAGTCAACAATTTATTAATATTAAGAAATTGTGATCAAACACTTTGTCTTTAAATTCATGGAGCTGCCACTTTGTGTTGGCGTCGTATGAAAGTTGCTTTGTAGGGAAGATTAATTGACCAATAATTTGCTTTGGTGGTGGAAAAACAATTATAAAAACTGAAGACTGAATCTGGCTGACCAATGGTCCCAAAGACATAATGAGATGAAATGGGGCCATAGAAACTTGAAGAGGAGACCAAGAATACTTATTGTGAATGACTTTGTCCCCTTGTTTGTGAAGGAGTAATCAAAAGTAAGTCTTTGATCATTAAAATCACACTCCTATTGTTTCATCACATTTTATTTTCTTCAACACCCTAGGGAGCCTTCTCCTTTGCTTCCTCCTAAAAGAAACCTAGCTACAATGGTGATCCCACCATTCCTTGGTGTTTTAAAAGAATCAAGTGTAAACCATTGAGCACTATTCTCCTGCTTTTTTTAAACACATAACTTTTTAAGCACTACAATTCATTTAAGGAATTGATTTCTCTTGACAAATATTTTTTCACATGTAATAAAAGAACAAACTTCTACTAAAAAATTTATAAGATAAAATTATATGCATGACATTGTAACACCTTTAAAAATAATCATGTAATATATATATATATATATATATATATATATATATATATATATATAT
>Ga0123342_1002738_pt1 | contig 29004 bp, 13 predicted proteins | sample Turbeawhitnodule_FD_89960 | JGI IMG/M metagenome (GOLD analysis project Ga0123342, IMG submission 89960) | Root nodule microbial communities of legume samples collected from Mexico - Turtle bean Mexico white nodule | ecosystem: Host-associated > Plants > Roots > Nodule | place: Mexico: Nepantla... | reverse complement strand
TTAATAATAAAATTCAATTCAAGTTTGATTATTAATTTCCTCATTTTCTTTATCTATGTATTTATTCATTCATAACACTCTTAGAACATTCATTTTCTTTATCTATGTATTTATTCATTCAATCCAAACATGATCCATACACGATTATCCAATTTTTTATTCCTTAAAATTAACACTCTTAGAAAATTATGTATCAAATTAATTTTTAACATTACATAACTTATTATCCAATATATAAACAATAAAATTTAAAAAAACAAAATTATGACGTGGCAGAAGTCGTGCCAAGTTGGCACGATTTCAGTATGACATGGCAGAGTCGTGTCAAATTGAGATGATTTGTGTATAAGAAGTTGTGCCGAATTGACACGACTTACCTAAATTTGTAATTTTTTTTAAACGGATCCCATTTTAGTAAAAAACAAAAAAAAAATAACCCATCATGATCAACAACCCGTCATCATTTCATATCCTCTATAACCTATCTACTTGTTATTAAACATTAATCTATTGCCCCCACTTAATAACCATACTCATACTTGTATGTATGCGTTATGCTGAAAATTTTCATTCTTAAAAATGAACTTATTTTTTTATCCTATAGATTTTATACTATTGTTACCCACATACTCCTCCAAACTATATTTATTTTGATATTCAAGTTCATCACCTTCATTCTAAACAAATTTTACTCAAATTGGTTACATTATATTATATCGTAGTTATACCCATCCATGTATACACCATTGCGAAGATCATCTAGCTTCATTTAAGTTACACCAAGATCTAAAATAGCCTTCCACGTTCCTTATTTCTCAATGGCTAATCTTCATTTCCATTTAGGCAAAGAAAACCTCGTTAAACAATATTTTGCTTAAGATGGTTGAGATCCACAGTCCTTTCTTATTCCATTGTTTTAAATTCTCCTTCACACTACAAGAAAATCACTAAATAAAAACTAATTTGAGACAAAAAAATAATTAGTCACTGTATTAATTAAATTAGATACTATTTTAGAGACTAAAAAATTATTAATATCTAAAGTAGTTTCTATTATTCATAAAATTTATAAATTAATTTCTAAATTGGTATCTAATTAATTACTAAGATTTTAGCTACTAATTACTTTATATTCTACAGTTGGTAGCTGAAATCTCAATATCTAATTAGATACCAATTTAGAAACTAGTTTATACACTCTAAGAAAATCATGAAATATAAACCAATTTTTAGATAAAAAAAATAATTAGTTGTTATAGTGACTAAATTATACACCGTTTTAGAGACTAAAAAAAATTGGTTTCTAAATTAATTTCTATTATTGTTAAATGGTTTCTAAATTGGTGTCTAATTAGCAACCAAGGGTTTTGCTACCAAATTTAGAATATAATTACCTTCGTTGTTAATTAGACACCAATTTAGACATTATTTAACAATAATAAAAACTAATTTAGAAACCAAAATTTTTTTAGTCTTTAAAATAGTCTCTAATTTAGTCACTACAGCAACTAATTATTTTTTGTCTCTAAAAATTGGTTTATATTTCATGATTTTCTTGTAGTGATATATTTTATTAAAAATCAAAACTAATTTAGATATTAATAATTTTTTTAGTCTCTGAAATAATATCTAATATAATAACTAATTATTTTTTATCTAAAATTGATTTTTATTTAGTGATTTTATTGTAGTCTCATATTTTTTAAATTCTCTCAAAAATAAAATAATGTTGTTCCTTTATCAGAGTTTTTGATCCATTGATTCTTAATAATAATCTAACAGATAACCAAGCATCCAATACTTTAAACTATGTGGTCCATATCCACTTTGTTTGTCCTTCAAATTAGAGTTGTCTAAGACTTGTCTATTAACCACTACTTATTTATATTCTATCAATCTTACTATATTAATATTCTATCAATTCTACTCTAAACCACTAAACCATGAAAATTTTCTCCCCATTAATGGGACATTAACTAAGTTTCTTTTCTCAATGAAATCATTCGAGTATTTACTTTTAAAAACAAATCAACGTTAAGTTATATTATATAGAAAATAGATCATAACAACTAAATTTTTTAAAACATTATATATAGTGTGTTCCCTATTTAAGGTAGTCTTATAATTTGAAGGAATTAATATTAGTTTAGTTTTTTACACGAGTAGTTTCCACAAGAGGTTAATCATGTTTAAATTGAGAAACTTATTGAGTCGCAATTTTTTCATTCAAATGTTTAACTAAGTTATTTATTTAGAACTAATAGTTATAAATTAAAATAATAATGAATTATTTAATCATATATACTAAAAAAATTGACTCTATGTATGAAAAAAATCTATAGAAAAATAGCAAAAATGGTCATACATTACCTACATATTACCGACGACTTAAAAATTATAACTAATCTAAGGTGTAGGCAAAATTTTCATGAATTTTTATTCAGAGATAATATCATTTCATACCCATCCGTAAATAAATATCATTATTTTTTATATTTTTTAAACTTTTTTTACTATTTATAATAATTATTAATGATTATATTATTATTATTATTATTATTATTTTATTTTTATCCATAATAAATATTAATAATAGTATTAAAAATAATATTAATATCAATTATGATAATATTAATAATAAAATTAGTAATAATATTAAAATAAATTTAATAATAGTAATAATATTAATAATAATACTAATACCACTCGTAAAAATTATTGAAAATATTATTAATATTAGTTACAACATTAGTAGTATTAATAAAAATAATAATATTAGTAATTATATTAACATTTATTAATACTATAATTAATAAATTATTAAAAATATTATTAATAAAAGTAGTGTTATTAATATTATCTAATGATATAGATTCATGGATAAATTTCCTTAGAGTGTATCTAGAATAATTTGTCGTTAAACTATTTTAGTGTTACACACAGAAAATTTCGTAGGTAATTGATAAATATCATAATTCAATAATATTTCATAAAAAAGATAGATAGTTATAGAGTTTAATTGTTAAAATAGTTATCATTCAACACTTAATGTAGGAATTTGAACCTTTGAAGATGTTTTTGGATTATAAGATGAATATGAATGATCTATTTCTAAATTTGTGCTAATTTTAGTAATTTATGGAAAAATTGAGATAAAATGACTAAAGGAGAATGACAAGTTAAAGACAAGATGAAAAAACAAAGTTGAAACATTGAAAATTCACCCAAACAAGATTATTCTTGAGGAACTCGCCCAAGACTCAATGAAGTTGGGTTTTTTTCTCATAAAACTCGCTTAAGCAAGTAATATCTTACTTAAGCTAAATGTCACTTAACACAAGTCCAATTAGGTTAAATAGAATGCATGAGACATAACCCTAGACATTATTGAAAGGATATTGAGAGATAGAAAAACCTAAAGGAGTTACCCGTCAAGGAGAAACCACTTGAATTTTATTTTATTGATTTCCATGTAATGACCAATATGAGTGGTTAATTCTTTCCTTTGGGATTGGGAGTAATATGTTCAAAGTCTTATGTATTGAGGTGAAATTTATTTATAATATTTTGTTCTTAATTGATGATTGATATTATCATTTTATTATTAAAGTTTGAATCTTTATTCATGATTTTGATCCTTAGATTTGAAATGTTAATTGTTTTATAACATATGTTCGTAATGATAAGACATTTTTATAAATATGCAAGGAATCGATATTTATAAGACATTCTTAATATTTTTGCTTTCGAGGAATCGATATGAATGATTTTTATATGTGCATCAATATCAATCAAGATGGAATGTTATATGTTTTTATTCATTGAAAATACAAACGAGTGAGACAAATGAACCTCAGTCCTAATTTTCCCAATTGACTCATCCAAATAATTTTCTTTGCTTTTATTTAATTTATTACAAAATAGAACAGAGATGAACAAAAGGGAACAGATGAACAAAAGAGTAAACTGAAGACAAAGGATATGAGAATGAATATCTTTTCTTTCTTATTGTTCAAATCAAAACAAATGATCTGAATATATACAAGTAGTACACTCATTCTAGGGTTTAACTAAAGAAGGAAATAATCAATATTGAATACTACAATCATAATCCACAAAGATAAAATAAAGGTTATTCTCTTCTATAAAAGAAAAATAACTGATAATTAGAAAAGACTCCCAGTTAATATTAGAATATTTTTGTAACTCTGGTATCCGTATCCTTTAATATAAGTTCTTACAAATTCATTATACAAACAACCTTTCAAACAAACTTTGACACATCTTTTCATATTTAATGAATATTATACTTGAAAGATTTTAAAATAGTTCCTTGTGAGTTCGATATTCGTCTTTAGGAACAACTTATTATTTCTAACTTTGTATACTTATCGTAAATAGTGATTGATTCATTACTCGGACTCATCGTACCCACATATTTCCGATGAAGTACTGACTGTCCCATATTTTTTTTAATCAGCAAACAAATTAATAAATTTGAAATATTAAGGGTTTTCCAACCTCTTAAAAAAAAAAAAGAACAAATGTTGTTCTATATTAAGTGGGGTTATTAGCCATTTCCCTGCATATAAAATAATGGCCCTTACTCTACTCTAAATCCCACATTAGAAGGCCAGCCAAACCTATATGAGTGACTCTTCTTTGTACATCTAATCGAGTAAGCCAACAAAATGATAAGGGAAGACAAAAGTAATTTCTTTATCAAAATTTTAAAGCAGATAAGAACAGATCAGTGTAATAGAGAATCTGCATGATGAATTTGCAGCATAATAAGAGGGACATGATATCTAGAACAGAAGCAATCAAATTTATACATTCCTCTCTGTCCATACTTCTATGGTACGCAATTAAGTCAAAATCTTATCGCATACTCTTCTGATGAACCAAAAATCTGAGAACAAATTCACATGATTGCAGAAACATGTGTAGCCACTAACCACTATACTACTATCTCCTTGCCTTCACTTTTCACATATTATTCTATTCCCACAACAATTATCAAACAGTTTCGGCCTTTCGGAGGAAAATGAGCCAAAGTCAACTTTTGCTTATTTCTCAAAGCTACACGTAGCAGATTTGAAAAGAATGTTGGATAAGGAAGAAGGGTGAATTTGTAGTAAGTAAAAGTGTTTTGGGATGTTTCTTTTTTATGGGTATAAATACACATGGTACCAAATGGTTTGAAATGTGGGTTTGGAAGAGAAGTGTTGTTTGCTCAAATGTCTTGCATGAAGAGGTAGAGAGAGTGCTTTTGAGCCAAGGATGACTTGCCGGCTAAACTAATAACTGTGATCTCTTCTTAGGATTTAGGGTTTACGATTTTGTTCGCAAGACATCTTGGCTCACTTGTGCTCCCTTTCCTCTCATATGAGACTTGGAAAAGAGCTTTCATATTGAAAGAATGATATTTGATAATGTGTCATGTTGAAGAAATACTACATTAGCTATACTAAGAATGTGACTTGAAGGGTATATATATAATCATATTCTAAAATGTGGTAGCAATTTTGTCATGATTTTTTATATATGCTGACAAGGATTCCTGAAATGTGCAGCTGATGAAAGTTTTTGTGATTATATTGAATTAAAAACATTTACACTGCAATTAGAATGTTGGATCATAATATTAATTTGAGAGGAAAAATTGTGAAACATGTATGCAACTGGATGTTAATTAAGGTTTCTGATGATAACTGTTTTCGACAATGATTGTCTTTCTTTTCGATCGGTCTGTTCTTTTCTCCTTCCTCTCGAACGATCTCTGTGCTCTTCTTTTGTTGTTCTACTTCTTGTCTTCGTGAATTCTAAGTTTGGATAGTATTTGAAAAAGGTACTCTGATGCTCAAGAGAGTATTCGGTGTTCAACACTCGATGCTATTAGTACTGGATGATAACGTACCTGATTCTTGGAATTTGTGTTTATTTATATGATTATGATGACCCCTTTTGTTATTGGACCGAATTAGGGTTTTAGATTATGATTAAGATTGTATTACCTGATGTTTGATCACTGATTAGTCTCCTTAATCATTTGTTTGGATAATGATTTTTGTCGTATCGATCAATCTTAATCGGATGTTGAGTCTCTGAGTGTCGTACGGGTTCGACCGGTGCAATAACATATATAATCAAGTTGTTTAGTTGAGTACTTGAGTTTTCTGTTTTTCTGTTGTTTTAGAATATCCATTTTCTCTCTTTCTTCCTTATAACCCTTTTGATCCACTTGAACTCAGAGAGACGGGGAAAGATTGAAACAAGTCTAGGAATGTATCAGCAATGACAGTTAAATGCTTTATTTGGAGAATATATGAGCCATGTGCTATTATGAATCTCATTTCACAAATTTGACTGCAAAATTGGTAACATGTGTTGGAATGATTCTACAACATAAACTACTCTGAATTCATATAAAATAGATCTTCATGCGTGTGTAGTTGGTGGTTGTCGAAGTTAGGTCAACATGATCGCCGATCGATGAAACGGCGATCTCCAAGTGTGCGTAGTCGGTGGTCATCAAAGTGCAAAGGTCAACATAATCGCCGGTATAGGAAGCGGCGTTCTCCATATGTGTGTAGTCGGTGGTCGTCGAAGTTGTGCATCATTGCCGTATTCGAAGAACAGAAGATTAGATATTGGAAATTGCCGAGGTAGACACATCGTCGGGTTCTCCAGAACGCTTATTTGAAGCTTTTGGAGTTTTAGGTGAGAAAGTTCAAGTTACATGACGAGTTATTCCGTGCATGGGCAACTCGTCGCGTGGCGAGATGGATGTAGGTGGCCTCGATTCTGGGTGTTTCAGTAAAGTTGAATGTTGCTTTGAGATAACCTGTTGGTTGTTTTTTTTGGTATATTTTTCTCACTTTAAGGTTGTTCTGCTACAACCATAAAGGATAGTTTCTTTTGTGGATGACATAGGAAATCCACTGATGGTTACTGTATATGGGTTGGGATACCCCCGAAGTATCCCCTTTAATTTTATTTATTCATTGCTGATAAAAAATATATATATATAAAATAGTATTCATTCAACAGTATAAAAGTGTACTATTAATTAGACAAAAATAAAGAACTGAGAAAATACACATTAAATATACAACAAATAATAATGAAAATATTGATTTCAATTTAGTACATGTCGTGTTTTAAAAGTTAATTTCTCAGAAAAACAAAATCCTGTTAGTTCACTTGCCAAATTGTTTCATGCATTTTGTACTACAGTTTTTGCTAATTAAAAAGTAAACAACATTAGGGTGATGCCTTTGTTAAAGTTCATCATTACTTATTTCTTTTTTCTTTCCTATTTGTCCATAATGGAAGAGCACGTTAAAATTGATGAATAAATATACTATTTTACTTATAAATAAGAATTTTTTATTAGTTGTTTTCTTTTGTATTAAACTCCATGACTTTTTTATCTCATTTTATTTTAGTTTTTTGTGTTTTATATTTAATCATTTAAACTAATTTCTCTTTAAATTTAATTCAAATTTTAAAAATTGAACCTTGAAAAACTTTAACAAATTGAAATTATATTTTTTTATAGCTAGATGAACTAAATTTTAAAATTGTTGTCATCTTAACTATTATAGAATTAAGTATACTTTTTAAATTATACTTTATCCACATCATATAAAGTACAATAATATCTTCATCAAAACAATTTATTTTTCAATTTTAAGTATTACTGTTAATTTATCTTATCTAATAAAATATTATTTACTTTTAAATTGTAAAAATTTAATTTTATTGATAAATTTTATTTAAATTTTAAAATTCTCGTATAAATATTTTGCAAAACTTTAAAGTTAAATGACGATAGTGTGTCAGAAAATGCTGTGTAATCCTGTCCCTTGGGGAAAAAAAAAGTATAAAGACAACTTTTTCTTTTACTTTTTACTTTTTTAAAGAGCGATTATCTTCTTTAAAAAAATTATTAAATATAAATAGAAACTAATTTTAAAAATAAATAATTGTTATTATTATAATAATTAAATTAGATATTATTTTAAAGGTTAAAAAATTATTAATATTTACACTAGTTTTATTATTTATAAATAATTTTTATGTTAATAATATAAAAATTGTTATTTTAAATTTGAATAATTTTTTTTAGTTTTAAAATATATCAATTAATATAGTAACTAATTTAATTTAATTTTTAAATTTAATAACTTTTTGTAGTGATTAAAACTAATTAAAAAAACAAATAATTTTTTTAATTAATAATGTTTGATCACATAATTTCTCTTTCCAGATTTCTACTATTAGAAAATTTGTCTATAATATAATATTATGGAATTGACTTTGACTATGGGTGCATCTGATTCGTAAATTTTGTGGATTAAACATGTTTAACACATGTCAATGACTAAACAACTCATGTCTGAAAACTGTAAGTCCACGTGGCCAAATAATAATATTGGTGGAAATTGTTTGTTAAATAAAAATTAAAGAAGAAAATCAAAAATTGAAATAAGAAAACAATATATTTAAGATGAAATTGATAATATAAAACTTCCAAGAGATTAGGTTTCGCAATAAGATTACTTGTTGCCTTATATTATCTTTTATTTCTATGTTTTTATTTTATTTTCTTTGAAGGTGAATATATATAACTTAATTAGGTTTAATATCTGACTGATTTGATTTTTATTCTTGTTATAAATAATGAATATGTTTGAAAAAATTCATAAAAGCAGCTGCAGCCATGGAAGATATCTGAGAACAATTAATACATACTACAATAAATTATTAAATAAATATTAAAAATATTAAAAATAAAAAATAATTAATTATTATATTAACTAATTAAATAATATTTTAAAAATTAAAAATTATTTCTATTATTAATAAAATTTATAAATTAATTTTAAAATTATTATCTAACTAGTTATCAAGATTTTTGTTAGTAGCTAAAATATTGATAATTAATTAAATATTAATTTATAAATAAATTTATAATTTTAATTCATAATAAAAATTATTTCAGATATTAATATTTTCATAGTCTTTAAAATACTATTTAATTTAATAAATATAGTAATTAAATATTTTTTATTTAATAATTTTTTAATAGTAAATTATAATAATTTGAATTCTTTCAATTTTTTAGAGTTAAATCATTAAAATTTAAATGAAATTATATTTTTATTGAACCAACTTATATATTAAATAGATTTAAAGTTTAGAGTTTTAAAATTTTATTTTTTTTTTTATCAGCAATCAAAAATCAATAAATATGAACAACTTTAGGAGTGGTTCAACCCTTATACAAAGTTTCTCTTTCTTCTCATCCTACCAAGAAACATCTACCATACTGACAAAGCCGCATACCTAAACCCAAACACAAAACAGATAAAAGACATCAAGAGATCAATCTCATACAAGTCAAAGGGTACAAACACCAATTAGAATAAGAAAAAAAAAAACAAAACTAGATTTTGAAAAAATTCATAACCAAACCTTTACTTTTGACTTGTCAGCCACCCACCCTCCTTTTAAAAAAAATGACATTGTTCTTATGTTTCCTAATTTCACTCACCACGCAGACCCAAATAACACTCCAAACATCATTGACTGAACTTGACACAGGATCGTTGTAAAACACAAACATCACACCAAGCCACTCAAAACATTGACTCCAAACAAGCCAAACAAATTTGTAATCAAAAAATAAATGGCGGTAAGACTCCTCCTCCTTCCCACAAAAACTGCACACAGAATTTTCAACCACTACTCCACGCCTTACCAAATTGACCCTAGTAGCAATCTTATATATTCTTTAACACCTTCCAAGCTGTAAATTGTGCAGAAGGTAAAGTTTTACACCTCTACAACTTTCTGTACACAGAAAACTCTTCCTCTTCACGATCCCTCCTTAATAGAACATAGACAAAATTCACTATACATTTAAGATCTCACCATAGTTCACTTGACATATTGTAGTTCACCTTAACTTCGTTTTTGTAGTTTCTCCTTATTTTAAATTTATAACATTCATGAAAAAATTCTAAGAAAACCTCAAATCAAACTTCTTAAGATAACATTTGATAAACCCTCTATTAACTACAGAATATGCTTATGAAATGCATGAAATAATAGTTAATTTAAACTTCGTCTAATTTCCAATGATAAATAATTTTTTGTGCTACTAATTCAATATATTTTCAAAACTAAATGCATTATGAATATAATATTATAAAGTGTGTCTCCATCATTGTAAAAGTGAACATAAAGGTACTCTTACCACACATAAGGAACAATAGTGATTCGAGAATAGAACAATTTTTAGGAAGCAATCGGTTTTTAACACGTTAAATCTCTCTTGACCAAAATATTGACAGATTGTTCGATGATGGGATTGACTTCTGAATAGTCTGCAACTTTTGTTCAGTTTTTATTGGCTGAGATGTTATTCCATTATTGCTGCAACATCTTCTTAACTGGAAAATCTCTAAAGTCAAAGTTCTCACCTTCTTTTACAACCCTTTTCTGCACTATATATGAATTATATTATTCCTTACCACCTATATACTAATCATTAGGATAAAATGTCACAACTCATGCCCACCCCTCTTAAATATCGTCGAACGGATACTAACACACGTATATGAACTCCTAGTTATATACTGATGAAATGTATGATCTAAAAAATATTTATTATATATCTAATAATTTTAATACAGTTGTAGTATAATTTTTAAAAAATAAAACAATAATTTTTTATTTAAATTTATTGTATAAATTTTTATTATAATCATTAAAAAAAATTGAATCAATTATGGAAAACATCTTTCTACCACAAAGAAAAAAACTCAATCATATTTCTTCATGTAAATCTTGATTATAAATATTTATAATTCATAATATATATATATATATATATATTTGTGTTCCGATGATGTTCTAGATTTTAAAGATTACACGAGTCGAAATATTCATGTCGTATCTAATGTCTGTGTGAGTGTATGTCGTACAACTTATGTCTAGTCTTTCAGCTAAATCAAACCATGTCCATTTGCAGATGAAATTAAAAAAAAAAAAAAAAAAAACTTGTCAAATAGCATATGCTATATATGCAATGATCATGACACAGATAAGAAAAAAGCATGGCCATGTAGTGGCACAAATCCTCATTGCCGTCCCTTTTATGAAAGATGCTATACCCACAAAAAGAAAATCAATTTTGAGGTCAATTGATTGAAACTTGAAAGGATGGTGGAGACCCCAGCAATCTTGATTGTGCAGAAGTGGCCGACCCAAATGCTGAAGGAAAGCTTTTGGAAGAAAATCTCAACATACTTTTTCAAATGGAATGCTTTTATCAAACAGATAGAATTGTTGGGTTGTTATACCTATCAATTTTCTCCAAAAGATTTAACAAAGTCAAAATGAAAATATTGTTCATTGCATGAGAGCATCAACTTTTGCCACTATAAAAGACCACACTAACTCACTGATTACAGCAACATATAGAGCTTGAATTGGCTATGGATCCAAATTCATATGCCAAGGAAAAAACAAGTTTTGAGAAGTCCCTTTGGTCTAAGAGTCTTTCATGGAGAGGTTGAAAGTGGAATGAAGCCAAGGATGACTTGCCGGCATTGATTTCCTACCAAACTATAGCAAGTTAGGTGGTTTCATTTCCTGGTTTTTCCGGCAGGTTATCTTTGGCTATATTTGGCTTTTTTCCTCTCATGTGAGACTCTCATGACTTTCTCTCATATAGTTTCAAGAGTTCTTAGATATTACTAGAATTCCATGTTGGATGTTGGAAAAAGATCAGCAAATTTGATTAAGCTGTCAAAAGTCAAATATATATCTAGTTGAAGATTCATCATCAACTATAGATTAAAACATTTCATAATATATAGGTGGGTGCGATCTCATAAGTTGGTTTTATGAGGTTGAGTTAGACTTAAAGTTCACTTCTTAATTGTTGAATTTATTGTAGTGAGTGTTTGTTGGCCTTATTAGACTATCCGTTTATTATAATAGTTTTTATTATTTCTAACTTATCTTCTTAAAGAGTAGAAGCTCCTCAATTTAACTCTTAAGATTCTGTTTCAGGACTTCTGTTTGTTCAAAACATTGCTTTTATAAAAATATTCAAAACTATGTTTATCCTTTCAACACCAAACTTCATCTTACAACAATTTATACAAGTCAGACTACAAAATTGCTAAAAATTTATTGGAGGATGATGATGATACTTTTTTTTGTGTGTATTTCACTATTATATTACACAGATGAAGATCATTTGGTGAATAACACTGCTGATATAGTCTTTTACACGTCTTTTGTTATGTCATGTCATGCAGGTTTTTTTTACATGGGTGAGTGAAGAACTCTTGTGTGTTGTCAACAGTGAGATCAACTACTTCTGTGTTAGATTTTGAGAAGTTGATTAAGTGAGTTTTCTGAGTAATGGTGCTACTCCTTTCTATGCATTTAAGAGTGTGTTTCTATAGTAGTGTCCATTATGTTTAATATAGTCTCACATTGTTCAGAAGTTGAGATCAATAGTAGTTATATATTTTTTTCTCCTTCAATCCATCGAGACGTCTTTTAAGGATAAAACTGTGACGGGAGACCAACTTCTAAAATGGATAATAGTTCAAATAGAGTGATTGATTCTAACCATGATATGATAATAAGACAAGTGCTTATTTCTTACAAGCTGAAATAGGGACATATTATGTACTAAGCTTTATATAAACATGTAGGAATTTGGAACACAGTTTTACAAATTTTAATTATGTATGAGGATGTTGCATCAATGTTTATTTTCTTGTCCTGAACAGATAATGGGGTGCAATAAGCAAAAGTCTAAAAGTGAGTTTTTTCTTTTTGTATTTCCATAATTTGTAACTCGTCTCTATAATTTTTTATTTAATATTTTACTTTTTGTGAAAGTGATTTTCGGATTATCTATTTTAAAAAAAATCAAAGCTAGAACAGGAAGATTATTTTAATATTTTTCTCTTAAATGAGATGCACTTAGTAATTATGGAGGTGCAGAATTAAAAATCCAGAAAGTGTCAATCTTGAGCCCAATGCATGAATGGAACTAAAGTTATATATACAGTGAAAAATAGCGAAAGCATCATTAAAAAACTTTATAATCTAATATTTATTTTTCTTCTCTCATTTTACTTTTATCTAATATAAGAAATGAGTTTAGAAATCTAAAGAAAAGATGAAAGATTTTATATTTTAAAAAGGAAAATATTTTAGATTAGTGAGAAATTAATATACACTAAAAAGTTATTAAATAAAAATTAATTTTAGAAAAAACAATTAGGTACTATATTAACTAAATTAAATAATATCTTATAAATTAAAAAATTATTGATATCTAAAGTAATTTCTGTTATTAATAAAAATTTATAAACTAATTTTTAAATTGGTATCTAATTAGCTATCATAGTTTTAGCTACCAATTAATTTTTTATTCTAAAGTTGGTAACTAAAACCTTGATTGATTAGATATCAATTTAAAAATTAATTTATAAATTTTTATTAAGAATAAAACTACTTTAGATAACAATAATTTTTTTGTCTATAAAATAGTATGTAATCTAGTCAGCTAATCATTTTTTGTCTTTTGTTTCTAAATTTTAGTTTCTAGTTAATGATTTTCTGGTAATGATATACATTTTTCCATTTAAGTTAAACTTTCTTTTTTAAACTTGTAAAATAGATATTTACAAAATATATTATTATTATTATATTTATTAAATTCAATAAATATATGACATCTCTAATAGTTTCTTAAAATATTTGTACTATTTTTTTTCTATCATCAAAGTGTCATATTATGTTTAAGAAACACATTCAATTTTGTTTCAATGGTAAACAATTTCAAGAAACTTTAAAAAAATCATACTTTTATATATATTTTTATTTAGTTATGTTTAATAAATTTCAGTTAGAAATTTGTTTAGTTTTACTTGAAAAATTGTATCTTCTAAAGGAAATATTTCTTAAATAAAATTTAAAAAAACTTAGTGTTTTGCGATATAAAATCTCTCCAAGAAGTTTCTTTCTATCAACTAACTCATTAAGAAAAAATCACCAAATATATATATATAGAGAGACAACACTCTTAGAACTAAAAAAAATATATATGATCTTACCGTTTAATTTAAAGTATTATTTTTTTTAAAATTAATTATTTGTTTGTGTTAAATTAATGCGTTTTATCCGTTTTATAATAAGTGCAATTTAAGATTTGTTTTCACATACATTAATAATAGTGATAAATATTTCATTATTGAATCGGTTTACAAAATAACTCTACTGTTTTGATGATGCATTTTGTACTGAAACGAATAAAACCCTTAATTTAAAGGATATATTATTAGGAACTGAACAATTAATCTTTTAATTTTAATTTATTTCACAATTTGTTTCAAAAGTCACATAATGGTTAATCTGTGCAAAAAGATAAGTTATTACATTCAATGTGGATAGAAAAAGTGTTATATCAATAAATATATATTTACTAAATTATAAGTTATAGGTCATTTTATAAATTAAAAAATTACTAGTATAATTTAGAATATAAAATAATTAGTAGTTAAAATATTGATATAATTAATTGTTAAATATTAATTTAGAATAATTTTAGAATAATAGTGGTATATTGACTAGTTTTTTTTTTCTAAATTTGATTGTTATTTTTAATAAAAAAAATTAGTATTTGGTGGGTTTTCATTAATTTCAAATTAGATGTTAAATTGGCATTCTTCTTAGCCCTTTATGTAATAACTATTTCCTCTGTATCTTTAATAAAAAAAAATTATTCCTTTCCATCGGTTAATTTTCAAAGTTTACCAAGATAATATTGTTTTTCTAATTATGCATTTAATTAATTAATAAAGATTAAAAAATATAATAACACATAAATATGCATTAAAAAAATAAAATAGAAACTAATATCATAAGTAACCCATTTAAAAATACATTAAAAATATAAACTTAAATAAATTCCTTAAAAGATCATAAAAGAAGAGAAGATTATAAAGCAAGCAGTTTTGAAAAAGAAAACAAAATATAGTTATTTAATTTAGTTGATGAGACATTGATCCCAAAGATATAAAATTTGCCCTAATTTGGTTGACAAACATATTTACAAATACACATGTTGTAATTCTTAGAATAGAGTTTACAAGTTCCAACACCCATATTGTATTTGGCAGCACATTTTGAATTGCAACAATCATCATCACATTGTTCTTTGCAGAGTCCCTGAGAACCAGTGCACTTCCTTATAGTTTCATCTTCTATCACAGACTCAGATGAATCCAAATCTCTAGAACCACCATTTGCATCTTCTTTCACTTCTTTTTGCCCTAAGAATAATGAAAAAAAAAATTATCAAGAAAAAATGTATACATATAAACAACTTTAGAGGTGATCCAACTCATATACAAAATACAAAATATATCGTGCATCACAGAATCTTCCAAATAACTACATACCAAATTTCCGTCCAATTAACAATAACAAAAACAAACTAAATCGAGAAAAGATAAATCAAATGATCAAAACACCAATTAGAATAAAATAAACATACAAAATATAATTTAGAAGTATAATCCAATACCAAAATTTCAACTTAGCCAAAAAAAATCTCTAAATGATCTATCACTTCATTTTTACACCAAATTTCACTTACCATGAAATTCAAATGTTCTCCAACTATTGAGCCTGTTGATTCCTTTAATAGAATTATAATAAAGAGCTTTAATAGAATCATAATGATGATTAAGAAAGAGACTAACCTGTTACCAGCAGAATGAAAATGGTAAAGAGAAGAAAATAACAAGAGATGTGGTTCACCATTCTGATAAAAAAGAAGTATTCTGTGTTTATGACTTTGATGTGATATGCATTAAGGATGATAGCTCTATAAATAAGAGTTATTGTGCATTGACTCGAGGCTAGCAACATTAGGGTTATTAAAAACTAATTTAATGACAGTTTGCCTAAAGCACAAATATACTATTATTGCTCTTAATTATTGTTATTTTTAATGAATTAAAACATTACAAAATGATAAATATTTGAATGATGGAATAAGTTTTTTTGGCTTTATTCATAAAAAAAAAAGAATTCCATGCTTATTGTATAAATACACTACAAAAAAAATCATGAAATAAAAACAATTTTAGAGACAAAAATAAATTGTTATAGTAACTAAATTATAAACGATTTTAGAGACTAAAATTTTTTTTATTTCTAAATTAGTTTTTATTATTGTTAAATAGTTTCTAAATTGGTATCTAATTAGCAACCAAGGTTTTTCCTATCAAATTTAGAATCTAAATAATTGGTAGTTAAAACTTTGGTGGCTAATTAGATACTAATTTAGAAACTATTCAATAATAATATAAACTAATTTAGAAATTTGGTTTCTAAAATATTTCTAATGTAGTTATTATAGCAACTAATTATTTTTTATCTCTAAAATTGGTTTCTATTTCATGATTTTCTTAATAGTGGTATTCATGATAAAAAATTATATTATATTATTATCTTATAATTTTAAAAACTTTCGTTATCAATTGATCTTTGGATTTTTTTTATTTACATATTTTTCAGTATTTAAAATAATGAATTTCATTAAGATAATTGACAAAATATTTTATCACAACTTTTTTTTCATAATGATTAATATAATAGTAAAAAATTCAAGCTTAGTTTAGTTTGACATTTTAAAATATTTGTTTTCACTAATATAACAAAAAAAATATTTAAAATGGAATTTTATGAACATTATTTGTTTGAAAAATTAAGTTATTGATAATTTTTTTAAAGAATTATTGTGATGTACTTTTTAAAGAGAAATATGAAAAATAAGAAGAAACACTACAATAAAATAATTAAATAGCAACTAATTTAAGAGACAAAAAATAGTTAGATATTATATATTAATTAAGTTGGATATTATTTTATAAACTAAAAAAAATTATCGATATCTAATATAATTTTTATTATTAATAAAAAAATTATAAAGTAGTTTTTAAATTGGTATCTGACGTTAGATTCTAAATTAATCACTAATTTATAATTAAACACTAATTTAAAATCTAAAGTAATTTGTAATTAAAACCTTGATAGCTAATGTTAAATATCAGTATAGAAATTATTTTATAAATTTATATTTATAATAGAAATTATTTCAAAAACCAATAATTTTTTAGTTTATAAAATAGTATCCAACTTAATTAATATAAGGACTACTTTTATTTTCTTTTTTAAATTAGTTGTTATTTAATAAAAAAAAATTGTGAAAATAAAACTAGTCATGAAAAAAGGTAAATGAAGTGGTGAAAAGTTTTAAAAAAAAGGAAACAAATTATATACTAGAAAACTAAGAATAGATATGGAAATTCAAATGAGCTTTACTTTTAAAAAAAAACATCACTTAAATATTTATTTGTTTTAATAATTTCTGAATGGAATAAAGTTAATGCGCATTAAATTTTAGCTTAAATAGTATTAAATGTTATTTACGGAGTGTTAATTGAATAATTTTTTGCAACAATAAATGCTTAAGAAAGAAAGAAACTAGAAAATACTTTTATTTATAAAAGTTACATGTTAGGTATTATTATACAACTTGACATCTCATGTTGACACCTCAAGTAACAACAATCACACGAAAAAAAATATTATTAAAAAAAAAGAAACTAGTAATACCTAGAAGAAAATACTTTCTTTTATAAAGTTTTCATGTTAGGTATCATTATACAACTTCACATCTCAGTTATACTGACACCTCAAATAACAATAATCACACGAAAAAAATATTATTAAAAAAAAAAAATACCTTTCAAGCACAAAGTAGGCACTAGAAGAAAATACATTTTACTTAATAGGAATGCTAAAGACTTTTATTTCTCTTTAATAGTCCTTTTAGAGTTTATGACAATTTAATTATTTTTTTTAGTTAAAAATATAATTATTTTTCTAATAATCATACATTTACTTTTCATCTAATATTAAAATGAAATGAATTATTCTCAATCTCAACCTTCCATGTATCTTCCATTAATAAGTTTGGGTTGTATAAGTAGATATTAATTATCCTTCTACAGAAACAATAAGTTATCTCTTGTCAATTTTGTCCAGAATTATTCTAATTTTCTCTCCTCTTTATAATATATTAAAAATAAAGATTAACATAGAAAGGTAAAAGAAAAGTAAAATAATTGTGAATATGATGAAAGAGTTTATGTGCCTTTCTTTTATTATCTTCTACTAAAGATACATAAGATAATTATAATATTCAAAATATTATAATTTTATAATATACTTAAAAGTAAATATGAATATAAAATATATAAATGAAATATATTATTAAAATAAATTATCATTTTCATTTTAATAATTTTTAAAAAAATATGATTTTCGTTTAACATGAATTATTGAAATAACACATTATTTTTTATTTAACTCTTCTTTTAAGAAAAAATAATGTAAAAATTTAAAATGATAATAGTGAAATATTGTATGTAATTATGCAAATAATAAACTTTTGATACCTAAAACTTGAAATTAACTTTAAAAAAAATGTGAATATTAATTAAAAAAATCCTTTATTATTATTATTATATATATATATATATATATATATATATATATATATATAGAGAGAGAGAGAGAGAGAGAGAGAGAGTAATGTGAACATGACAAATGACCCATTAATAAGATGGAAAATTAAGATATAAAGTTTCAGTTATACAAACCAGAAAGTACCATTACTGGTATATAAAACTTCTGAAGCTATATCAATAAAGTTAAAATTACAGATCTTGATGGCACATTTCAAACCCCTAATTTAACAGCATAAGCCTGATGAAGAGGCTATGAAGATTGCATGAAGGAGTAAAGGCATGAATTTCTTGAATGAATGGTAACATTTGTATTTTAACTAACAATTTGCATTTGCAAAGTTTTACAAAGAAGAGCAATCACAAAATGAGTTGATATGATTCCCCCAAAATCAGAAAAGTTACACAACCCAAAATGAAAATAAGGGGCAGAGGGGAATGAATCAAGCCATTGATCCCTATCCCTAAGGGAAGCAACACTAAAATGTTAGCCTCCTACCCAACATGCATTAAGCCACTGGGAACTGTGATGCCACTACACCTTGCACTCAGTATAAATAAAAATGTTGTAATTTACAACTGTTACCCTATGAGTGAGAGACCAAGAAGAAGGTGGAAAGCAACAGCTAAATCCCACCAAAGAATGGATCAAAAATGGCTGGCTCAAGGTGCTGAGTAATTAGAAAAAAGCTGCAACAAAGTGTCCAGTGTTCCAGGGTTGAATTTCCTAGCAAATAGATAACATGGCTTCTGAATCCCATTCCATAAGCAAGGCCAACTTTGTGCTTTTCTCTGTAGCAATTTGTGATAACTTGTTAAGTCACTCAATGCATTATTCATTCTCAGTCAATCAAGGATATCAAGAAAGGTCTCAGAGAACATACCTTCTCATCACTGGAGACATGCACACTAACATCAATGGACTGCGAATATCATATGGAGTAATGAATATCCATGATCTCAGTTACAAAATATATTGAAAGAGCAGTTCAATGAGTAAAGTAGACAAGTAAATTTTTTCCCACAACACAGAAAAAGGTTGCTAAAAAATGACATGATTGCAATACATAAAGACAATTGATGGCAGCAAGATATAGAGAAGACGATGAGACCAGACACTAAAATCAAAATATGCCAACTTTACAGAGACTACTTCCAATACCTCTGCGGCAACTTCATAAAAAAAATAAAGATAAATCATATATAGTGCCAGGTGCATGTACCTAAGGATATTTTCAAAGTTTTTCTAATAAAAAATTTCATTGTTTGGATTTCAAGGAAAACATGGTACATAAGATTGGATATTCTCTTTACATCCACATCACAGGTGCCTGTTTCTGTATTGAAAAATAAATGTATCATAGCATAGCACTGTACCGTAATATTCTTCAAAAGCTCATATGTAACATCTCGAACCCTATAAGATTTTGGATGCCACTTTCTCTCAGACCAGTCAACATGAGTTGTTGACCAATTTGCAATTCCACCAGGATCATCAATCTAAAACAGAATCTCGTTAGTTAATAGTCTGAAACTCTTAGAACAGGCCAAGATTACAGATAGAAATTCTCACCTGGAAGAATGTAGGTAAGTAATGCTCATCTGCAATGCAATTTTTCCCTTCAAAACCAGGCTGCAATATCATAATATTCACGTTAATAAATTGAGCATAGCCAAATTTAAAAATTATCAAATTCATACTTCAACATACATTTGAATGGGCATGTGCATGTATGTGTGTGTATATATATTTCCACAGCTATTGTGTTACTTGCCACAATAAGATGCTCCGTTTCAAGTTTGAATTCAAGAACTGGTCTCTATGATTAAACATTCTGAGTAACAATAGAAGAAGCGCAAGTGGAGCATCCATTTTACTTCAAAAAATTAATAACAATTTTATTAAGAACTGAAAACTTGAATTTTTCAAATGTATTTTTCAGCATTGTGAATTTTCTCACTATTCATAGTTACACTTAAAAGGAAGAAATGTTTTCTCCATAGAATGCACTTCTTTATGTTTGAAGAAAACGAAACAAACATCTCTTTCAAGGAAAGGAATATAACAGGAGGTCTAAAGCTTAATTTTGTAGAGTAGATGCATGCGATTATACAAGACTTTGGCTAAAATGAAGAATGCAAAGTCAACTAATATTTATTTTCTGAAGTCTAGATGGGATTCGTTCCTGCTTCATGACAAGGTAATATCTGTGGACCATCTGGATAGAGTGAACAATTATGCATGGACATTCTAAATGAATCAGTATGGGATATTGATCTCATTTGTTTAAATCTCTTTCTTTGGTATTAAGAAAACAAATAATCGAACTATACAAGGATGACATGATCATTGCCGTGTGTTCTATTATGATATTTGGACAAGGGAATTAGGTTGCACGAAGACATATGTCATGAAAACTTTATGTCTAATCACAACACATTCTCAATATTGGGTAACAGTGATGTGTTGCTAGATATCCCTCATTATCGCTGTTGCTGATGTTAATATTCAAGTGGGAGATTGTTTGTTTGTGCACTAGATATTCTAAAACATAGCTTTATACTCTTTAGCAAGGATCCCATGATAGGTATTTCTCCTGCCTGGTTACTTTTGATCCAAGTTACCAAGCCCGATCGACTTCTGTTGGAAGTGTTCAACTGATAAATCAACTAGCTTTGTCTTTAATATAGGTGCAATTGTATCAGAAACCATAATATCTCTATTATCATTTTCTCTTAGTTACACTTTGATTTCCCTCACTTTCTATCCAGCTATAGAATCATAATACACTCAATCCTCATATGCCAATCTCTGAAAAAGTGTGGTACCACTGATGTTTTTCCTTTTGTAAGGGGGAAAGAGCTAAGATATTAAATTACTCCTTGCATCAAGTTTTCATTTCAAATTTAGGACAAAAATGAATGAGAGCCTAGCTTAGGATAGCTTCTAGCTTATGGAACGTTTTCAACATTAAAACCTACTATTAAAACTTTTAAGACAAGAATGCGAAGCTTGGTTAAATTAATAGGTGTTTGTAAAGAAGTTACATGAGGGAGGGAGTTTCCTAAAGAATTAAGACGCACAAGTTGACCAAAACTTTGCAGGAAGTTTTATTCTTTTCATTTCCTTGATTCATCTTATTTTCCTATTGGTGCAATTGTTTGTTGAAAAGGTTATCCAAACCAGCTCTAAATACCCATCACTACGAGAAGGAACTTACGGCAGAATACATATATTGTATAAAAGAACATTTCATGTAAACTATATGCCAAAGGCACATAATCAACGATAATGTATTTGACCCTAAAAGTGAAATACTTAAACTTGCTTGGTTCGATGATGACCATGCCAGATCAAAGCAAATTAAGAAAATATTCAATAATGATAAATAAAAGAAATTGCTCAAAATTTTAATGGAAACAGTATTTAAGAACTGCACCTGACAGTAAGACTTAAATTTTGAGTAATACAGGCTGTCAGCCATAACTATAACAGCATGCTGCCGCTTCATTGAAAACCACTGCATCAGGAATCTAACAATTAGGCAGAGACATCTAAACAGATGACATAATGAATTGAGCCAGAATTTATATTGTATACAAAACAATTGTGCTCCATCACATCATGTGTGGTGATATTAAAGCACAACAGGAGGCAAATAGGACTACAGAAAAGTAAAAAGAAAAAGGGGTGATTTCAGGCAAGAACAAAGAATACTTCTGTTATTGATAATCTATTCACCACTATATTTTAAGCTAAAAGACTGGACTACGGCCGTATCTTGTAATTGATGCTTTAGTAAAGCCTATTGACATAAATCATGGCCACCTCCTTTATCCAATTGATATTCTTTGAAAAGGGCAATTGCAAAATTATATAGCCCAAATACTAAGTTCAAATTTCACATTCCATGTATTCTAGTAAGCAAACAAAGTTTCTATTTGAAATAAAGAATTTCCTGCAAGCAGCCTATTTTGGGGTAATATACCTGTGCACCCTTTCTAAAGTTCTTTATCTCAACTTCGGGTAACATGCGTTGCGAATACCTGCCATTGCCATGAGGACCAGGATCCTTAAAGCTAACAAGAAAAAGAAAAGGGTGGATCAGTTGAGGACACCAAATTGGTGGTAGAAAACAGAAATTAGAAGAACAACCCACACTACAGATGAACACACGGTAGTATACTCTATGTAAAGCATGACATACCAATCAACAAAGCTGACGTTTGTGTACATCAGATAATCAAAAATATAATCAAAAGTATACAATGGCACACAGCTGCAAAACCAGTACAAAAGGATTAGAAACTAAAATAAACATATATACATAACGTAAGTTACCTGGAAATAAGAACAGAATTAAAAGCAATATCATGATACATATTTACCTATCAGAAAGTAAAACAAATTGCTGGTTATCGGGATCTTGTAAAGCATTTGCCAGTAGTCGCCGTTCTGCATTAACCATAGATATTTTACCCCACACCACCTGCAATAAAGTAACCAACTATTAACATAGCGCTAACTACAAAACAAGATTATCATAAACAACTGATAATTACACTAGCTACCATAACAGCTACTTTTAGAACAGATAGTCTAACTTCAAATTGAATTCATAACTTATTATAAACAAAATTCCAACTAATAATGATATGTTGCTAAGGCATTCTCAAAAATAGTAAAGTCACAGAAGTAAAACTAGACTGAACTTCCTAGCTTATATATAATGTTATCCTAGACTTGTAACATTATTCATATAAGTAAACACATGCACACTATAATCTCTTAAGAGGAAGTAAAGTGTGAAATTGGGGGCTTATGTTACCAATGCAAGATATTGCCATTTCAGACAGCCAGATTGACAGAGTCAGCACTACATTCCTATGCACGATGTCTATTAAATAGTTACAGCATCAGTTAATCTCTAGCGTTGATAACAGGTCCAAAGGAGATGGTTTCATATATTTGGGTACTCTAAAGTAGGAGATTTGTTTTGATCACTACATTAACAAAAGCCGACTCATGTAAAGAACTTAAAAGGAAACTGAAGAAGAAAAACAAGAGGTAACAACATTAAACAACAATTTAAATTAAATACATAAACATGAGCAAAACAATTGATAGGTGATAGGAAACAGAATAATCATGATGAGACCTGTTACACACATGGTCACTATGTATATCCTGATTAATAAAATAACAGATGATAGTAAACAGAACAATTGTGACACTGGTTACGCACCTGATCACTTCGTACATCCCGATTAACAAAATAACGGCTCACGTGAATTGGTTTAGTCTTAGATGCATGCACATATACTGAGAATTTCCCTTCATGTCCCTACCAAAAATGAGAGAGAAAAGCATTATTCCAGGTTAAGCACACACTGAATTAGCATGGTTCAGAAGCAAAGACAATTAACCAACAGATTTACAACTACAAACTGTAACTGTCCATTCTCCCATATGCATGTATCAAGAATTTATGAATCAAACATATTTTACATCTTGTGGCGTACATTTATTATATATTAATAGGTTAAGTTCCAAACACTTAACCTAACTGTAAACCCATTATTCATTGCATTCTGTTAGGACCCGAAAGACCATTGACAAATTTCATGCAAAGCACTTGTTCAGTATTCAGATAAGTGTACAATAAACAACTACCCTAGTTTGTCATTCCAGTTTAGTCTCACCATCCCAACAGTAGGAATAAATTTTCCAAATTCTATCAATTCCCGACATCCTGATGTTTCTCCCTCATCCTAGCACTTTTAAAACAAGAATGATAAAACCCAAAAGTGTTTCACAACCAATGGAATCACTAGTGTCATTGGAGAGAACAGCAGGTTATTTCTCTAACTCGTCAAAGTAAAGATGAAACTAAACATTGACTATACTATTACAGACTGCTATATTCCCAAGGATCATATGTTTTAGAAGAATCACAAATGTTTTAAAAAGTAAGTATTAAATATATTTTAGAAAGGAAAACACATTAGTTGATTTAGTAAGAGAGAAATAAGAGCTTGCACATCCTAACTCTTGTACAAGCTAGCCATCTGTCCTTGTCTTGTCCTGGCTAAAACAATTGCTATGCTTGACTTGCTCACATATTTGTTTGTAAAAGATATTATTTTAAGACATGTGTACATGAACTAAAACAATGCATAAAAAAATAATCAGTTACAGATAACACGTAACAATTCCTTACTTGGAAAAATTTATCCCACAATCTTTCAAATGGTAGAGAACCAGGTGACAAAAACATGAAGGCAATTTTTGGATTCTTTGAAAGAACTGTAGGTGTTTTCAAAATATCCCTAACAACAGCATGCGATGCAATCTCTTCATCTGTGTACTGCCTTGCGGGAGCTGGTGGAAGCCAATCAGAAATTGACCGGCAACTTCCAGAAGAAAAGATGTAACAAGCAGAACTGCTTTTTGGTGGGTAGATATAAGCACATATTAGAAACACGCACACGAATAAAACCAAGACAATAATCCACATTGGCTTCTTCATAGGAGGACGATGACGAGACCCAGGAAAGATCTGCAAATCGCCCATGCCTAGGCGCAAATCTTTTGCTGTCTTCATCTAGCACTTGAATCACAATTTTCACCACTTCCAACCAATTTCCTTTTCATTCATATTCTGCACTACTCTAAAATAATAAATCAAGATCAATGGCCAAAAAGAAATCTTCAACAGGTTGATGCAGAAAAATCTGAAATAAAAACACAAAACAAAGATACATTAGCAAACAACTTGGCCATTTAAATCCACTAAGATTCAGAAACCAGCATCTGGACCCAAAATAATATGCACAGTGCATGCTAAGGTTCGCCACAAAATTAACTACAATAGCTCAAAATGTGATCAAAGGCTAACTTTTGATACATTTTTCAACCCCCATAATAACTTACTGTCCAATGAAAATAACTCGGTCAAAAATTCCAAACTTTAAGATAGGGAAGCCGAAATCAAAATATCTTAATATATGTTAAAGATTAAACAATCCTAACCAACAAATTGTGAGGAAGAGGGAGGAACTAATATGTGTAAGATTGAACCCAAAGTCAAAAGAAATTTTCTTAAGGCAATTTATAAATGAAAAAAGAAAATATTTACACAACATAACATATCCCACACACTCCAATCTGATCCCACAAAGTCCCAGTTCCTCAATCATTAGAGAGATTACGTAAATATACAACAAAACCCATGATCAGGTGGTAAAGGGATGTAACTCTAAAAATCTAAAATCATAAAACAAATCTATTTCCATTGCACCACACCTTGCTAGTACAACCAAACACGATAATAACATTAAGGAATCAGAAAAAAGGAATGTCCCAGAGAGAAAAAAAAAACACACGAGCGTGAAAAGTATGAGCATTTATTACATCTCATAAATTAACACAACTGATCAATTCAACGTTTTTTTCATTTCCAATTCAAAGGGGGCACTTCTACAAGTAACACACAAGTATCCACCCATACCAACACCACGTGAAAATTCAAACACAAAAACTCATCGAAGAAAAAAAAAAACTTCCACGTTGAAATTAAATTATCTTGCAAAAACACTACACGATTTCGTTGGTTAATTTACCAGAAAAACACCAAACACCCTTAGAGATTGAAATTGAATTTTCTAGAAAAACACTACACAATCTCATTAATTAATTCACCCAAAAAAAGCATCCCTTCCCTCCTTCACTGTTTTCAAATCTTCCGCACCCAACACCCCAAACGTTTCAAAACAAAAACTTTCTCTCTCACGCACGCAGTGAGAATTGAAAAACGGAGTGTTGATACCTGCGACTTGAAGAATGCAAAAAATTCTCATCATTTGTGAAAGGAAAGATCTCAGAGGGAAATGGGCGTTGAAAGATCTATGGTAACAGGGGAGGAGAATCGCAAAGAACCATGCACGATCACAAAACACATACGCGAGAAGAGTAAGAGAGAGAGATAGAGTATGTGTGTGCCTCTATTTCTTTGTGATGGCTTCTCCAAAACGCAAATCGTTTCGCTTTTCTTTGTTTCTGTGTTGTGCTTTTTGCTTTCTCTCTCTAAAAAACCAAAAGGGTCCCTGTTTCTTCACTGTAGCAGTTGCACACATGAAGACACAAAAAAAAACAATTAATGTCTTGGTTGGTTATAATGATTTAGAAAAAAAAACTATTAGTTAATGAATAATAATAATGATAATAATTGTTTCTACATGAAATTAGAAATTATTAATGTGAATCATCCATTTTAGGTATTTTAGGTATTGGCTACTTTAAAGATATTTTTGTCTTAAAAAAAATTCTTCATAAACTAGGAGAGAAAATATATTTTATTTAATTTATTATTAATCTTTATTTTTAAATGATGTGAAATTATATTAACGATATATTATCTTCAATTAAATTAAATGACAAAACTAGGTCATGCATCTCTAATAAATATGTAAATTAATTAAAAGGTAGGTTAAAAAACAAGAATATAAATCATAAACAAATATCTTGAACTTTGAAAATTACAATAAAACAAAATAAGCATCTTTGAAAAAAATAAGAAATGAAGGAAATATTAATTTTGATGAGAGAAACTCTATATATTTGTGTAAAAAAAAATTAAAAAAAATGAGAGGTAGCATTGGTGTGTGTTGCAATGGACCAATGAGAAAGTGTAAGTGTGTGACCTTAGGACTTAGGGTTGACTAGGAATCATAAGGTCCTTCATCAAGAATAATGTCCTTTTTCCCATTATAGTGTTTGTTGACAAAGAAATTTGGCATTTTTGTCATCACCCTCTTGTCACATTTGCACCTTTTGGAGATAGATTGCAGTGTTTGCTGCTTTATTCATTGTTCATTGAAAAAACCAAAGTTGGGCAAAGAAAAAATAAATAAAAACCCAATCTTTATTTATATATATATATATATATAGAGAGAGAGAGAGAGAGAGATAGGTTTCAAAATGTAGAAAAATATCAATTACAATTTAAGGGTTAGATTGAAAAGAATATATTTATGAAGTTATTAATTGTGTAATGTTTAGTGGTAAAAGTTACACCATGCATACTAGTTACATAAGTGTAAATCATTTAACATGTTTTAATTAAATCATATTTTTAAAAACTCATTTTTAGGTTAAAAGTTCTTTTTATATAAATTATATATACAAAAATTTACATAATTTGATATCTCATTTGTATATTTAAAATTAATGGAATATATACTTTTTAAAATAAATAATTTAATCACTTATTAAATTTAATATGAATTATTGTAATAATATAAAATTATAATTTTGAGAGTGATAATAATAAATTAATTTTATTATATAAGTTATTTACGTTGTAGCCTTGGTTAAAATTTACATCAAGTTATATTTATGTAAAAGGAGGTTTATTTTTAAACTCAACTCCTTTATATTGTTAGAATTAAAGACTAAGTTTAAGAGGAGATAAATTAAATTACAAAAAAAATTCAAAAACTTTTGTAATTAAATATTTAAAAAGTTGATCAATTTTAAAATTTAGTTGTCCTTCTTTTAATGTGTTAAAACTATAAGATAAGAAGAACAAAAGAAAGATTTAGAAAAATAAAAGTACGAAGGAATGAGAAATGCACAAAATTTATATTGGTTCACTCTTTTTCAAAAATTGCATCCATTTATTTGACTATAACAGTTAGGCTCACACTATAATCAAACATTTATAACTATAAGACAATACAACGACATATTAAGAACACAACTCTTGAATCCTACTAGAGAAAACATCAAATGAGTAAACCTAAAATCACAAACTCTATCTAGAAACAATAAACTTATACACAAAATGAAAATAATACAATTGAAACAAGGTCACCTAAAATCACCACAGTACAATAAGAAATGAATTTCAGGTGAACATCAAGAATTATGATTCAACCGAGATGAATAATCTTTAAAATATCAAAAGAAAACTCCAAGATTTTTTTTTTTGGCTGAATGCAAACCCTCTCTCAATATTGAAAATGATTTGAAACTCAGATTTAAAAAAATTGTGTCAAATGAGATGAAGATTAGAAAATTACATAAAATATACCTTGTCAAATTTAATATTAAAACTACTTTTTAATTTGTAGATTTCTCTTAGGGTGTGTTTGGATTAGAGGGTGTGGGGGAGTGGAAAGTTGAGGGTGAGTGGGAGTGGAAGTGTGAAGAAAGTTGAGGTTGTTTGGATTGGGATATGTTAGAGTGGATGTGTGAGGAAAGTTTATTGAAAATTGTGAGTGATGTGATAGTTGTAAGAATATTATAAATTATTTTGAATAGTAAAGTTTGTGAGATTACAATTTTACCCTTGAATAT
>Ga0123342_1002737_pt1 | contig 29008 bp, 14 predicted proteins | sample Turbeawhitnodule_FD_89960 | JGI IMG/M metagenome (GOLD analysis project Ga0123342, IMG submission 89960) | Root nodule microbial communities of legume samples collected from Mexico - Turtle bean Mexico white nodule | ecosystem: Host-associated > Plants > Roots > Nodule | place: Mexico: Nepantla... | reverse complement strand
GTATAAAGATATACATCCTATCACAATTCAACACTATTCCATTAATACACTCATAAGAACAGTCTACATGTCTCTCCTCATAGCCATCTTAATTAGCCAATGTACTAATGATATGAAACTTAAGTAATCAATCAGAAGAAAATGGAAGCTTAAACACATTGTATAATTAAATTAATAGTTCCACTTGCATTTAGATTCATACCCGGAGTTTAGACAAATTATACTGTACAGTTCTGATAAGAATGATTATCATGAGGGAACCAAGAGAAGACTGGAGGAGGAGTCGTTCTTTGTACCATGGAATGGTTGGCAGTATCTGTCCATAAACATACTAGATTACATACTATTTAGCACAATCATTACAGAATAAGACTTTGTCTAATGCCAAAAACCAAGTCTTACCAGCTTATGAATTCCCGCATTGAAAGAAGAATCTTGACTAAGTATGAGAAGTATAATCAACAACATGTAAATTTGATTGGCTGTCCTCCTTCGAGTGTCGTATAATGCTTCTAGAATGGGCATTAACTGTTAATTTCACAAGATAAACAAAGATCAGATTATCAGAGCATGACTAAATCCTCATCCATTCTAGATGCACTGATAAGACTGGTATGATTAAGACATAAGAATGAGTTATGATATTTTCAAATCAATCAGTTACATATATCAAATCATAGTCAAGGAATCCCCTAAAATTTATTTATACAGTATAATAATTAATTCATTCCACTTTTTCTCAAGAGGGTTTAAGTTTATTTCTTCATACCAATGTATCCATATCAGTCCGGACCAAGACATACTCCAGAAAGGTGGAATTCCCTTGCAACAATGAGTAAAGAAGTAAGACAGCTGTTTCATCAGCTAAGCACCTAGAGAAGGAAAAATTTTGCAACGTTTAAAATACTGTCATTCAATATAATGAAGTATACACTAAATGTACATATGTATATATCACAGACACACTTGCTATTAAAAATGTAAAACAAAAAAATAAGATACCACATGCATACCCATAACTTCATATGCATAAAAAAGTCCAACAAGGAAAGAAGTCCAAGAATTGTTGCTTGATCTACATGCAGTGTGGGTGACAGAAAAACATAAGAAACAAATACTCTGTCATCATAAGATTCCCCTACAACAGATTATTGATACATGTTCTGATAATCTCCATTTTGAGAAACAGAAGTTACCATCTTTTCACAATAGTATGCAGAACATGTATAATCTATTTTGAATAGCATAACTCAACTATTAATAAATGTAAGTTTGCTACATATCTAGTAAGTCAGTTATCAACTGCACATTCAGATAGCCTGATACTCACATGCCAAGGGTATCAAACAACGGTGAAAAAGGCAACTTTACATGCTGGTCACTATGTGCATTATCCCCAAAATCTACAAGATCCACTGCATTTATAGCATTGGAAAATAAAATTATTGGTCTTTCCAGTCAACTAAAAGAACATGGAGATATAAAAGATATATTACATTCACAATCAGTTGCATGCTCTAAGGCCATGCAGTAAGGGTTGTCAGAAAAATATGTATCCTCTTTAGGTAAAGAAACAGAAGAGGCAGATACTTGATTCTCTGTGACAGAATAGCCCTCACTCACAAGACATTTACGATAATGAATGAGAACAAGAAGCACATCAAGACTGCCATCCGCTATTGGATTTCTTGAACCTTCACTGCTTGAGCTGATCAAATAACTGAATGGCAATAAAACAATATTTGCTGAATGGAGAAAAGGAAATGCCAAAGAAGTGACCGTCAGTAACTCTCCAACATTGAACAATAAGAAAATTATCACAATATATATAAAGGGTCTTCCTGAAGGACACTGGTTAAGGAATTACAAAGAAAGTTTTTACTAAAAAATAAAAATTATAGACAAGCACATTAAGAATCATAGGGAAGTGCACTTTTGCACATCACTTTTAATTCCTTAAACAAGTGTCTTTAGGGCACTGGTTAGCATTTTCCTTTCATAAATAACCATGTATGTTCAACCTCAAAAGTCCATATATAGAAAACTAAATTCAGTCCCCATACCAGCTGCAGAACCAACTCTGTCTAGCACGCTATTCTCGGTTCCATTGTAAAACATGGCATAAGAAGCTCTATTAAAAGGAACATGAGGACGGGTAATGTAATTTAAAAGCAGTTTGCACACAACTGAACTAACCAGATGACCATCCTGCAAAAGATAAAGTGCAGTAACTTCAAATTCACTAGCGGGTCATACATAGAAACTAAATAGCCAAATTAGATATTTAAGCTTTAGCTTCTTACCTGAGCCATCGCTGCATCAAGAAATGGGTTCACATCATTCGATCTAGGAGATGGCTCACACAGAAGCTGAGTTGACATTGCAATAATCATAAAATTAAGCAGCTCCAGATGTAGGAAATATGTGTTGGGACTATAAGAAAAAAATATATATAATCAGGGCAAAAAAAGTTTGCAGTTTCACACAATAACGCAACGAAAATTTACCAATTTATTATCCATGATATACCTCACATCTACAGATGCAATAAAGTTAAGCACATTCCTCATAACAAGAATTTCAATGGTCTGATCTGCATTAGAATAGAGCATCTGGATAAATTTCAATAACTAGAAGAGGAGATTCCAGGGCCAGATATCTGAAAATTTACTAACTTACCATAAAACCAAATAAATGAAAAAGTTAATTTAATGCACTGACAGTGTAAAATAGTTTTGCACTATCTTCAATCACAGGTTGCCATGAATAATATGCTTCTTGACTTTTATAACAACTAATTTAAAAGCCATACTTTCTAATGGTTGACAATATAAAAATTACAGTAATAGTGCATAGAAATGAAATTCATAAATAAATAATAAAGAAAGAATAACCTTGGTAAGGGTACTGAGCAAAGATGAATTTCTAAAGTCCTATGAACGTAACACTACATAGTACTTACCTCCCAAAATACTTTTTGGTATTGACTCGTTATCATGGAGATACAGGTACAACACAAGAACACCATCTTGGGCACTTTCAATCAAGTGTTTTAGGAACACTGAAGAGAAGCTAACTGCATTAACAGCCTTTTCATAAACCAACAGTGGCACACCAGAAGTAGACATGGATTCCTGCAAGTAGCATGCTAAATGAAACAAAATCTTGGCAAGATGCCTCGTTTTACAGTTGTTTTTTGCTGCAAAACGAAAACCAAACATTAGAAAGCAAAACAACACCTAATCAACAACAAACACATTAAAATAACAAGACTTTGAAAGAGGGAACCGACTTTAGCCTCCTCAAAACAAAAGAATGACGAGAGAAAGCAAGAGTGTATGAGAAACCTAATAACTGGCAAGCTTCGTGAACACGTTCAAAGGGCAATTCGGCATCGTAAGGAAGCTCGAGAAGCTTTTGCCAGAAGTCAGAGGAGAGAGGTAAGGACTCGTCGCCGACGAAGGTTCCGACGAGACGCTCCACCGTGTACGGTGTCGACGGTGCCGCACCCATTGAGTTGTTTCAAATAAAAAACTAGTTTTTTCTCTCCTTTTTGTGGCGTGTTCAGGGAAACGGCATTGTGAGGAATGACGGTGAGAGATGAAAAGGGTTAGATGGGAAGATGAAAATGAAGGTGGGTTTTGAAAATGAGATGAGTTGGTGCTCTACAACAACAACAAGGCGAAGAAGAAGAAGGAGCAATGGCTTTTCTAACACACTTTTTTGCATTTGTTATGTTCAGGAGAATTTGTCAGCTCTCATTCAGACAAGACAAAAGATTGTTACATTTTTTTCAGAAATCAGAATAAATAATGAAACAAAAAGGACTAAGATCCAACTCCTTCATTAGTAACATTTTTTCTTAAAGAAATAGCTAATTCATAAATAATATATTTATATTTTACATCACAAAAAATATTAAATATTATTTAATTATGATTCATGGTATATAGTGAATATATTAAATTTTTGTAATACTTATCTTAAAACTATACTGTGTCAATGATTTTTTTTTATTTGTTGGTCATATATTAATTATATACACCTATTAAACTATATATTTTAATGCAATTTTCATTAGTGCCTAAATTTTAATAATTTTTTTATTTAAATAGTTTTGCTTGTAATTTTATAAGTTCCAACTTTGACATATAATGAAGAATATGGTGAAAGATTGTTTTAAAAATATAAAGTAAATAGGTTCTTCTTGTGTTGAAATATATTTTTAGGATAATGCATCCTTGTTTTGACAAGTATACTTTAATTTGAGTTTATTAATTATATAAGAAAATACATAAGATCTATTATTTACGAAATTTTGTATCGAGGAAAAGGGTGAGATCTTTATAGTAAAAAATATTTTTTTCTAAAAAACTTTCAAAATTAAAATATAATTATATTTTAAATTTTCTTCTATTAAAAAAATATTTTTAGTTCTGAAGTTAGAAATTAGTGAGGTGGAAAGTCATTTTAGAGTACTTGAAACACTATTTTATAATATGTGAGGTCCATTTTAAAGTGTTTGAAAATAATTAAGTTTAATTAAAGAAAATAGTGAAACTTTAACCACCAATGCCAATGTTCTTTGCTTTTCAATTATATTTATTACAATGATGTTTACAAATAAGGATATTTTTAAATAATAAATTAAATTAAGTAGTTAAATTTTATATATATATATATATTTAAATTCATCAAACATTTTTTTTATTTACTTATATTCGAGTACAGATGAACTACTTGTTCATCAAATGTAGAAAACCTTTACCTAATAAGAGAAAATTACAAAATAAAACTAATAGCTATATATAAAAAAAAGGAAAAATATTTAAAGAATATATCGTCTTATTTTATTTTATTTCTCTCTTGAAAATAATGCAATTTTTTTACCTAATGACTTGTTACTTAAAGGAAAACATTTGAGTTTAAGTATTTAATGATTTAAAAGAATCATTTCTAATTAATTTACCAGTAGATTTTTATCAACTTCTTTCATAAACTCAAAGTAATATATGCATAAATGGTAAGAGAAATTCTTATAATTAATTCTTAACTTATATATAAGTTAAATTTAATTTATTAAAGGAGTTGTTTTTTATTTTTTATTTAATCAAAATATTTATTGAAAAATGAACTTAATATAAATTGATTTTAATTTAAATAATGATTTGGAATTTTAATTATAAATTCAGAATCATATTTTTTTCAAAATTACTGTTTATAATAATCTTATTCTATGTGAATAATTTAAAAAAAAAAAATCACTTCGATTATTTTCTTCTTAAAATGTTGTTTTAAAAGGTTTGGCAGAAATCAACGTGTGCTATTCATTCTCCACCTCGAAATGCATTTAAAATTCAACTCTATTTTTTTCCGTTAATAAAATAAAATTAAAAAGTTTAGAAATAAGACAATCTGGGCCAAGTGCCGCTTGCCATAAGGCCCAATAGCACGCCCAGAAGCCCAATACATGTCAGTCATGGGACTGTTTCTTCCTGCACCTCCATATCTTCTTCTGCCACCTCCATACACAACATGAAAATACATTTTTATCCTTCTTATGTCACCCCATAGAGTAGTTTCCAGATTATGTAATTCGGAAACTCATTTGAAAAAAGACTTCCAGATTACATAATTTGGAAGTTAAATAAGACTTCTGGATTATGTAATCCAAAGAATAATCATGCATCTGAAAAATGGCTTCCGGATTATGTAATCCGGTAGCTAATTATAAATTTGAAAAATAACTTTCGGATTACATAATCCAGAATATTATAAAGGGGTATTTTTAGAAATTTGAAAACTTATGGAGGTGAGAGAAGAAGGTATGGAGTTGCAGGAAGAAACAATCCAGTCATGGTCAAAAACCACCTAAATTTTATGTATTTTAATGCTATATTACAGGCACTTGTATGCAAAAAAATAAATTATATTTATGCCATTATAATTTAATTGAATAATATTATTCAAATCAAATAATTTTTTAATTATTATAATTTGTTCCTACCATGGATATTTCTAATATAATGGATCAAAACTTATTGTTATAACAATTATTACTTCAAAAAACCCTTTTTTTTAAGATTTTCAACTAACATCATTAAGAAGATAATAGTGAATAAATCAAACAATAAAGGTAAATTCTACAAAATTATTTTCCCTCCATTTTATATCATAAAGAAATTAGGTGTGTTATACGCACCACCATGTGCACTCTTATCACAAAACCATGATCAAAGTTTCTGCTACACATGGTTAATACATGATGATGCCACTCAAAAGGTGCTCAAATTCTTCACTTTTCTCGTTATTTTTTTATATACTTTCTCCCTCTCTTTTTTTAATTAATAAAAAAATATATAAATAAAAGAGTATGCGAAGTATCTCAACCCATATGCTCGGTACTATATAAAAAAAATAAACAAAAATTACAATTTAAAAAATTATAGAGTATTTGTCCAAAGTTGAGGACGAAATCAACAATTAACAATAATCTCAACAGATAGGTATAATATAATTTTCAACAAAGAAATATTTTCTCTTTATGATTGCACAGAACACAAAAGCTTACATGATTCTTATTGTGTTAAACTAGGGAACTGTTAACCTAAAAGATAAATAACTAGCAGACTATATCTTATTGTTCAAGGTGAGAACAAACCTCAAAACATTTCATACCTCATACATATCCTATTTGTAAAACACAAAACTAGAAGAACGAAGATGAGTGTAAACATGTTAAAGGACTCAATCACCACAAAAGATAAAGAAAATCATTTTTTTATTTAGATTAGTGATGGATATTCATCCTTTCAATTGTGTTATGCTAAAAACTTACTCCCCCTCAAAAATACTTTCCCTAAACATAACTCTATTTTTGTGAGACCAGATTTTCGAAATCATTGTTATCCACATAGATTTTCAAAATAAGTTTTGTCTTTTAGTTAAACCTAGACCAATAAATTGATAAAAATTCCCTACACCGATATTATGTAACATATTTGAAATTCCAATCCAACTAAAACCTAAATTACAAACCTCAAAAAAATTACATATTGGGTAGATTCTATGTTGTTGAAAAAAAACAAAGATTTACCTTTTGAAAATCATAGGAACTTATTTTTTTATATAACCTCAATCATATTTATGGATTTATTAGTTATATAAAAATTCATTCTACCATCCCCAAACAAAAATAGAAATTCATCAATAATTTTGTTTCACATCCAAATGAAATAAACACATATAATAATAAAATAAGAGTGAACTACATTCTTAGAATTCTATTGTATCTGTCTAAGTCAATTACATTAATAAATGACAAATCAATCATATAAATGAATTTGGTATTATACTGTAAACATAACAATCAATTGTGAATAGTTTTCACTAACTAAAGAGTATATATATATATATATATATATATATATATATATAACATTTACATAAAAAAAGTATTAAAAGAATAAGTATCACTTTGAAAATTCTAACAAAATTTGATTGGTTGTTGCTAAAGTAGATGTGATGCTGATCACAGTTTTTGAAGATAGTAGATGGCACTAGAATTATTTTGGGCTGGGATGTGATAGAAAACAATAAAATAGTTTTGAATAATATTTTTTAATGTATAAAAGTGTGTGTTGGTACTAGCTAGCTACTTCTGGATGTGTTTGGAATGTAACCAAAACTTTAATCTTGCAATCACATCTCAACACCACAACATCCACTTTATCAATTCATCATCACCTTTTTATATATTTATTTTCATTTTAAATTATTAAGCCACATTTTATTTATCTCATATTTTATCTTAATTCACTAATCACTTACTTAGTCTCATTAACCATGAAGTTATTGAGAATTACCAATTAACTACAAATCTCAATATATAAATGAACTTTTATTTATTTTAGCTGCTATGAAGTGTCTAAGAGATGTTGAGATCTTCAAATGTGTTCCTTCATTTTCCAATATATTAAACTTATAGTGATCCATAATAATTTCAACTCGAGCAATTCAGGTACCCTTTCCATGAACACAATACCAGTAAAAAAAATTCCAAATGTATTAGAATAACAGTAAAATCTGTGATGAGATGATGTTTGAAGTTGTTTTTACCAAAAGTTTTAAGCTCACCAAAACAAACTTGCACTGCATCAATCTTATTTAGGATTTAGAGGCTAAATAACCAAGTTCCTGAGACAACAAAATTATATCTTCATTGTCATCATTTTCCAATGCTAGTAGATCTTCTTCAACACCCTCATTCAAAAGTTCTTCCAAGAGTACTTCCTCAATGCCTCCATTTCTACTTTCAAGTTCTTCACCACAAGTCTTCTTTTGGCTTTCACTTTGTATGTTCATAGCAAGCTCTATGTCAGAAACCTCAAGCTCTGATATCTCAGTGTACTCCTCCTGTTCAAGTTTAACCAAACCTGAGCATTCTTCAGCATCATTATGCCCTTCATCAATAGCTCTTCTTCTCTTGTTGGAAAAAGCTTCCTCCAGCTCTTTCCTCCACTCCCTTTGTTGAACCAATTGTTGCAAGAAGTTGGGGTTCTGCATTATCCTTGCCAAGAACTTCATCGTCTGTTGCTGTTTCTGCTCAGTCTTTTTTAGCCTATTTTCCATTGATTGAAGGTGGTCTTTTGTGTTCTGCTGTTGTTGTCTAAGCTTCACCAGCTCCACCATCAGAACTTGCTTCTCACGTCTCAACTCATCCATTTCTCCATCCAATACTTCAACACAATGGTCCAGAGATTGTTGTGGTGGTTGAGGTTGATGAGTGGTCTTCCTCCTCCTTATGATCTTCAATAGATGTCTTTGTCCTCTGAGAAACCCTTCATTAGCAAACTCCCATTTATCAGGATCCACCTTTTTAAACCCCTACAACAACACCAAGTTCCTTCTTTTCAAATCCATAAAATCTCACTATGTTGGTAACAAAGAATTGTGACAGCCATATCTTAAGAAACCCTTCAATCAAAGAAGATCAAAGTTACAGCTCAAATGGAACATGTCAACAATTATAATGTGTTACGCAATCTTTGTACTTCTCCCTTTCAAGACATTAAACAAACAGAAAGAGAACAGGAAAGGAAGGTCAGCAAATAAAATTATACCAAACACCAATCAAATTTACCAACTATAATACACAATCAGCAAACGAAGACAGAAACAAATTACTAATAACACATTCATATTTATACACAGAAGAATATATACATTGCAGTTATTCATAATATCATACAATTTCTTTTAATTGAAAATGGCACAGATTCATCATTTCAACATGAATGCATATGACATGATAGTCTCATTTTTCATATGGATCAAAATAAAACACCATTTGATCTACACAAAACTGTTATGTTTGTACACACATCATTCTTGCCCATTCTTCAAAAATAAAATTAATAAAATTGATTTTAAGTTTAACTCAATCTCATAAAATTTGAATATGACACTTATATACTTATATATTGTGTTGTGAAATTATATACGTTGAAAAACTCTAATATCTAATTGATGTGTAAGTGCATCATGTTGTATATATAGTATAAGCATGCATATATATATAGCATACATAGGTATTGAGCTGTCTGACAAAGCTGGAGAAGTTGTTGTGTTTGAAGTATTTGGGGAGAAGAGAGATGGAAAAAGCTTGAGGATCCCACACAACGAAGCTGTTGTTTTCTCTGCTCCATGAAACTATCTCATCAGTGGAAACATCATCAACTATGTCATAAGTCTTTGTGAGGAATGGTGGAGGACCACTTTCATGAAGCCCCTCAAGTGGTTGTGGAGCAACAAAGCCTTCTCCATGAACCTCCTCCTTCACAATCACAGGACCATCATCAACACAACTCATATTAACAAATTAATCAACACAAGCTTTCATCTGGGCTGGTCAAAAACGATGTCTTTGGCTTTGATTTTTGAATGTCAACCTCTCTCTCAACAGGGTCATCATCAGTGTCAACTATTTAGTTATCTAAAAAATGGAGCTGCTTTTGAGTGAAACTCAAATGAAAATTGGATGCAAATGGTGGCACCACAAGAGAAAGAAGGAGTGTAAGTTAATTTTTTTATATATTTATATGTAAACTAATTCAATTTTTATATTTCTTTTCAAAAAGTTATTTTAAAGAAATACTTTCAAACAAGCATCAAATTATAAATAGTATCTGTTGCTTTTGTTCTTTTCCTTTTTTGGAGTCCTTTCTTTATAAAGATCACATGAGTGTTGAAAGGAATGGAACTAGATATTTCTCATCTCAATGTTTCACTGTGTGATTTCTCACTGAGAGAGGTTTCTAGAAAATTTTAGGATATTTTCTCTTTGGTTTTTTCTTCAATTATTGTGTTCATCTGATTTGGTTTGTCCTTTTCAATGTTCACAATGCTGATGGAAATGAGTTGTCAGAAGTTTCTCCAACTTTTGTGAATGGAAAGCCTAATGTTCTTTAATACATACAACAAATTTAGAATATATAGAAAAGGATGTAATATAAAAAATATGATTATTGTAAAAGCTAGCAAAACAATATTTAGTATATAAAAATGTTTATATTTTAAATATTCCTAAAATGCTGGTTATGTTTAAACTAAAAAAATAAGTTTTTTTTTATGAAATAGTTATTTATTGTGATTTCAACCTATTTACATAAACTTTTTCAAAAAAATAAATAATTTTACTTTTTTTTTATAAATAGGGTAGAACGTATCAATTATTGTATATATAAAAAAATCACTTCAAAATAAAATTATTTATAATTATAATTTTTTTAGCACAAGCAAAGAGATTTGTACTATTCTTAGATATAATGTGAAACATATTATTAGTTATACTAATGTTTTGCAAATGTGAGAAAAAATACTTAACTTTTATTTTTATAAAAAAGGTATTTAAAAAATTATAATATATATTCCATTACATAACTAATAATAGATAGTAAATTTATTTATAAATATGTTAACAATATTGTTGATTTTTTTAATAGATATAGATAGTATCAAATATTGGTATTTTCTCATATGAAATTAGAGATATTGTTTTTTAATTTAAATTAAATTAATTTAATATTATATATATAGAGAGATAATTTAAAAACATTAGAATCTAAGAACATAGGGAAAAATTAGGTTTGGTTTGGAGGAACATTTTATATGATTGGTCATATTTCTAGATGAATTGGCCCACATTTTATTTTATTTTTAAACTAAAAGGCTAAGAAATTTACACGTCACACTTGTTGACGTGGCAATTTTAGAATCACAAATAATTTTCCATTATCTTTTATTGAAAGAAATTTAATATCTCCTAATCAAAAGAAATGAATAAAAAAAAGTAAAGATAGATTTAGGTGAAGAGTCTTTAATGATTGATAAGCCAAGACTCAATTCCAATCAACTTAAGATATTTTAGAAAAAAAATGTATTATTTTTTGTGTGTACAAAATTAGAACTTTATATTCATGTTTCACATATTAATTTAATTATATTTTTTATTGAATAATGACTCAAATTAAATATAAAAACTAAATGTAGTCTGCTTTATTTTAGTTTTAGTTTAATATAAAATTTACGCAACGCATGGTATTTTTATACAGTTAAGATTACAATACAAATAACCTTAAAAAGACATATTTAAGTATTTTTGTTAGTTGTTAGTTAATTCTAAAAATATAACATTATATTTAAAGTTTAATTCTTAACTTTGTATTTCAAATCTGAACTATATCATTCTATTTTTGTTGATTTATTATTTTTGTTCTTTTAATCAATTTGATTTTTAACACCCCCTCTAGATAATTTGCGGAGATACTAGGAATTTAGGATTATAAGAATAAAAAACAAATTATTTTTCTTAATTGGGAAATATCATATTAACTTTAATGTTTTGATTTTTGTTGTTTGATAGAAAGAAAGAAAAATGAATGAAAAAGAAAGAAAAAGAGAAATAAAAAAATAAAATGAAAATAAAAATTATTTTATTGAAAAAATGAAGAAAATATTTTACAATAATATTGTTTTGTTTTTTTTATAAAAGATAAGATCTGAAAAAAATTATAATCTCTAATATGATCAATTATGGGGTATTATCAAAACTGAAAACATAATTAAATATATTGCAATTTCATCAAATCACTCCCTCTTTTTCTTTCCCTTTGTTTTTTCTTCTTCCCCTTCTTTTAACACATAATAGAGACAGTAATTGATGATTACAAAATTCTTACTTAAAGTTAAAAAACTTATGTTTATTCTAACCAAACTCAACTAACAATCACTTCAACTACAATCTTCTATGGTTAATAGATTTTATGTCTGTCAAATATAGTTCTTTGAGTCAGAAAAAGAGTAGATGCAGTATAAAAAGGACCAATTTATTAAGATTATAGAAATCCAATATAGAAGTAATATATTGAGAACTTGTACTAATCTATAATCCTATTTTGCTGCTTAAAACTTCTACCGGTTTATGAAATGAAGAAAATAATCTTTCTTCATATCATCAATCACAATCACAGGAACAAGTTAAGTGGTATATTGAAGTAAGTTCTCAAAGTATCATTATTGAATTTAACATGTGTGTAACTCAGAGGTTCAGTCCTATGTCATAATATGTGTCATGATAGCAGAATATATGCTTCACATCTTCTGTGATTTTTACACATAGGAATCAAATTTGAACTCCAATGGGAGACTCACATGCATGTCTCTAATGGCCAATAAGTCCCCATAATCATCCTGCAAGTATGCTTTCAAGAATGCAACAATGACTCCTCCAACAAACCTCCTCATTGGTTTCCTTGAGTCTCCATTTTTGCATAGACAATATGTAGCTTTCCCCCTAATTCCCTTGGTATCATCATCTAGCATGTCAGAGTGGCCATAATCCTTGGCCACAAAATACCATGCAGGTTTCTTACACTCCTTGAAGAAATTTTCATGGTTCACACCCTTAGGTGCACAAGGGGGAAACAAGGGATTCCTTTTCACTTCACCTAGACCTGACCCTATCACCATCACTGGCATATCAAGATCAAATGAGTGAGGAACATAGGTCAGAACTGGTGGAGGAATTTGCTTTCCTTTGTCCATTCCATCAACTGGGTCCACTCCTATCAAGGCTGAAAACTTGATATCAGTGCTGATGTTTAGTCTCCTCAGAGAAAGAGCAAATGCTGTTTTGCCTCCACGACTATGGCCAGAAAGTGCTACTTTGTTCAAGTTTGGTATTACATTTGGTGGAAGAAACTTACAGAGTCCTTCAGATAACCAATTTGTGATTGCAGCTGCAGAATGAATCTCATCACTTGTATCAGGTCCTGCCACTGTGTACAACTGCCAAGTGCAAACAAGATTTAAATTAACCTTGCAGTTGAAGGGATTCATACCACTAGTAATTATGCAGCAACAATCAAATGAATGGCATTCCATCACAGAGAGCAATGTTTATTGATACAATAAAGTTATAAGTGTTTTTGAGAGCTCTCAATTGAAAATGCAGATTTTTTTCAGTAGAGAAACTCTTATATAGATTGCTTTGTATCCAAAAAAGACTCTAAATTCCATATTAGAATTTTAAACTTATATTTATGAAGTTGAAAGAAATAGATAAAATATATTTAAGAGATATATTTATAAAATATGATTAGAGTTTTAATTTATAAACCGTTTACGATCTAATTAAGAAAAGAAATAATAAGTAATAAAAACAAAAAAATAATAGATAATTAAGACTATACAAATCAAATCATATGGGTTAGTCACATAACCTCTATTAGGAAAGTTGTGGCAGAGGATCAAGGGAAAGAAAGAAACCAATTTATTTGCAAAGGCCAAGGTCTCATCATGGCTTCTTCCTTAACATCACAATCAGGCCTACTTTGTAATGATTTCCCATAATTATGATGCTTAGGATATGTATCCCTATGTCTAAAGGGAAAAAAACTTGCTTTATACTCATGCAGTGGTAAACACAGAATTGATGATGATAAAAGAGAATAACTTCTGTTATGCTTGTGTTTATGTACTTTTAATAATCAATTAATGGCAACATGATAAACTAACCTACTCATTATCATCATGTTTTTTCTAAGAAATAATAATCCCAAATCTATTTTCCTCTACTTATTCATAGAACACTAATCTTCGTGTATAAGGGATTTTCTCATAACTGCTACAAGAAAAACCAGTAGTGTTTACATTAATTGAGGAGTAAAATGGTAACTGACCTGAGGAGCAATGACAATGAATCCATGAGAAGCAACATGTTGAATTAGCTGAGAATAGAATGAGTTGTAAAGTAGATAGCCATGTAGGAAGATCAGCACTGAGAATTCTCCAGCTTCATGAGGAGTGGCAATCAAGAGAGGTTTTGGTGGGGGAACTGAGCATAGAAAACAAAAAGTTACACAGTGAACTGAACTTTGAGTAACCAAAAAATGGAAAAACATAATTGTAAAAGTTAAGGGAACCATAGTGTACCATTGTTCTGTGTATATGATTCAGATTCCACCCTTAAAATCTCAGTTGTGTACTTTCCAGTGTCAAATACACTTGTAGATGATAAATAAGAACAGATATAAGAACACATAACTGATAATTGAGCTTCTGCTAAGTTTTTGCTGCAGAATTAGATGACAAACTTGTGGCTTTTATGTAGCCTTGTCACCTTTAGTTTTTTTGGATATTTTGGTTTGGTTGAAGATGATATTTAGTTTTAGTGGACCAAAGGCCCAATAACATGTTTAAGGCTGCTAAAGATTCTTTATGCACAAAAACTTGGGAGCTTTGTTATTTCCAACCCCGGTTTTGTTAAGTTCACACCTTAATTCTTCTATATAACATGTTTTCATTTCAGAGAAATACAAAACAGAAAAAATATTTTTGTTTCTTAAAAGAGTTGTTAAACTTATAATAATTTTTATAATATTTAAACATGATGAGACTGTATTTATTGTTTATTCCTATTTTCATAAAATCTTATCCCATAAAATTTAACATTTATTCATGGATTGAAGTTTTTTCTTTTATTTGATTATTTATTCTAACAAAACTTTATTTATTGCATCTTGTTTTTCACCTTTCTATCATTTTGAACAACTTTTCTTCCTTACCTATCTCATATTATAAGATTTGTTGTACAAATTTTATGCTGTAAGGGAATCTTCTTATGAGAGGTGCGTTATTTTATTAGGGTTTACTCGTTTCATCATTTATCTTTTTGAAATTTTGAGACTTTAATTAAGGAAGCAAACTCGACAAAAAAAAAATAAAAAAATTATACCATTTAAATCAATAACTTGTTGATTAAGGATTTAGTATGTTTCCTTTTAATTTTTTTCATAAAATATTTCTATTTTATTTATATAAATTATTTTTTTATAAATAAATAAAATTCTCTCTTAAAATTATTTTCTTACAAACTATGTAGCAAATATACTGATACGGATACTAATATGATATAAACACGGATATACGTATAATAATGTAGGATACGGGACACATATCTATATATTATATAATTATGAATTATATAAATTGACAATATGAGTCAGAATTATCTTTTTTTTGGAATATAAAGATATTTTTTATGGTTGGATAAATAAGATTTATTTTTTATTTATATAATTATAATAAAAATTTATACAATAAATTTGAATTTTTAAAAAATTAATGTATTTATATTTTTAAAATTGTATTATAATTATGTTAAAATTATTAAAAATTTAATAAATATTTTTTTAATTAAACATTTTATTAATACGTGTTATGTATATAAAAACGGAACAGTATCTAAAAGAAGTGTCGTAAAAAATAAAATAAAGTAAAGAGAAAAATGGTAATTAGATTGAAATGAAAGAACCTAAAAAGGAAGGACATTAATGGAAAAATCCAAAAAGCAACAAGTTCCCATTAATGTTGATTCATATACAGAGGTTGTTGAGGGAAGGAATAATCACTTAAAAGCAATAAGCTTAAGATTTGGAGAAGGAACAGCTTTTTCGTTTCTCTGAGACGGGCTTCTCCAAAACCCAGAACCGTAAAACCGCTCCCACATCTCATTCTCCAGCTCCACCACGTCCGCGTCCTTCTCCGCCACGCTCCGCCGCCGCATCACCGCCGCCACGTCGCCCTCGTCGTCGCTGCACAGCGGATACAGCCGCCCCAAGCCCATGATGTCGTCGCAGCATCCGCACGTGCACCGCCGCACGTGCGCCGCCATCTCCAACCCCTCCCCCATGCTCTGCAGCCGCCGTCGTTTCCGCCTCAGAGCCTTCTGGAAAAGGCTCGCCGGCACCTTGTACACCGCCAGATACACCATGTTCGCCAGCCCGAAAGAGAAGCAGCAGCACACGGCGGCGGTGCCGCCCACCGCCTCCCCCAGCCGCGTCCCCGCCTGCGGGTAACTATGGCTCTGCTGCAACAGCGGCTGCCGCCGGCGAGACACGGCCGGTCGGAGAATAACCTTTTTCGACATAACTGTCATAACTGTTTTCTAACGTTAGTTAGTTTTGTTTTTCTTTTTCTCTTATCCTTCTTTCTTCTGCTTCCAATGATAATCCGCACGGTGGTTTGGTTTGGATTTTGTTAAACAATGTGAAGAAAGAAGGGAGAAAAAGATCTGTTAGAGAAAGGTTTTTTCTTTTTTCTTGTGCTTGGCCATGGCGAACAGGGGAAGAAGACTCAGATCACAAACTCACTTAAATAGGGACAAAAATTGTTTTTTTAGGGCATTCAATTTTTGGAAGATGATGATTAAGCTAAAATGTAGGAGCAGATAATTAAGGTGTTAATTGAGGTTGTTCTTTTAGGGTTTGGATTAGAATTTGATGGAACCTACAAATAGGTGTGTTCATCAAAACTGACAACTGTGTCTATAAAAAAAATTATTTTGATTATTTATATCTTTCCAAAAGATTTGAACATTTTGGTCAATGCATCACATATTATAATTAGATTATGAAGTGATCAAAGAGTTGTGATATTATAAATATTTACCAACATATTGTTAATGAAGTTATAGTTACTATATTTTATTTTTTTAGTTTATACATTTCATTTAAATATTACATTATTATTTTACTTGAAGAATAAATAAATAAATAATCTAATGTAGTTCACATCTTTCAAGACCCATGTTAAATTAAAAATATTATTCATGTTTTTAAATTTTAATGTAGCTATATTGAATATTTTATATGTCTAAACTTATCATAAATTCAACCTATAAATCTAAACTCGTTTAATATATTTTTGGAAGAGATCAAAACTTATTTTATATGTCTTCACTTATTATAAAAAAAATTATTATACTCTACATCAGTTTAACCTTAATATACGTGACTTGGTTTACTCGGTCAAGACACATGATAAAATTCATTGTTTTAGAGTTTAATTAGTACCTATTTTTTGGCTCATCATTTCATCATTGTTTTTGTATACGAAAATATGGTTTCCATTTTTCACAATATCTAATATATATATATATAATATGATTCAAACAATGCTAACATTTGTTACATTAAAAATTCCGTAAGTAAAAGTATTTTCAGAATAGTGTTCCATAAGCAAAATATATTTTCGAAATGGTAAATCCAGAATTCATAAAATATGTTCCAGAGAAAGTATGTTTGGAAAATATCTTAAAATGGAGTAATCCAAAAGTTATTTTTAAAAGGGTTAAAATGGTCTTTTTGAGGAATGATGGGTGTAAGAAGTCATTTGTTGGGATGCTGGGAGAAACAGCCAAATCAAATTGTAGAAAAGCCCAGCCCATCAATGGTCTTGGGCAAATTCTTCCTACACCCAACATTTTTCAACCTGCACCCAACACAATTTAAAAAATTTCAAAAATAACCTTTATTCCGGAATGAATCAAAATAATTATGCTTATATCAAGGTGAATTTTGAAAGTAACTTCTTTTAAGTTAGAGTAAAAAATTTGAACATAAGAATTAGTATAATACTTATTTTTACTACTTAATATATAAAGTATTAAAATCATATTAAACAGTATTAATGTAAATATTTTAACCATTATGTTTATTAAAATAAACTAGATCTGATCGATCATTATTATAAAGTTTATGCTTCGATAACAACTGTGTTTCTTAATTCATATATTACTTATTAATTAAACAGAATATTATGAATTCTTTTTAATTTAAATAAGTATTTATACAACTATTACTCTTAACTAGTAAAAACACATACATTATTGCACATCTGTATTCAGTAATAAAAAAAGTATGATCACTTCTAAAGTGTTAATATAAATACATTTTGCTTTCTCACACTTAACTGAAATTTTAAAATATTTAATTTGCTTAAAATGAAACCTAATAATAAGCTAATTTGATTCTGAAAACTTTGAAAGTTAGCCAAAAATAACAGGCAAAACTGTGCTCCATGATTCTTTATCCAACTATCAATATATTTTGAAATTGAAACAAAGAAAAAGTAGTCTCAGTTGAGATCATGATTGGCAATGAAGGAAGAGAATAAAACTTTATGAAAACCATTTAGAAAACAGAAAATAAAAAAGAAGTGCATAAAAGACACTTTAAATTTAAACTTACCACATGTTGCAGTAAAGTTAGGAATTATTTACATGTTAAGTCACTCTCAGCAATATTTGCCAAGGCATATTATATATCTGTTCAGCACTTTTACTTTAAACAAACAATACACAAAGTGAAGAAGAAGAAGAATATAATCCAAAACAATGATGACTATCTCACAAACCTTAAACTATTTCTCGGGATCCAATGAGGGAAAGAACAAATCAACATGTATAAACAAAAGACATAGATCATCATCAACCTTTGTCTTTATCTTCAATGCTACACTTCACTCAAATCTCACCCCTTTCTTTTGTTCTTTTCTTTTGACTACCTTTGGTCTAAGATACTTACTCCTTTAACTTCTTTCCAAATCAGCAAAAGAACAACACCAAGTTTCACATGATTTTCTCTCACTTTGGTTCAAATGACTCTACTTTCCCATTCAAAAAATACATAAAAGTATCCAAGTGTGCCCCCCAAGATTAAAGAAAGTAAGAAAGAAAACCCCATATGACATAATTGGAACTTCATTTCAATTTTTTTACATTTGGATCAAATCCCCCACCCCATCATGTATCAAAAGCTCTATTACCATGTTCATTAGATCATTATCATCATCAATCATACTAGCAAGAATCCCTTTTCCCTTTACCCTTTTCCCAAATCCCAAAATTTCTTCACAATCAAACGTTACATATTCTGTTTCTGTTGTTCCTATCAGCAGCAAGAGATAGAAGCCTTGACACACCCTGAGTCCACACATCATACTCTCTCTGATTTCTGCACTCAAATTCAACAACACCACGCATCACAGTTTTCAAACCAAAGTAGCGACGGTTCTCTCCACCTTCAAGCAAGTGGCGACCAGGCCAAGCAGCCATGTCTTTGATCACTCCAAGCACCACATCTGTGCAATATTTTCAAAAAAGGGGTTTGGAATTAAAACTTAAAGAACAACCCTTTTGATTCTTTTTCCTACTTTAAAGACCACAGCTTTCACAAATCCCCAAACCGGAGCAAGACCCACCTCCAATTCAGTTAAATTATTTGAAGAGTGGGACAAAAAAGTAAACCAAAATCAAAGACTCACTCTTCTTCTTTTTTGTGATGGTCCCAGCAACGTGCCTGCTCTTCATCTTCACCATAACCTGAGCACAAAAAGAGGCTCCAAAGGGTTATCACAACTTGCACATTTCTTGGAAAACTAAAACTTGATCTGATCCCTTCACATCACATCATACTAAGCACCCTCACTTTATAACTTTTTCCACAACCAGGTTCATACTCATTATCACAACTCTTAATTGATCACCAAATAATTGCTTATCTATATACCCTAGAACCAAAAGTACATTAACATTCTGCATAATACATCATTTGGAACAAGTAAAGAAAAAGTCGCACCTGGTTCATCCTGTTTATGTAAACGGATACAATTTTCCAATGCAGTTCACCTGCAAGACCAACCATTTCTCAAATCAAATCATTTCCTAATCATCATACAAGGAACAAACACATGACATTTAAAAATAACACAACAAAATCTGCTTCACTGATGTCTTTTTACTCCACAGACACAAAACACAAACCATGCCAAATTATAGCAGACAACAAAACTTACTGTAACAACCCTTCTGAATCAAACAAAGTAAAATAATAGAACAGAAAAGTAAATTTCAGGAAATATACCAGTGCGTGTGCGTTTCAGAAGTTCACAACCTCTGGCTAGCAATTCTCTGCTACAGATACCCAAGAAATTTTCTTCTGCCACCATTTCACCACTGAAGCTACTATTAGAGCTACCATTGCTACCGTTACCACCGCCACCGCCGCCGCCACCACCACCACCGCCACCACCACCACCCAAATTCTTCTCCACAGGAATCACAGCTGCTATGTTCCAAACCTCCTTAAGGACCCTCGCTTTCAACGTGGCAGCCCCACGTAAAGCTGCAAAATCAAGCCACAAACACCATGCTTAACACAAAAGCACCAAAACCCCACAAAAAAAATTCTATGTAGGGACAGAAACAGATCCATTTTGCAAACAATAACTATTGTTACCTGAAAATATTGCATGAGCATCAGAATAAGATAATATAAAGTTGTCGTATGTCAGGGTATATTACAAAAAATGCTAGCATAAAACAAGGAATAAAAACAATAATTGAGGGAAAATTAATTCACTTTAATTTCGAGAGACTAACAATATAAAGTTTTTTAATTTGGTTCTAAATTTGAGCCAGTGTGAAGTAAAAATGAAAAATAATTATCACAAAATCAATAATCCCCTGCCCTTTAAAGTTATGTACATTATAGTTAAATAAATTCAAAATAGTTATCCAATTATATTGTTAAAATTTTAATGTTAAAGCAATTCAACTGAATGCATTTGTTTCTACTGTCATGCGCATACCTGTGGCCGCAGCTGCCGTCAACGTCGTGATGTCGCCGGCGGACCTCACGTTCACGGCAGAGCTGACCACCGAGGCCAGGTGGTCGCGCTCTGCACCCATGGCCTCGGCAGCCTCCACACACTGGGCTGCCACAAGCGTGGCCGCCGACGCCACCGCCATGTCAGTCTTTGCCATCTGCTCGTCCTTTCTGGAGCCGGAAGAGGCTGCAGTAGCGGCGGCGATGGCGGCAACAGCGGCGGCGACGCCAGCAACGGAAACAGCCGCGTGGAGCTGAGCATTGTGCGCCCTGGTCTCCTCCTTCTTCTTCTCCTTCCTGTCCTTCAGCCACCTCCCCACTGTCTTACCACCGCCTGCGGCGGCTGCCGCGGCGGCCGCGCCGGCACCCCAGTATTGACCATTCAGACCAGTGATGATGCTGGTGGCGTTGTGGTTGTTGTTGGAACGGTTATACTGCAGAGAAAAAATTCCATGTGGTGGGCCCTTCTTAGCAACAACATAGACAAGTAACCAACAACTTGTATTGCAACATAAACTTTGTGTTACACAATGGATCTTGTCGTGTCAGAGAAAAATATTCTGTGTCTATTTCTGAATCACTAAACCTTATCAAAATTTGTAAATATTTTAGTACCAAGTTAACAAAATTTGTTAACATTAATCTCTGTTCTGAACAAAAGAACAAGATAATAACCCTGGTGCGGCAGAGTCAAAAACTGTTCTGATCTTTATTTATATTTTGTTCTGTGCCTATGGTCATGTTCATTCCATAATTCCAATTATCCAATAGGGTGGTCCATCAGCTATTAATGCAGCCCTATATGGAATTTTTTTTTCAGGCATGTTCAGAAGGATGGTTATTGTTGGTGGAATTCACCAATTTCACAAAGAGGGGGACCAGTGCTTAACCTTGTCACTGAAATTGCAATGGAAACAAAAAACCTGCAGCTTTTGGTATTGTAAACCTAACAAAACAATTGAAACACTCAGAAACATGCGAAGCAAAAATGGTCCATTTTTGGCTGGGCTAAAAACACTATTTTATGTTAACTAACTAGTTTTGTAATTTTAAGAAGAACAAAAACAAAACAAGTACTAACTAGTTTGTTTGTGTTTGTTTGCAATGAAGAGAGAAAAGCACAGGAGTCTCTCCAAGTTTGTTTTGTTTTGTTGGTAAGTGAGAAAGCTGAAACTACATGGTTGGTCTGGTTGGTTGGTTCGGTCCAAGTGTGCAGTGATATCAGTGTTCGTGCTTTGCACCAAAACAAAAAGTGTAACTCCATTAAAAATAAAACATGTTTGTCGGTTCAGAGAGAGAAAGAGAGAGAGAGACATAGTTACCTTGAAATCGTCAATCTCAGAAGGCGAAACCGGGGGGCTGTCTGTTAGGGAGCCATTAAGAGGGCCACTGCTGTGAGAGAGCCTTCCTGAGGTCCTTGGCGATACCTCCTGCTGACCAAACTCAAAACCACCCATTCTGCTTCAGTCTTTTCTCACCATAAACACACAAAAATCGAACACAACTCATACAAACATATTCATTCTAATGCCTTATTCATTCTAGCTTTAATCATTCCTATTCCTATATCCTATAACCAAACAAATTTTATCTGCCTATATTTATAAACTACTAAATTTTATTTTCATGCTTGCTATCTTTTTAGTTTTCATTAATTTTGACAGTAAAAGCTAAACAGGTTAAAAATTATATGTACATGAACTGAAAAGTTTCAAATGTCTAAAATAGATAAAGTTGAAATGTAAAAACTAAGAAAAAAAATTACAGTAATCTTGAAATTTTTACAGTACCAAAACCGATACAGAGAAAAACGATTTTCAACTACTAGTATACTCCTACTGAGCAAGTACCACATTGAAAAAATGATTTTCTTATTCTCCTTTCGACATAGAAGTAGTTGCAGAGAGAAGAAAGTGAGAAATTAAGGATGAAGAAAGAGTGGAAGAGATAGTGAGCATACGGAGTGAGACATGATGCGATCCATGATCATCTGCGAGGTTTCAGAGGAAGCGAAGGAGAAAGGGTTGCCAGAAACAGTGGCGGAGTCTTCAACTTCACCCGCTATGTCTTCGAGTATCACAGAGGCATTAGAATTGCTAGAACAAAGGTTAAGGTTGTTGTTGGTTTTGTTGGAACAAGGTGGAAGCTGTTGAGACGAAGAGAGGGTCTTCGAGACTTCCAGCGCGGAGGCGCTCCACGACCGCGAGAGGAACTCCATGGGGTCGCGTGGCGCAGTACCGTGAAACGGGTCGGGTCTCCATGCGGGTCGCTCCTTTTCCATTTTCGGGTTCGGGTTTCGGAGAAACGAAGACGAAGAGGTTTTGTTTTGTTCAGAGAATCAGAGAGGTTTTAAGAGGAAGAGGGAAGTGGAAGTAAGAAGTTCTATTAAAAGAGTACCCAGACATCTGACAACCGTTGATCTTGGTCAGGATTTCATCTACGGCTCTCGTTGTTCGATGCCATCGTGCAAAATATACCCTACCACACTTCATAATAAAGAAGGGAAAAAAAAAATTTACAAAGGAAAAAACATGTTAAATAGGTAGATTAATTAGAAATTTTAATTGATTTAGTAATCTATTTATATAATTAAATATCCAATAAAAAAAAATATCCTTTGGTGTTTCACTCACAATTGTGGTAAATAAAAAAAATGTATCTTTTTCCAAAGTGGTGAAAAGGAAAAAACATCATAGATAAGTTCCACTTTATACCCAAGTGAATAAAATCAAAGAATTGAGGGTAAGATTAAAGGGACTTTGGTATATAAACCCTTCTTTTCAGTTAAAGTGAGAAAGTATTTGTATTTCATTTTCTCAAATTCCATGTTCATAACTTTTTTATATCAAGACTAAATTCATTTTATGCAGAAGAATTAACTTGTCAGTAATATTTATTTGAATAGGATAAAAAAATTAATAAACTTATTTTATTTTATATATAAATAAATATATATTTGTTGTCGTTGGAGATTCCACATCGACTAGAGATTAGAGTCTTTCATTGTATATAAGTGGGTGCAAACCTCAACCCTATAAGCCGGTTTTGTGAGGTTGAGTTAAGTTTAATGTTCACTTTTTAATATGGCATCAGAGTCATTTCAAGTTTATCCTTGCGAGTGTTTGTGTTTGGCCTATCGTGCCACCGCAGTTGTTTGAAATTAATTTTAAATTTTTTTTTCTGAAAATAAAAAAAAATGCATGAGATATTTTTCTTTTACAAGTGAGGGTGAAAATGGTACATTTGTCTTTTACAGGTGAGGGGGAAAATGGTACCATATTATTCCTTCACATAGAGGCAAAACAATAACAGTGATTTTTTCATAATTGCCCAAATCAATTTCACACACCTTTTGTAACAACTGTAAAATTATTTTATTTTTTCTTTTCGTTCAATTATAAATCATTTGTTACTTTTCATACTAATTATCTTAAAACATATATTATTATACTTTTTTTCTCATAAAAAGAACTAATCATAAAAAATAACAACGATATAGTTACAAAGAAAAAGTATCATAAAAACAACACTCGATTTCAAGAACAATTTTTTTACTGCTTTAGACAAACTCATCCATCTGAAATTCATAACAATGTGCTGTTTAATAGATTAACTAAATAATATATGAAATTTGATATAAGATTTTAAGAAACTTATACAATCACTAACAAATTTTAAAAAACTATTAAATTATTTTATAAACTAAAAAAAATTATTGAATATCTAAAGTAGTTTTTATTATTCATAAAATTTATAAATTAGTTTTTAAATTAGTATTTAATTAGCTACTAAGATTTTAGTTATTAATTACTTTAAATTCTATAGTTGGTAGCTAAAATTTTCCTATTAGAAACTAATTTATAAATTTTATTAAAAAAATAATTTAAATATTAATAATTTTTTTAATATTTAATTAGTTAATATAATAATTAATTAATTTTTGTTTTTAAAATTAATTTCTGTGTAATGATTTTGTTGTAATAAATTATATGAAAAATGTTCACTAATATTTAGGAATTGGGCCGTATATGTGTATTCTTCATTAAAAAAGTAATTTGAATTTTAAAAGTAAATCACACAAAATCATAAACTTTTGTGAAAAATAACAATAATAAACTTGACTTTCTAGTTGTTAACTAGTTTATCTTAATGTTGGTAAAAGACTTCAACCATAAGACTTCTCCTAAAAATAGTAAATAAATAAATACATTGTCACAAAATAAGATGTTAAAATTGCTTAATATAAAACCTCAATTAATAATTTGTACTTAGAAAATTTATCTTAAAAGTGATATATTCTATTTTCAAAAGCTATAAAAATAGGATAAAACATGTTTGACCTTCTTCTAAAATTTCTAAAATATTAAAAATATTTTTTATTTTTTCCTCTAAATTTAAACTCGTTATAGCAATAAAGAGAATTTTATATACATTTAATTAAATCAAATAAAAACTTTTCTAATTACAAAAATTGCGTTAACACTGTGATTGTTATTCACAAAATAACAAAAATATTTTGAAAATTTGAGATGTTTTAGCAACAAAATAGATGCAAGTTTAATGATCTGACAGAGTCTTGAGCAGTGGTGTGAGATCTGAGTTTGGTGCATTGGTCTCACAGTTTACCAAAACCTGAATTCACTGCACGAGGAATATGAATATGACAGTGTGTGAGATTATTTAACATGCATGTTTTAGCATTTACTACAACATTAATGAATCCTTCACGAGTTCCTAGCAAGGAAAGAGGGGACAAGGATGTTACACTTGCATGAAGAACAACTCTCTCATCACATACTATTACCTTTCAGACTCTCTGATTCCAAACATCCATCACTGTAACTGTTCCTCCATTAATCAACTTCCTCTCTCTTCCTCCAAACCTTCATACATATTATATCTTCATCACCCTTTCTTTTTCATTCTTAATTCATTCATTTATCATCTTTAAGCACTGCATGCATATTTAAAGGGTATTAAGATCATCTTTTAAAGATGGAGTGATAGATCTTCAGAGGTTTTCTCTTTTGTTCAATTGATTCAATTAAATGTTCTATTACAAAGTGGACTTTAAATTTAACTCAATCCCATAAAACCAGTTCTTGTTGGAGATCTCACATCGACGAGAGATAAGAATATTTCATTGTATATAAGTGTGTGCAAACTTCACCCCATAAGCTGGTTTTATGGGGTTGAGTTATACTTAAAGTCCACTTTGTAATATGGTATCAGAGTCATTTAAAGTCTAGCCTAACGAGTGTTTGTTGGGTCTATCGTGTCATCTCCTATCGGACCGTTATCGGATGGAGATCTCATATCGACTAGAGATACAATTATTTCATTGTATAAAAGTGGGTGCAAACCTCACCCCATGAGATGGTTTTATGGGATTGAGTCAGGCTTAAAGTTCACTTTGTAATATCTTTTTTGTTCAATTAAAGGTTTCGTCTTAGATTTTCTTTAAAAGTCCATTTGTTTGTCTTTTTTCTAAAATTTCATCTATTTGTCTTTTCTTTTCAGATTGATATCTTGAACTTTGATTTACTCAAACTAGATTTAGTTCTAATTTTAATTTTTTTGGTTTAGACTATTATTAAAATAGTTTGATAGGTTTTAGAATACTTTTTGTTAATTTTTTTTATTGTTTTTGTATGTTGCATAAGATTTGGTTCATGACATGTTTTATATTTATTATTGTTAATAAAAAAAAATAGCATATGATATAGATATATAATGTTGAATCTATTTATGGTTACATTGTCCACTTGCCACACGAATGGAAAAAGAAAATGGTGGGAATAGTGTTGATTATGATTCATCTTTGGTTGAATATGTATTTTTTGCATTATCGTCAAAAAGTACGTACGTGTGAGTACACCAATGTTTGCATCAATAACTACAACACTCATATACTCATTAAATAATATGATATACACATTATTAAATTCATGTTTTCACCTTCAATTACAAAGCTAGGGGGTAGTGATCTTTACACCAATGTTTTCTGAAAAGTGGAGTGCATTTATTTAATTAGATAATTGTTATAGTAAGTTATTAACTGATTAATAGGAATACTAATAAAATATATTGTTTATTTCTCTTTTATTCATTATTATTCTTTACGGAGACAATTACAAATCTTGAAAAATATAGAAATCTTGAAAATATATTTTGTTCTTAAACGGATTAAGACTGAGAGAACAATTATTTTTCTTCTTAGTTGATTGGATTATCTTTATCTCTTTTCTCTCCTAAACGCCTTCACAACACTCCTTTCGCTTACCTCTTCCTCTTCCTCACGAACTCCAAACTCGAATACTATCTGCAAAAGACATTTCGACATCTTATTCGATGTTCGGTGCAATTAATGCATAATGATGACATACATTTTTCTCAAAATGTATAACTATTTATACGATTATCATAAATAATTTGTTATTGAGTCGAATTAGGATTTTGGATCATAATCAATAATGTATTACATATATTTGGTCTTGTAGTCTCCTGCTAGGTTTAATAAATTCAGTGTATCAGTCAGCTCTAATCGGATATTGAGACCTCCACCTGTTGTCCGAACTCGATTGGTACACATTTTATTTAAGAAAAAAATCTTTAAATAAGTTTTCTCTTGGAATCCTTCCTTATTGCATTAATCCTTAATACAAACCTATGACCTGTGACATGAATCGTTCTTGCATGGACAAAGACACTATCAATAGACACGAGACAAGTAGCCATAATCCAGAAAATGAGATTGTGACCAAACCAAATGAAAACAGTACACAGTAAGAAACACCAATAGTCATTGTTACTATCAATTATGCTGGAAACAATACTTTGTGTCTTCATCCTCAAATCTGCAAGCTGTTTTAAGTTAAACAAATATACGTATGAGAGAAAGATACAGTTTATAACAACCAGTGGCCACCACATCATAACAGTAGATATTCAAATAATTAACATTCACAAGTTTGTAATTTGTTAATCATTAATATGCACATGCACCAAGAGGGTTAGAAGAATAGTGAAAGAAATAGAGAAGGAAGAAAGGTGGAAGATGAAAATTATAAATTTTTTTTTATTATAAGAATAGTATTTTAATCACTTCATTTTTTAAGTGGGTTTAATAATGTGTTTTTATGCATAAAATACATGTTTTCCGTTTAGGATTTTATAGTATTTTTTTTTTCTATTTCAAAACTTTTTTTTTAAGTGTTAAATTTCGTGATTGTTGTTCGACCTATATCCATAAAAATAGAAGATTTGATTTTTTTAATTTTTTTTAACAAGATATTCATACCACGAGGGAAAAAAGAAAAAGAATAAATATTATTGAAACATAACGTTGATATGTGATTGAGGTATGGGTTTATCCTATATTAATTTATGAGTGTAATACTTTTAACTAGATAACAATTTAAAAATTATTTATTAATAATAAAAATTAATTTAAATATTAATAATTTTTATTTTTTAAAATAATATTTAATTTAGATAATATAGTAATTAATTGTTTTTTTTTCTTGTAGAGTAGGTTAAAGGTAAAAACATTGTGAAACTGGTTTAATAAAAAAATTATAATTGCTGGATTAGAGAAATAAAATATTAAAAAAATGTAAAGAAAAAGTAGAAATCTGTTGAGATTCATTTAATCAGAAGAAAAAGTAGAAAAATGGGTTACCAAAAGTGATCACCTCACCCATTAAAAAAATAAAAATAAAAATCAGAGAATCTCTTTGTTCATCTTTGTACCTAGCCTAGGGTGGAAATATAGAGAGAAACTATTCATATGCAAGACCATGCTGCACATGCAAGCTTTTGGGACCATAATGCAATAAACTATTTTCTATTTTTACTTTTTAGTTTCAAATTTTTTCTTTATTTTTCTCTCCATCAAATCTTATACAAGAAATTGTTGAAGTTAATAATAATAATAAAAATTATATATATATATATATATATATATATATATATATATATATATATATATATATATATAT
>Ga0123342_1002736_pt1 | contig 29013 bp, 14 predicted proteins | sample Turbeawhitnodule_FD_89960 | JGI IMG/M metagenome (GOLD analysis project Ga0123342, IMG submission 89960) | Root nodule microbial communities of legume samples collected from Mexico - Turtle bean Mexico white nodule | ecosystem: Host-associated > Plants > Roots > Nodule | place: Mexico: Nepantla... | reverse complement strand
TATTCTTGTACCCTCTCTGCATTTAACAATCTAGCATCAACAATTGGAACCACTCAGGACCCTTAAACATCCATCAATAAATGTCTTATAAATCAAGCTACACAAATGGAACCACTACCTCTATAGACATCACAGCACAAAGTACTTAGCTGGCAAAATAATGGTTTGAACAAATCCTGATGCAAAACTTTTCCATCTCAACTGAGATTAGACACAGTGCTAAAGCCCTTAACGTTATTTACTCACTCAAAAGCTATATAACTTTGTCACTTGCAATCATTAGGAACTTCAACAATTACCATTTTTTTAGCATTAGTGGTGGTGGTTGTGTAGGCTACTTTCCCTTTTTTCCCTCTTTGTCATTTTGTTTCTCAGTGTTATTGTATATGAGCTAGCAAGTTCATCACACATTTTTTTTTCTGATTAAGATATGCCCCCACAACTTATTTGTGTATGGTCACTCCAATTCCCACTATAAGATCATGTTCAGAAATATTCTGCGCCATTTTTTATCTATCATCAGGAAATCCACTGTAATCATATTTTGCAGTAGGGGTTTCAACCGTTTCATCTAAGTTCTGGTTGAAATTAGAAATCGATTTAATGATTCAAAAGCCAAAATATGCAAATCGCTTTAATGATTCAACCACCTCAAAACCTATAGTTTCTTTCTCTCAAAAAAAAAACCCCGTAGTTGTCAATTCCTTTATGTCGTTAAAGTCAAGTTGTACGACTTAAAATTATTTTAAATTGTGCAAATAATTAAGAATTGTAAATCTAATTGTTCATACTCTCTCAACTTACACTTACTTTTCTTTGTATTTTTAATGCACTGATATCATCATAAACCACACTCTTTTGTCATTTCTCCAACAAAATTAGTCTTTCAAATTTTAGTATTTCGTAAGAGCTAGTATTCAATAATCCTTTGTGCATTATTTTATTAGAAATGGATAGATTTATCCAATAACAATTTTGCCATCTTTCAAAGAAATTACACGAATAAGCAACAACTATTTATGATGTTTAATTGAATCAGTCTGCATTAAAAAAATATTTAGGATACCAGTCCTATGCAACTACTTAAGGCTAGATTCAGACATCTAAGTTCATGTTTGGAAATATGCTTTAAACATATTTTTAAAATAATAAATTATGTCCCTTTTATTCTAAAGCACACTTTTGCAAGAATTTTAATTGTAATATAAGCATATCTTAAATTTTGAAGAAAATTCAATCCTAATTATCATTAGCTGTTGTTTAAGTGATTGGTCTACATTTTGATATTATTTTGCAATATTTGCAATGGTTAATGAATAACAAAATAAACTGGAAGAATTACATTTAATGAAGTTGCCAAGATTGAATCCTTCAATAATGGACCAAGTCATACAAATATGTTTAACATTGTATAATATATTCTTTAGATATGATTATTTGATATTTCTGTATGAATAAATTCTCGCCATTTAGCTTTCTTCATCCCTACAGCTTCTGTATGGCACTATGGCAGGCTGTAGAGTAATCATGATGTTCACTACCTTTTCTTATGCTTTAATTCCCAACTTTGAATCATCATTTTTTTTCATTTACAGTTTTTTTTTAATGTTTATATATATGAAAAGCCATCTTTTAGAAAATTGAAAACAAAGTCTCTTATTTATGAAAATGTCTAAAAATAACTCCATTTTCATGCTTTCACAGTATGAATATGTTAGCAACCCCTATTGACCAAGCTTTGTTTTGTAGTAAACCACATCCTTCTCCATAATACGAGGGGGAGTAACAGTGCAAGTGTTAGTTTTCTTGTTTTACAATCTACATATATATCCTACTTAACATCACCAAATTCAATTATTGTTTCAAAATCCTACAACCAGCCATAAATCTTTGAGTGATTAATAAGACATTCATGAATGCTTTCTGATGATCAACCACCATATCCAATTTGAGGTTTTCCTAGCAAAATTAGCTTGATACATAGAACAAACTCTTCTTTATATGGAACAAGTAAACTTAAGAGTTGGAAAAGTAGGTCTTGGGAATTGAGTTGGTCATCACATGGGTAACCAAATTGGAAAGTTATTATCTATCTCCCTGTCTAAAGTGTACATACAAAAGTATATAACCTAATTCACTACCTTTCCAACTAGATGATGCCCTTCAAAACAGCTAATAAGTTTGTGCTGATGTTGCATGTGTGTGTACTGTGGTTGTGGACACTAATGCAGCTGTGATATCAAACCCTAAAAAAAAGTGTACACAAAAATCACACCAACACTTTCCATTCTACTATTTTAGTTTCATTTTTCATTTCTAGATTGTTTAGTTTTAGATTGTAGTGTAGGTTACATTGTTTTCCATTTTCTATTCTCATTGTCCATTTACTTTCCCAAGTTGAATCTGTGAGATGAAGTTACTTGTTGATGGTCCTACACCTATCTTATTTTTTTTATCATGACTTGTCAATTATTTATTAGGTTGGATCTATAAAGTCTACAATCATCAACTGTGAGAGTAAAATTTTCACCAACTTACCAATTCAAAATAAAGAATTATTATAACGTTACGTGGGACTTATAAGTCACAACCAACATTAAATCAAAGTTACTCTTTTGATGAAAAATTCATATAAAGGATTGAAGTATGTTGTTCAAGAGACTGAATAGGTTATATAAACAATTTTATTTTTTTTAAATAATGTTCTTGTCTTGTAGTTTCGCCAGTAAGTATTTCTTAATTGTAAAGTATTTCTTAACATTATTCTCATTGTTAAGTCTTTTAAAGAGAGAATTCGTGTTTGATTTTTAACATATAGTTTATGCATTTATTATTAGTTTATTTGATAATTATGATCATGTGGGTGATTGTGTTTTGCATGGCCAAATGCAACATGTGACATCTTATCGAAACGAGTCATGATTAATTTTTTCTTTGTTTTTTATTCTTAAATATTGCCTTTGAAACCAATGTTTGAACCAATTCTTCTTTCTTTTACTCATACATAGTTCATGTTCTTTCAATAATGGATAAATATATTATTTTAATTTATCAACATACTTAACTTACCCACTGTATTATCTATCAAGTAAATTATTAATCTATAAAATTTAAACTAGCAAGTTGGAAAATTTTAACTTTCTAATATGAATTTACAAAGTTATGGCTAACTTATAAATTTTAATTTGAGTCTTGAATAAACCAATTCTGACATAAAATAAATAATGGGAAAATATACTTTTACATTCCTTATTTATATATAATTCTTGATTTGATATTTATAGAAAAAATATAAAATAAAAAGAATTTGTAATTAAATATTATAAAAATTATTAAAATAATAATATTATGTTATTAAATAGATGTAAAAAAAAGTTGGATGTGAAGCCCTAACTAATGTAAACCTAGCTAATAGTTCTGAGTACACACAACATGGGATACCTAGAAAAAAATGGTTGTTGCCTGTTGGTACGAATCATCTTTTTTTGTAGATCAAACGTGGGGCCCTTTCACAAAATCAAATATATAATATTTTAATATTACAACTCATATTTATTATCAAATTAATTGATGATATTAAAATAAAATATTTTAATGTGAATACTCACAAAATTAATTGATAACATAAAAGAAATTAAATGCATTTATCTATACATTAATTATTTATAAGTTAATTATATATTATATTATTTCATTTTTTATCTACATAAAAATTCCTATCATTTTCTTTAATTATTGCGTAAAAGGATGACCCAAATAAATCATACTATAAATAGTAAATTAAACGCATGGAAGTTTTGTAGATGAATTAATTATCATCGTACATGAAAGGTATTTGTTTCCTAAGTTCCTACCATATTCTAATTAAATTCTATGTTTAATCTATAAATTTTCTGAGAAAAATAAAAATAATAGTTAGTAGTTTAATATTATCACATAGTGTTGATATATTAACAATTATTCACCACGTTACAACTGATTTTTTTTTTAAATAAAATAATTTTTAAATTATATTTTTATAGTTATAAAAAAAAAATTCATTATACATTTCACTGATTTGAAGATAATAAAAAAAGTGACGTATCTTCTGTGTCTCTTTCGGTGCATATTTTTCTTTCTTCTTCTTACCAACTCTCTTTCTCTCTCACACAACTTCATCAATCTAACACTAATGCACAATTCTTGTTATTCACACGTTAACGTTATTTTTATGTCTCTAAAATCAAAACACACACTAACACACCACAAGAACACAACTACTTAGGAGTGTCTCAACTCTCAAACCAAAAACACAAAACAACAATGCAACATTCTCACACACTCTTTCTCACCATTCTCTTTCTCTTCTTCTTCTTCTTCTCTTCCACACTCTCCGACCTCTCGTCGGAGCGCGCGGCGCTCCTCGCCCTGCGCTCCGCCGTGCGCGGCCGCACGCTTCTCTGGAACACCACCTTCCCTTCGCCCTGCGCCTGGCCTGGCGTCCAATGCGATGATGCCAAAGCCACCGTGGTGGAGCTCCACCTCCCCGCCGTCGCTCTCTCCGGTGAGCTTCCCGCCGGTGTGTTCCCGGAGCTCCCCAACCTCCACACCCTCAGCCTCCGCGTCAACTCTCTCTCCGGCGCCCTCCCCGCCGACCTTGCTGCCTGCGCCGCCCTCCGCAACCTCTTCCTCCAACAGAACTACTTCTCCGGCGAGGTGCCGGCGTTTCTCTCCGGCATGACCGGCCTCGTCCGGCTTAATTTGGCCTCCAACAACTTTTCCGGGCCAATTCCGGCGCGGTTCGGGAACCTCACCCGGTTGAGGACCCTTTTCCTTGAGAATAATCGGCTCAATGGTTCGTTACCCGGTTTGGAAGAACTCGGTGAATTGGCTCAGTTTAATGTCTCTTACAACATGTTAAACGGTTCTGTTCCTAAAAAGTTGCAGACTTTTGATAAAGATTCGTTTTTGGGCAATACCCTTTGTGGGAGGCCACTTGGGATTTGTCCCTGGGATGTTGGGGGTGGTGAGAGTGGTGTAAATGGGAGTTCAAATTCAAGTGGGGTTGGAGGGGGTGGAGGGAGTGTGATTGGAGGGGAAAAGAAGAAGGGGAAGCTTTCTGGGGGTGCAATTGCAGGGATTGTTGTTGGGTGTGTGGTGGCTCTTCTGTTTGTTGTGTTTGCTTTGATTCTTTTGTGTAGAAGAGGGAACAAGACTAGGAGTGTTGATAATGTTAGCAACATGGTGGGCTTGAAGGAGGAGCCTCAACACAATGGAGAGTTGGGAATTGAGGGCGGCAATTTGGAGAGTGGGGGTGGGGATGGGAATTCGGTGGCGGTGGCGGTGGCGGCAGTGGGTGGGAATGGAGTTGGTGGTGGAAGTGGTGGAGATAAGAAGTTGGTGTTTTATGGTAATAAGGTGAAGGTGTTTGATTTGGAGGATTTGCTAAGGGCTTCTGCTGAGGTGTTGGGAAAAGGAACTTTTGGGACTACCTATAAGGCTGTTTTAGAGGATGGGCCTGTGGTGGCTGTGAAGAGGTTGAGGGATGTCACGGTTTCGGAGAAGGAGTTTAAGGAGAAGATTGATGCTGTGGGAGTGATGGATCATGAAAATTTGGTGCCTCTCAGGGCTTACTATTATAGCAGGGATGAGAAACTTCTTGTTCATGATTACATGCCAATGGGAAGCCTATCTGCAATTTTGCATGGTGAGTTGAGCCTCACTTTGGTTTCATAATATCAGATGCTTGCTTTTAACATGCACATGATTCGGTTACGTCTGTTTAAATTTTTGTGGTTGTGACTTGAGGTTTTCTTTGCTGTTTTTGGTATGAGTTTTTTTTCTGTAGAATGATTTCTGCAATTTGCGTTTTGGTGTTCTTTTTTGGAGAATGCATAATTGCCATCAATCACTGACTATTTGATTATGTTGCAATTAACAATGGAAGACGAAGAGAGTGTATGTACTATCACCCTTTAGGAATCATAATGTGTTTGGCATTGCATCTCCTCTTACAGTTCACTAGTTTCATCTGGACATTACATAACACAAGTGTAACCAAATATGTAAATTGGCATCAGCTTTTGAACTCCTACATTGACCTCTTTGATGCAACTCTGTTAACATGAAATGGTGTGTCATCTCATTGATTGGCATGAACACTAGAAAAAAATGAAGTTTATGTTATAATTCTTTACCATCACAGGAAACAAAGGAGCTGGTAGGACACCGTTGAATTGGGAAATGAGATCAGAGATTGCAATAGGAGCTGCTCGTGGCATCGAGTACCTACATTCACAAGGGCCTAGTGTTTCTCATGGAAACATAAAGTCCTCCAACATCCTCTTAACCAAATCCTATGATGCCAGGGTGTCTGATTTTGGCCTTGCACACCTTGTTGGCCCCTCATCCACACCCAACAGGGTGGCTGGCTACCGTGCCCCCGAAGTAACCGATCCACGCAAAGTTTCTCAGAAGGCTGATGTATACAGCTTTGGAGTGTTGCTCTTGGAACTTCTGACTGGAAAAGCTCCTACACATGCCCTCTTGAATGAGGAAGGAGTGGACCTTCCAAGATGGGTCCAATCAGTGGTTAGAGAGGAATGGAGTTCAGAGGTGTTTGATATTGAGCTCCTAAGGTATCAGAATTCTGAAGAGGAAATGGTTCAGTTGTTGCAACTTGCAGTGGATTGTGTAGTTCCATACCCTGATAACCGACCTTCAATTTCTCAAGTGAGACAACGCATAGAAGAGTTACGTAGGTCTAGCATGAAAGAGGGTACTCAAGACCAAATCCAACAACCTGATTTCATCGATGATATAGATGATGTATCCTCTAGATGAGTTTGTGTAAAGGATCTTCTTGGCTTTGCCAAAAAGCCCCCACATATTTTGCTTCCCAAGTCATGTGCTCATGTTGTATTTTCTTGAGACGAGTTTTTTAGCCACTTTTGGTGTTATTTTTCTATCAGAATTGGAGTTTTACATTAGTAAATGAAATGATAAAGGTTTGCAATAAACATGAACATTGATCACTGAAATGAAACTTCAATTCTGACAGAAGAAGAATACATCAGAAGTACCAAAGGAAGTTCATCTAAGTTTCGTGATTTTTTTTTACCTTGGGTTCATAATTTTCTTCCAATCTCAATTGTACTATCCCCTGTTTTTTCTTTCCTATCTATCTACTCTACCTTGAGGGAGTGGAATATCTATTCCATTAGTTATTGCCGGTGGATTCTTGTTGATGTAATTATTAGCTTTGCTTTTAACATTGGCTTTTTCTTTTTTGTGACACTTTTCTCTGTTGACACTGTGATCATATAGTCGCTTTCATGGTTGGTTGTAGTGTCCTATAGGTGGCATGTTGCATGTCTTCAATTGTAGTGACCCCACCTTGTAAAGACAATATGGATGATTTATACCTTGAACCAACTTTGATTAACTCTTCCTTCGGTTGATAGGTGAATTAAGATTTGGAGTGGAGGTCATTTACCACTTGTAAAAATATCAGTCTCACATCACACCAATTCCTTAATCATGATGTTTCTTTAATCAGTGTTTTTACTTTTTTACCAAGTTTAGTTTCTATGAACTGTCAGTTTAAAAGTTGTATGCTTTATTTTCTCTTTAACTTAACTTGAAATGAAGCTTTGAAGTTTGAGACTCTTCCATCAAAAAGAATATTAACAAAAACATCTTTTAGCTCAAACTTGAGGCTGAAGCTTGCAAGGATAAATTCTCAAAAGGTGTCATTTGATGTGTAAAAAGGCTGAGGTCAAACAGCTGTGGCATGTGTAAAAAGTTTGATATTATATTAAAAACATAGGAATAAGGTTTTAAGCATTATGCCTACTTTTACTAATTCAACATTTAATCCAACATGATTATGAACAATAGTCTTCTGTTGTAATTGTAAGCATAGCCTATTTTGATTCTTAAGAAAATGTGAACCTTTATAGTGAGTGCTGGAATGTCTGCTAGATTTGTCCCCCGTATAAGCCAATTTTGGTATTATTGACAAAGGTTAAGCTTGTGCTTTCTTATCCATAATGAAAAATTTTAAATTTAAACATCAAATCAAAGCTTGACAATGTGTGACAGTTGAAACAATTTTCTCATGTGAGTACTAGCCAAACTGAAAAAGTTCAGATAACTAAGGTGATGTATTTGTGAATGTGATGTGATTATCATTGTGACTTTATGGTGGACCAGTACACACACATAGTGGATGGGACAGTGCAGTTTAAAGTGACCCTTCCTGACATAGTGGTCCTACAGTCTCACTGCTACTTCATAGTGGTTCATGATCATAGTTTGTTGGCATCCAGTGATATAGACCCTCTTTCATATTCTAATTTTGTTAATACTTTGAGGGACTCCATCTAGGTAAGGTTGAAAATAGATAGTATCACTATTTTGTTAATTGAAATGATTTATCAGTGTTTTAAAGATTCATTTCATGTTAATCTAATTCAGTTGAAAAATAAGCAAAATCTGATTAAAAAAACTCTGTCAAAGATTAAACTCATACAATGTATTAACCACTTGTATCTAATACACTTTATCTTGAATTTAATTTTTTTAGCACATCATTAAACATGGATAATAGTTTTTCTTCTGTCACAATTTTTTTTTTTAGTTCACATCAAAATATGTGAAAATATATCAAGGGTTTTGGACAGGCCAGACACTCTAGCTTTCACTGTTAAGAACTGAATGATAAAGTGAAGAGTGAGAAGAAAAGATTGAAATGCCACCATTTTACCACTACATGGGATGCTCTTGTCTCTTTGGCTATTGTTGTCCTATTATCTGAAATTCCTTTCAAAATATGTGGCATTTATAGAAACCAGAGAGACATTCTGACAAATGGACATGGCTGGATTTTATTTGGTTACAAGTAGGCATGGTTGTAATAGACTGAAGAGTAAGTTATCTTGTAAAAGAAAATATTTTATAGTGGGAAAAGTGAAAAGTTCTTGCTGAACTTTTCCTACTTAGTATTTATAAGGGAAAAAAAATTAAAAACACAAACTAAGGTTTTCTTTCATAAATTAAAATTAGAATTTATATATTTTAGGAGAAGGTAAATGAAACAATTTAAATAAATAGTTTAATTTTAATTTAGAGAAAAATTCGGTTTATTTTATCTCCTTGTATTCTTCTTCTGTAAGTATTTATAAGTATTTATAGAAAAATTATTTGAACTTAACCTTAATTGTATAATTTTGCCAGGAGGTTTTGTAAATACATAAACATGAGATCGGAATCAAATTTAGAAAGAAAAAAAAAGCAATAATTCATTCTACTTAAGTTTGGGCACCATTAAATAAGTGGATGTAGTTCAAACACGCCCACAGCATCATAAAGAATGAACTACTTGTTTTGGTTTCAACGTGGGAAAAACTTCTTATTTCTTACCTCATTTCTTTTACATTCTGCACTTCCATTATTGAGAAAATAGTGTTCACTGTATCATGTAAAAAATTTGGTTTGACTTTCGTTTTTTTTTTTGCCGTTTGACTGATAGATATATATTTAAAATAAATGACATCCTCACAAGGTTATTGAAAAGTGCATGAAATGACAAGGACATTTTCAGCACTAATAAGTATTACGTTAGAAGAAAGCAAAGTGTCACCTGAAATAAATGAGTGGGGTTGAAAGGTACGTTAATAAAAGCAGCAGAACTCAACGGTGGGAACAAGTAAATGACGTTCGCTAAGGTAAAGAAAAACTTGAAAATGTGGCAAGGGATCAAATTAAGCAAGTAAATAATATAACAGTGATTTGTCTGAAGAAAAAGGATGTGTTCTCATTGCCAGAATAGAATAATAAACCGAACACTGCAGAACAATGTGAGCAACTGTGATATGCATTTTTAAATTTACAGTTCTCAATTCATACACAATAAACGGTAAAACTGAAACCCCCCACTGTTGCCCTGTAACCTAACAAGCAAAGAGTACATCCTGAACCTTTGAACCTCTAAATCTGCAAAATCCAGCAAATACAAACTATATGAGCAAGAAAACAATCAAGACATGACAAATGGATAAGTTATGAGACAGAATCATACATGTACAAGGTATACAAACGATAAAGGTGCTTGTGCCCCCAAAATTGCTTGGATCATAGGTCGAAAACCAAATTCTGGACTTTGACAGAGGATAATACATACAGCTATGCACTAGAATTCGTTGGCGGGTCATCTTTCCATCCTTTAGTGAGATCATAGTTGATAGATGCAAGCTGGGAGAGATTCTGAAAACACCAAGGAAACATTCGCATTAAATTTAAGGGAATATTTCGACAAGAGTGAAGACCAGGAAAAAAACATATTAACAGAACAAATGCTACATAGGCAATGTTAAACATATTAGGCTACTTATGAATAGTATAGTAAGCTCAGAGAAGCCATTTTAACACATTAAAACCCACTGTAGGTGACAAGAAAACAAGGACAGATCATGCATAATCCATTCAAATTAATTCCAAATGTTTACTTATAGATTACAAAGAAATGAATATGATTTGAGTGAATTACCTTAAAGGAGAAATTACTGAAAGAGTAATTGACAGATGCCCCAGAATCAAACTCAGCAAGACCCCCGCATTCATCTCCCTGTTATCAAGAGGAAGTCAGCCCATTATACTTTAAATTGATTTCAGCAAGTATTTTACGATTAGCAATGCCTACTACAACTTGCAATACCACTTCATCTTGGCGATTGCTCAAGCAACTACTGCTGCCACTTAAGCTATCAGCATCACTAGAATCCTCAACATCACTGGCTGGATATACAAGGCCATCAGAAGTATTCCATGAGTAGCGACTAGTGAAGTAACTGGTATCTAGAGCGCTCTCAGAAGCAGGAACAAATGCAGCCTACAAAACCAACAGAAGCATTACACTGGACATCAAGAGAGTGGCAGTAAAATTAACAATTAACATTCATCTCTTGGGCAAACTATTACATACTTTCTGCCTGGCAAGTGTGTCCCAGTTTATATCCTTGAAGAAAACATGTTGCTTTACCTGGATCACTAAAATCAGTTTAACATTTGAGCAGAGAAAATAAATCATAAAAATGGATAACAAAGTTCTATATGTTTATGAGAAAATTGCATCACCTCCGATGCGCCTTTTGATCCTAGTCTTTGATTAGGATCTTCTGTCAATAATCTGAAAATTCATAATGTCAGGAACCAAATGGAAAACATTCAGCTATCTTAGATATGAGTGCTTAACCAAGAATAATACCCAATACGAAAGTATGTTATCACAAAAAGTATTAAAAAAAAACACATATACCGATCAATAAGATCCTGTGCTTCAGGACTCATCTCTTCAGGAACTCCAGGCCAAGGTATCTTACGATTAAGAATATTATCAAATATATTCTACAAACACAAAAAATATCATGTCAGAGAGAACTCCAATCATATAAAGGCAAAACTGACATGAAAAGAAACTTAAAAATCATCTAAAAATTCATCACCCAACGAAGCAAGATATAAACCTGAGGATGCTCTGCGTTGAAGGGTGGAATACCAACAAGCAACTCAAATAAAATGACCCCAACAGACCACCAATCGGCAGTATACGCTGTAAAATTTGCACAAGTATTTCATTTGTTATGTTCCAAAAGTAAATGCTATGAGTATTCACCATATATAAAGTAGAATAGAATTATTAAATCAGCTAGCTACAATGATGAAAACATTTTCATTCAACAACATTGTTTCACTATAAAGAATAGCAATCATTTTGAGATATTTTAAGCATTGTTAAGAATTTAATTCTACACACAAGGGAAATCATGTTTTCTCTAAACTGTCCAAACAATGACAAAAGTCAAATTTATATTTTTAAGAGATGGGGGAAAACAGAAATGAAACCACCTTAAACATAAATATGGGACAATACAAACCATGTCCAGTTCCCAAAAGTATCTCTGGGGCTAAGTAATCAGGCGTGCCCACTGCAGAGCGTTTCTTCCTCCTTTCCCATTGATCCTCAGATGTCAATACATCAGTCTCGTCTTCTTCAAGTAGGGATGTCCCATTCACTGCTGGGCCAGACAGATCATCTGTGCTGTTGATGAGACCAACTTTAGAAAGCCCAAAGTCTGTTAACTGCAAAGTAGACAGAAAAAAAATCAAGCTGATTAGCAATTTATAAAATGTATTTAAGGATTACACGAATGTTGAAATTGAACTCAAAAGGAAATCTACACGTAAGAAATGGAAATTCTCCAAAATAATTGAACCAAATACATGGAATCACAACTTAAAGGATGGGATTGGTGGTGCTGTTGAAAGAAGCTAATAATAGAAAAGATGCAAAACTATCGATGATTCATCATAGATATAAAGTATGAGATTATTGATATTACTCCTAAGAGACGAAAAAATGTTAGCCAGCTTTTGGATTTTCATTCCAAACCAAGGTTTGGGGAAAAATTACAACAAACAGCCTTTTCCCATCACCATGGTTTGGAGGTTTATAAACCGAAATTAGAACATCCGCAGTAGTTACCTTGATGTGACCATCATGTGCTATCAATAAATTGTCAGGCTTCAAATCTCGATGAACCACACGGAGTGAATGCAAATACTCTAACGCAAGCACCTAACATTGGGAAAAAAACTCATGTTCTAGACAATGTAATGAAAAAAATTCAGATAACTCGAGATACAAAAGAGCCAGTAAGGAGATAGAACCAAGAATTACCACTTCAGCGATATATACACGGGCAACTTCCTCGTCTAAGCAACCTAAATTCCTTAATAATGAATACAGGTCACCTCCATTCAGATACTCCATGACAAGATATAAATTATCACGACATGTAAAAGAATAGAAGAACCGAACCTGATTAAAATAAAGCTAACATTAGAATAAGATAACATTTCTCAAAGCAACATGGAACAATAAAAAAGTTAGACCTGCTCACCACAAAAGGATTGCGTACTGTAATTAAGATATCACGTTCTGCTAATATACTTTCCACAGCATTTTTCCGGATCATATCTGCCTTCTTGAGAACCTATAGGAAATAGCTCAACAGGGTTAAAGAACTGCAGAGTAAAAGTATAAACCAAGATAGAAACAAGTTTATTTTAATCTAAGAGATCTGCAAATGCATCACTATACAAGATTGAGATTCTAACTAGGTCAGCACCTCAGCTTAAATCAATCATTTGCAGCACAGCAAGAACTCCATATAGAGAAATAATAAATCAAAATACATGATAGTAGGGAGCCAAACCTAAACAAACCGAATACAGTAAACCGAAAGTTTTATTTTTAATGTAAAAGTTAGACAGGAATAAACAAATTTACAACAGAGTAGATTAAAGAAATGTCGAATAGCAACAAACTTACTATACCAAAAGTCCACAAAAATTTTGGTATGAAGATACAAATAGTATGAAGTAAGAAACAACACAAGGAAAAAGTTTAGAGAATAATTCCACGAAAATTAAGGTCAGATTTAATACATATGTAGCACTCCCTGCAGCAAGTTATGAGAGCTACAACAACAATTAGTAACACAGTTTACATGAGAGCTTGAACAGCATGTCAGAAACTATTATTTTTAGAAAAACTCTTTTTTTTCAGTAAGCTATCTAAAAGAACCGTCAAAAGGGGGGCTCTTGCCATATATAAGCATTTCAAACACACAGTGGTAAGCTTCAATACAACTCCACACAGATTATTCAAACTTGTTACCCAATTTACTTATATACAAGCCCAAAAAAGTATCAAGCACAGTCAAGATGAAACAAACACAAGTACAAGGATGTTCACATTTAGTGATGAGATGATACAACAAATGAATCAGAAGCATAAAGTATATATACCTTAATTGCAAAAAGATCACCAGTTGTTCTTTTTTTAGCCAAGAAAACCCTTCCAAATGCCCCACGACTGATAGGTTTTATAATTTCAAAGTCATCAATAGAGGTCCTATCCCTTGATGAATGGATTGGACTTGTTCTCAAGCTACGAACCACATCATCTTCCAAAAGATCATCATCTGCCGTGCTCTCTGTATCTATCTTTTCAACATCCACCAACTCAGTGAGCTGCAGATACTTCTCTCTACCAAACCAAAATACAACTTATCAAGAATAATCAAAATAGATTTCAAAACAACTAGCAAAGTCCATGTTATTAAATTAAATGTACTGCAATGGTGGATTGAAGAAAATGTTTTAGAGACAAGGCCATGCGAAAGACTTGGCACTCTAATCTTAGCTAAGGACTTCATGAGAGGCAACTTTTATCCCGTGCTCTGTTTTGTTTCCTTTTTAATTATTTAGTTTGCAATCTAGCCTCCCTTCTCACACTTTATTAGTCAGGTACCTCCCTCACATCAGCTCGTCCTCCTGTTTCTCACTCTCTACTCTGCTGTGTTTTACTTCATAAAAAACAGAACCTTAGTTTGTTTCATTGTTTGTTTATTTATTTAATCCATGGCAGCAGTTACACAACAGAATCAGCACATGCTCCTTTTCATTCACGATCATAACAAAGCCTAGACATCAATACAACAGAACCATATATACAAAGATAGAATTCCTTAAAATTGTGCTATTGATTTTTCTATGTTGAAGTTTGTCTGTTTTATTTACTTTGAACTGCTGTTAAATTAGATTTCATGAACTAGAACAGTATAAAAGTAAATTGTTTAATCCTGTAAAGAGGAGAGGTGACTAAGTAAGAAATTCAACGAAGTTTTCAAGGGATCTCATGAAAAATAACATCTCTAAAACATTGGTCTGTAACCAAGCTGAATGACATCATGTAATCCATGCAGCCGACGGCCAGCCTCACCTTGTGGCATAACACTTTGTTATTGCTGTTGTTGTCTTTTTTTTTTATCAGCATTGCTGTTGTTGTCTTGTTGATATACTACAACATCTTTGAATTATGTTAATTATTTTTTATACAATTTTTATATACTTTATTTTAGATATGCAGAAATTTTAGTTTTTTAATATACTTTATTGTCGACAATTTGCCACTATGCTGCCCACCATAGTTTATCTTGGATTTAAACATGCTGCCAGTAATAAACACTGGGATAGTCACAAGTACAGGGCAAAAAGAAGAATGAATATGGATGTCTACATTATAAACTTCAGAAAAAAACTTCATAACAGAGAATTGCAATTGTACACATAATCAGGTGTTACTCATCTGAGGTGAGATGTGTAAAGTGAGAAAATAAGACTGCATATTAAATTAAAGTAGGTTAAGTTTATGAGATACTTTAACAATGGATACACCAATACTTTCTCACTACATACATTTCCTCACTATAGTCAAATCCCAAAATAATTTGGACACAAACATTGTTGTAGCAATACCGTTATGCCATATGGTATTCTGTGTTCAGTTATAAAATTATGCCTATTCCCTCAAAAAAGGGTCTAACAAGAACTTTCCCCAGACCTTATCCTGTAGTTCAACGTTTACTAGGAGTACTTTCCATATTACGGGGATGTCTTACATAATGTATAGCAGAAAAATACTAACCGTATCAGCTTCTCAATACGTGTTCCAAAGCTCTCCACAGTAAGTGCATCAAATTTCCTTCGTTCTACAACAACCCGCAAGTCATCAAGACAAGATAATAAATATGAACTTGTGCGATCATCATCCAGAGATGCATTTGCCACACATCGAGCTATATCAGCAAGTTCATTCATCTACAATAAAATAGAGAATTTTGAACAAAAGAATTCAAAATATGAGATTTTTCTGACAAGAATACATGGAAGTAGGAAGGTATTTGATATTTTTTTTAAGCAAATGTAATACATGACTCATTTATTAAAGTTCAGTACATATACAGACATAAACAGTTGGATATTAAAGCACAAACAATTAGACACCAAAATCCTTATTTATTTTAATAATTATATAAATGTGGCAAATATCATTTATAGTCAGGAATGGCTATTTTAATCTCTTAGAATCAAGAATATTTAGATCATATATCTATTATTCTTATATGATATCCTTATTATTAGCGGATACCATATCTCCTCTATTTATTGTATTGATTCCATTTTCTCAATATAAATAAAGCACCCACCCATGGTGTCTCATAAACATAGGGTTTCAGCTTAATGTCTCTTTATTTTCTATAGTTTAACAAGGTATTAGAGTTTATCCTAACAAAGTTTGTTAGGCCAATCAAACCACCCGCCATCAGACTACTACCATACCCGCCATTAATATCTATTCCCATACACATGTCTAGTCCTTGACGTGGAAGAGTGTGTTGAAATTCCATATTGACTAAAGATATAGCCAAATTATATTATTTAAGTAGGTATAAACCTTATCTTACAATTCAATATATGAAGTTGAGTTAGACCTAAAGTCTACTTTCTAAGATGGTATCTAGAGCCTCTAGAAAACCCTATTCGCCTGATGGACCCACGATCTTTGGTGTGAAGAGTTTTATTCTTTCTGCAAACCTTGTTGATGTGTGCGGCGAAGCCTACATTACAACCACCCATCATTGTGCTACAACCTCTTCCTTCTCAACACGACCTCGATGGTCGCGGCCATTGGACCTCGTTCGGTGGTTCAATCTAAGTTTATTGTCCTACATTTTTTTATAATTAGTTTTTCCCCAGGATTAAAAGATTGATTTCCAACATAGTTGACTGCCTCATATAACTCAACCAACACATAAGGTCATTCTCAAATGGTATAAGACTCGCCAATCTACTAGTAACATTGTTTTGGTAGCACACACTAGTAATTCCATGCATCCTTAGGTCATTGACTCTAGTGCAACTAAACATATATTTGGTAATATTTGTTCTTTATCTTCCTTTACTACTACTGAAAATGTGTCTTTCATCATTGTTGCTAATGGTTCACAATCAAGAGCATGTGATGTTACACTCTTAGAACATTGTGCCTAATGGTAAATTTGATCCCTATAAAGCTCACTTGGTCACCAAAGGATGACACAAATCTATGGACAAGATTATATTAACACTTTCTCTCCTATTACAAAAATGGCATATATCTGACTTTTCTTGTCCATTGCAACTATTTATCACCAGACTCAATTTCAGCTTGACATCAAGAATGCATTTTTGCATGATGATCTTGACAACAAAGTCTACATCAAGAAATGACCTAAATTTGTTGCTTAGGGTGAGTCATCTAATACGGTATTCCGCCTTTGCAAGTCCTTATATGGCCTCAAGCAATCACCTTATTCATGGTTTGGGCATTTTTGGCCAATCATCTAACAATTTGTAATCATACATTCACCATTATCTGTTTTATCGTCATCCTCCCCAAGGATGTATCTACCTTATTGTATACGTGGACAACATTGTTATAATGAGTAGTGATAAGGACGATATTGTCCAACCAAAAAAATATCTTGGTTAACAATTCCAAACAAAAAATCTTGCACATTTGAGGTACTTCCTTCCTTGGTATACAAGTTTCATAGTCCAAGGACATTCTCAGAGAAAATATGCTTTGGATATTTCAGAAGAATCAAGGATTTTAAATGCTAAGCTTGTGGACACTCCAATGGATCCAAATGTCATACTTGTACTTGACCAAGGTGAACTGTATTTTGACCCTATGAGATACAAATAGTTAGTTGGTAAGCTAAATTACCTCACTGTGTCTTGTCCTGATATTTCATTTGAAGTGAGCATAGGAAGTCAATTTCAAAACTCTCTTAAGACCATTGGGATGCATTCATACGAATCCTAAAGTATATTAGGAATGCTCCACGCAAAGGGCCATATTAATGAAAACAAGGGAAATATTCAAATTGTTGGGCATTCTAACGTTGATTGGGTAAGGTCATCAAATGATAGACGCTCCATTTTAGGATATTGTGTTCTTGTTGGAGATAATTTAATATTGTGGAAAAATACGGAAAAAAAAATGTTGTTGCAAGATCAAGTGCAAAAGCATATTATAGGGCAGTGGCCATAGTCACTTATGAGCTCATATGGCTAAAGCAACTCCTCAAAGAGCTTAAATTTGAAAAAAAAAATCCCAAATGCACCTTACATGTGACAATCAATCAACATTACACATTGCCTCTAATCTTGTCTTTCATGAGAGGACTAAACATACTCTGGTAGATTGTCATTTCACAAGAGAAAAAGTTGGGTTTGAAGGCACCAACAGTAGATTCGTCAACTCTAGTGAAAAGTAAGTAGACATATTCACCAAGTCTCTAAGAGGACCAATGAAAAATCATGTTCGCAGTGCTAAGCACATATGACTTATATACTCCAGCTTGAGGGGAAATGTTATAATTATAAAAATAAGGCATAGATGTTTCATAACCAGGAATATCTTTTAGAATCAAGAATATCTAGACTTTATATTTATTATTAGAATTGTTTTATTTATTCTCGTAAACATATCTTTATTATTAGAGGATACCATAACTCCTCTATTTATTGTATTGGTTTTGTTTTCTCAGTACAAAAAAAGCACATGTTTTGTCTCAAAAAACACGATTTCAACTCAATGTCCTACAATATAACATTACTGAATATAGAATGAAATAATGCCTAGGGATAGTTATGAATATTGGATCATGTATCACCTCAACATTATATGTAAACAGATGGGGAGGACCATTTGATACAACATACTAAATTGAAAGGATAAAAGCCAGCCATGACAACTAGTATGGGCAATAAATTAGATATAAAAGAACTATAGAAAAAGATTTAAAAAATGGCATGCCTGCAGCAGATCATCATGTTCAGAATAAGCACCCTTCCCTGCCAAGAGCAAGTCAATCTGACTTGTTCGTGGTGTCATCAATGGTGACCTTGGAGTCATGCTCCCTGCAGATGATGTTGTCATACCTTGGTCAGACTTTGGACCAAAACGAGTTTTACATGATATAAGTGGTAATCCTTTTAGGTCATCCATAAAAGTAGAATTATCGGTTTCAGGGAAACAGTCTAGCATGTCCTCTGAGCCTCTGCGAGACCAATCACTAAGTTTAGGAGAAGGAACATCAGATTCTTCAGTCATACTAGAATTTGATACTTTTGCAACATCAGGACTTCCCACCATTTGTTGGGAATCCTTTTGTGAACATGATTCCATCATCTTTTCTAGTGTTTCAGCAATTCTAACAAGACGCTCATTGACACTCAGTCCCTTCTGATCACATCTATCAGCAACTGCACAAATCCTTGAATGATCTTCAACATGTGAAGTAGGAACTTCCTCTTCACATATACGACAAATTATCGAGTTCTCCTCACTATTATTCTGCTGATCTCCCCAGTATCCCCAAGAAACTTTATGTTGGTGTTTGGAAACATGATCCAAGGAATCTTTGATAGGAAGAAACTCAGATGGCTTAGCGGTAGAGAGATCCACATCAGAAGGGAATCTCTTATTATTTGATGCCTTTGAAGATTCAACTCTCCCATAATTTTGGTCCTTCAACTGAGCAGCTTCTTTAGGGCTTTTTCCTGACGGAGATGGGAATTTCTTCCAAGAAGCCATTCGATCCCTGCTTGAAGAGTCAAAGTGTTTTGTATTGTCGTCATCAGCAGGAAGTGAAAGATTTTCAGGTTGCATAACATCTTTCTTCCAACCCATCATACTCTGTTCTTGACTAAAAGCTTTTTTTGATGAAGGCTTTAATGTCTTTGCAGCACTTGAACTTTTAGAATCCCTTCCCACACTAGGAGGAATACATTTTCCAGCAGAATGCAAGACTCTTGATTGACGGAGATTGAAAACAGGTTCATCCTCAGCCAGACCACTTTCCTTGTGGAATTGCAATAATCGGGTACACCTTGTGAGAATGAAAAGCATTCGAGTGTGAAGCTGCTTTAGCATCCCTGGAGGATGATCTTGACGCCTATCATCCAACTCCTGAACTATGCTTTCACACTGAAGCCAAAACTCCCCAGATGAAGTCATAGCGCAGCTCCTTGCCAAAACTAGCAAGTCCTCAATTGTCTCTTGCCATTCAGGATGAGTATCTGCATTTTTTTCAAGAATTCCAACCAGATCTGCCGCAAAAATGGCTAGATCAGAGTTTACGTCTTCCTTTGCTTTATCAAATTTTGCCCTAATAACAACCAAAATCTCCTGCACAACAAAGTTAAACAATTTTATTGCAATTCCCTCCTGTGGCACAAATCATCAACACCACAATATAATGTGAAATCAAAACTAAAATACCTCAAGGTTATTTAACCGTCGAGGCTTCAAAAATGGAAAAGGCCAGACACCTTTCGAATTCAACTCATGGGAAAAACTTTTGATATCTGAAGGAAACCTCTTTCTAGGTGCACTAGTGACACGTAATATGGCTTGAAAACGAGGAGATTCGGACTCCTTTGGGTTTTCAAAATCATATGCTGCCTGAGAAGAAACAATTGAGTTATTTTCTACCATAATAGATGAACAAACAGAAAATAACAACTAATTCATAAAAAAAAAAAAGTTAATCAAAGTGATGACAAAAGATACCAAGCACCAACACACTCTAAACCAGTGGTACCTCTGGAGTACAAACATCTTCACTTCTTAAGCCTCCAGACTGAGCCCATGATGATGCCTGGTTGCCTGTTTGAAGTGATATCATAAGGATAAGTAACATTTTAAGAAGAAAAAAAAACTGTCAGTTTTGCTAAATACTTTAAAACAAATTTGTTGATCAATGGTGTACATATAAAAGTAAACCAATAATGGCATCAACCCAAAACCGCCTCATCAAAACCCCATTTGCAATTTGTGAGCAAGTCTCGGTCCAAGCTTGTGTGAGGGAGTAAGCTTAGTTGATCTTTGAGCTTATGTGTGCTGTTGTACAAAATTGATTGGGCTATTTGTACTAGTCTACCTCTTATATATACAGTCTGTGCTTAACCCACTTGGGACTATTTCCAATACCCCTTGTGTTCACATTTGACACATATTACATACACAGTATTACCTCACAATAAAAAAATCATGTTTACTACAGAGACCAACAATAGATGAGCTTGCAAGGCAGAGATACAGAAAGGTGAAAAGTTGTGAATTAGCTACTAAAACCATCCACTTTTTCAGTACAAAGCTGCAACCAATGTGACATGGCCGCACTAAAAATTATAAGAAATCTTAAGTTCAAAGATCCAGTGATCCACAGGCATCAACAGTTTGATTTAATGTTATGGTAAGGTTAATTGCAATATTTAGTCATAGGGATATGTCAGTGCTTTAATTAGGATCTGTGAATGCGAGCATGATATTTTAGTTGTGCATTTGCGCAGGTTCAAGCTTTAGTTACGTATTTACCTTCAGTTATTATTGTTATTTAGATATTTATTTATGTTTAGTAGAAGCTGGTTATTTTACAAGGGAGTTAAATTGTGAATTATATCTACTTGAATAATGAATTTCCAGAATAAGTAATGCAAACAGCAATCAAAATATAGAAAGTGCACGAATAAATTATTTCAGAACAAATTCTAGTCTCACTGCATTTGACATGCTTCTTTCTCTTGGGTGTGATATGCCTATCAATAACTACTTTTCAGTCAAACATGGTCAATGCTCAGGGAACCAGGTAATATCAAGGTAGAAACTGGTAAGCCCAGTTGGTTTATATCAAATCAGAAAATGCAGCTGATTTTTGTGGTTTTCATTCTTAATTTTATGCCTAACCTGTTTTCTCAACTAGAATGAGATTGAATCACTGAATCAGTAACCAGGTCATTTGCTCAAGTCAAACCCTGGTCCAGTTTTCACAAGTTACAACTAAGATCCCAAACCTTTAGAAAGTAGTTCCAAAATTGAGTCCAAGTGGTCTCAACTATTGTAGCTGACCCCATCTAGTGGAAAAATACTTCTGTATTTCCCAACTACATTACTAAAAATTCAATTTAGTTAATTAAATGATTAAGTAAAACAGTAGAAATACTTTCCCCTTCAAAGTGTGATTAGAAAAATGATTGTCATAAGGATTAAGGAGAATATCTGAAAATACTAGTTAACTTCATCAATTGAGCTATGCAATTCTCTATTCCTAAATGAAAGCTGGTTATAATCCATGATTATTTAATCATTCTAATATGACGTGTGAGCTATATCTTGTAGATAAAATCTTCAAATACAAAGATTAATAAGACGTCATCCAAGTATGGACGATTATTTCAATGCAGAGTCATCATATTTGAGATGTCCATATAAAATGCAGTCATCAACATATATGAGTGTAGGTGTATATATATAATCACTGTGAAGAACTACATAACAGTTTTAAAATGTAATTACTAATATAGATTAAAATTCAATTACAATTTTATCCCTCGTCTCTTTACTCTTTCAAACACGAGAATAAAAGTCTAGTCAACTCCAATTCAGATCGTACTAAAAGTGAAATAAGAACTACAATCTTCTGTCCCACTGTTGTGTTCCAAACAAATTTGAAAGAACATGGAGCATCTAATCTTGACCAACTCAAAGGGAACAGAAACAACCAAGTCCTTTCAATTAGGGGTTCCACTCCAAAAGGTTCTAAACCTAATAGAATCATAGTACCAGAACAAGAGCAAGCAAGATACCCAGTCCACTCCACTCACCAGCCCCACTCCCCAGTCCTCATTCCTTGCAATTCTCATTTCTCATTTCTCAATTAAATGCATGAGAACAAGCCATTCTTCTAAAGCATGCAAATAAATAGAAATGTCTTGCGGACCCATAATAACCCTTCTCAACAAAAATTCTAATCAAACTACCGAAGCAACAATCCTTTACTTAACTGATTAAAAAATCAACCAAAACCAAACAATCAGAATCATTACATTACAAAATCCTCAGACACAGTTACAGTGTTACCTGCGGCCTCCGAGGATGACTCTCCGTTCTGCAACCGCGACCGAGGCAACACCACCGGACTCTGCTCCCTAGACGGCATGCTCCCCGAGGTAGACACGCTGTCAGAATTGTTCCGGTTATCGCCCCAACCTCCGGCAGCAGGGGCACCGCCACGGGAACCCTCACGAAACCCGACCCTGTTCAGGCTCGCCGCCTCCTTCTTCTTCCCATCGCCGCCGCGCACGCCGACGCCGGGGCGGGAGAGGTTGCTACCGCCGAGCGCCGTCGTTCCCTTCTCGCCCCTGAACCCGAAGAAGCTCTCCTGCGGCAGCGGCCCCGATCTCGTCTTGATCCTGTTCAGCCCCAGCGACGACGCGAGAATCGGCGACACCGACGCCGACGATTCCCGTCCTTCCCCCGCCGCCAACTTCTTCACCGGAGATTCCTTGCTAGCCTCCGGCGGCGGAGTTTGACTTTCCTTCCCCTTGACCACATCCTTCTTTTTGGTCCCGTCCTTCACCTGCGTCTGACGACACGCAGCAAGAGCTCCGCCACCGCTGCCTCCGGCTGCTAGAGTTGGATGCGCGGCGGATTTAGCCTTCTTCTTGTCGGATCTGGAAGGGGAATTGGATGAGAAAGATCGAGGACTGTTGGATGACGCATCGGGGCTGGAGGAATCGGATTTCTTGGAAGAGAAGAACCTTCCCTTGAAGACCATGTTTGGATGAACCAAACTAACCCTAGCACCATGCTGCTGTGAACTGCGACATTGATTTTGAAGCTTTACTTAGAGAGAGAGAGAAAACGAATGTAGAGAGAGAAAGCGAAAGAGAGGGTTTGGTTTGGTGTGATAGTGATGATGTTGAATTCAAAGGAAAATGTGTATGACTTTTACAGAAATTCTTCAACCCCAATTTTAGAATCATTTTAACATTTTCTATCACCCACACCTTACTCATTTTTCTTTTTTTTATTTATTTAATACTTCATTATTTGACCCTTTTTTATTTTTACTTTTGACCAAACTAATACACTTTCTTTATGTGCTTGTTGAAAATGTGCAATTGAAAATTCATATTATTACCATTTTGTCACAAACCTTCTAGCTTTTGTGCTAAACCTTTATCTAGTAGTTTGAAGGATTTAGAACAAAATTAAGAGAGATTCGTTTTAAACTGAAATTAGTTTATAGGTAAATTAGTTTTTATAAATGCTCGTGTTAACTTCTTTTAAAAGGTGGTTTTTAAGCTACTTATGTTAATTATACTTTACTTATTTTGGTTTGTCATGGAAACCTTCCACACCACCACTCAAACAAAATAATTAGGAAAAAGAGGCTTGTTTTTTATTTTAAAATTTTGGAAAGAGTAAACTTTGGATGTGAAAAAAGAAATTATCCAAATTAATTTAGAGCACAAATACATTTATTTTTTATGAGGAAAAATATAATATAACAAAGTAATTTAAATAATTGAAGCCTCAATGAACTAAGTTATCGTCTACAAATCAAGTATGGTCATGTTTTATATTTGATTGTTTTTTAGCACATTATCAACCATAGGATGTTGAATTTTACGCTCTAACAATATATGTAGCAAAAATTTGGATTACATATTGCTCTTGTTCTCCAATATTATGCTAAATTAAGTGTTATGTAGTTAGACTTTTTGCAAGTCGTTACATTAAATATCATCCAAAACACAAACTTAGATATATAATTGAGGCAGAATACATGTTTATGTAACGATCAATCTTGTAGAGTGCATAAACTCAAATTTAAAAGGGAGTAAGAGTCTTACTCACAAATCAAAACAATATTTAAAAGAAACAAATTAAGTTTATTAAACCAGTTATTAAAGCAAAACGCACATTCACGATTATCATGAAAAATTTAAGTATCTTGATAAAAAAAAACCAAACACATGCATGAGTGACATCAAATGTGCAATCAAAATAATAGCGAGTTTGATGTTTAAGAGCTAGAAAATTCATAACTTAGTCGATAAATAATGAAATAAACAATAAAGTTAAGATATTATATGTTGGAGATCCACATCGACTAGAGATAAAGATATTTAGTAGATACAAACTTCACTGCTTTATAAGATTGAGTTAGGCTTAAAATCTACTTTTTAATATGGTATCAGAGTCATTTAAAGTCTAGCGAAAATTTGTTGGACTTATCAGGTCACCCACTATCGGGTCATTATCGGACAACACATAATATATAGCCTCATGCACGAGTTGGCAAGTCTCGACGTGACGAGTGTGCTGAAGATCTCACATCGACTAAGGATAAAGACATTTGGTAGTATATAAGTGGATGTAAACCTCACTTTGTAAATTGATCTTATAAGATTGAGTTAGGTGTAAGTCAATTTCTTAATATTTCTTAATATTACATACACATAATTATTCAAAAATTATCATTTTAAAAAAGTAAGAACATCTTAAACATAATTATATACCTAAACATTACTTTTAAAAATAACATTATAATAAAAATATATAAATTAAGATATTTAATTAATAACATCAATAATTTTAATTTATATATTTATAATTAATTGATGGTCATCATGTGGAGGTCTCTGTTATTGCAATTGTACCATCTTCGTCGCCTCATACCTCCCCTCGGAAGGCTAAAGCACTATCGTTGGTCTTGCAAAATGACTTTTCCTCTTTTGATGGTTTGGAAACTACAAATGTTGTTTCAAAATTTTGGGTTGATCCTAATGAGATGGGAGAAGATGCCAGTGATATTGGGGAGGAAAAAGTTTACATTAAAAGAAAACCAGGGAGACCACCTAAGGGGACTGGTAAATCCAAAAAAAAATTGCTAAGATAGTTCTCTCAACAACGTCGCAATGAAAGTCTCTTCATTTTTCTGAAATGTTAAAGGACTGAGAAACCACAAAATTGTGGAGATGTTGATTAATTTACTTAAACTACATAAATCCCTTCTGGTTTTTCTTGCTGAACCTATGGTGTCATACACTGATGATGCTTTTGAAGTCCTTTTCAAATCTGTTAATATGCATTTGGTGGCTACGTCTCGTATTGTTAATAAAGTTGCTAAGCTTTGGTGTTTTTCGGTTCCTAATCTGGTCTGAAATTTCTTGGTAAATGAACAATTTATTTCTGTAACTTGTCATTTGCATGATAAATGTTTTAGCTTTGCAGGTGTTTATGGTGCTAACACATACGTGGCTAGATGATTTTTGTGGAGGGATCTTAGTTCCTTCATAGGACCTTGGTGTATTATGAGAGATTTAAATGTTGTGCTCTCGGCAGATGACTGTAAAGGGGGTGACTCCTAATTAGGTTTCTTGTAATGAATTCCTTGATTGAATTAATTCTAATGATCTTTCTTGTATGTCTTTACTGGTACTTGTTATACTTGGTGTAATGGAAGGAAAGAGTTGCATAAAATTCTAGAAGACTAGATAGAGCGTTATGTCTTGTTCAAATGTCCTATTAGTCCTACATAGTAAGTTTTGTTCAAATCGGTACAATTTAAGACAATTTTTTTAAAAATTTTAAAATTGGATAAATCATATATTTTGAATACTATTTAATAATCTTAATAAAACTAATGAAGAATTAATTATTGAAACTTGAGAGTAAACTTGCTTTTCTATTGTTTTAAATTGTTTACTTTATTTTTCAACATTTTAATCACAATCCACTTTTACTTTATTGTCATTACTAACTTTGATTGTTTAGTTTTGAACATTGGATAACTGAATTTATTATTAAATTCGTTGGTAGACAACTTGAGATCATCAAAGATTGTTTATAGTATTATCTCTTCGACGTTAAACATTCTATCATCTCATTAATTTAAGAGCAAAACAACAAACATGCTCTTACAACCTTTAACTCAATTTTAATATTCTATAATAATATAGCAAGGCTTAATAACTACTATTGTTGATATTTGGAAACTATTCACTATTGTTCTATTGCATAGAAGAAAGAATAAAGCCTTACTGGGCCATTAAATTTTAGCTCCTACTATTGTTTTAGGGTTTGGATACTGTAAATAAAAACATGCATACATGAGTTTGCAGTGCAGAGTTGTAAATGACCAATACGACAAAATATATTATTATCACATCTATCCTAAAGTATTATGAACATTTATAAAATATTTTTCACACATGATTCTTCTTACTATAACTTTCCACTAAACCCAACTTCATGGTTATTAGAATCCTCTATAACCTATGAAATCTAAGTTGACAACGTCAATTTGTAAACAATTTTTGCAATATATCTTCATTTTGTGTGTGTTTTTAACTAGATTTTTGTTCACTTACAATAACCTATGATCCAATAATTGTTCACTTATAATAATTGTTACAACATCATATGTAATTATTGTGCTCATGAAACTTTAAGGAAATACCTCGGAGCAGTTAGTCTTAACTGATATAGACTCTTCAAAACTCAAATTAAAATGGTTAGAAGAATGATTCTGGAACAGAAATAATTATTTCGATTGCACTTTCCAGCTGAAAAACCTTAAAGAAAAACAGAACAAAAATAATTAGTGCATCAATTTCCTAAAATACTTACTGTCCACAATATAGCTGATGAAGCCTCATCAAATGAAACTTGAGCAAGTGCTAAATCACATATTTTTAGTTTGCAATGATTAACTGAAATAATTTAAGGCTTCAAATCACAATGAAACACATTGTAAGAAAAATAATAATTGTATAAATGTTTTGATTTAATCATGGTATCCAATATCGAGTTTGATATGCTTTTTGTTGTACTTTGCTTGAATTTTTTGGACAGATTGATCCTTGAAATGAAGCAATGTTCAATTTATTATATCAATTTACATCAATTTATTATATCCTTGGCTAAAAGTGCACTAATAAGTCATTACATCAATTTACCACACTGTTATAAAGTGTGTGAGAGCTACATCAATTTAATAAAACAAATATTGTTTTTGGTTTCTTCCCATTAAAAAACATAGATATTAGTAAAAGATAAGATAAAAAAAATTCATTGTTATTTATGTAATGATGAGAGATGATGGTTGAAATATGAAATACCAGTCTTGTTAAATGCAAGTTCATGCAAGTTTTGAGATGTGAGCTTTCATATTTGAGAAAAATATTAACATGATCTTTTATAAAAGTTATAATTTTTTTTATTACTCTTTATCACTGAATCAAATTTACATAAATTTTGCTTAACATCCAAATAAAATTTATTTATTAATAAAAAATATTTCTCTAATTTTTTTCACCACTATTTCTTTATAGAAAAGTTGGATTCTCATTACTATATATGTATACCATTGTTTTTCTATTTGTTTATTAAACATTATCCATTTTAAATATCTTCTTGACAGTTTTTTATTTTTTGTTTCAGCAAATATTTTCATGAGAGTAACTCCAATGTAATTGTTGACTTTGGTTCTTAAAATTTAAAAATTACAAAATATCATTAGAGTAAATGAGTTTTTATAAAATTTCTTTACATAAACAGCTACATTATTAGTTTTTAATATTGCTATTTTTAGAGGTTATTTATTGTGTGACACGATGTAAAATATTAAAAAAATTAATTAGTTCATAAAAAAAATTAATTACAATGTATTGACAGTGCAAGGTTTTTCATTACTAAGTTAACTAAATATGAGCTGTTAATTTTTGTAAAAATTATTCTAAAATTCATATTTGGAATAAATTTTAATTATTTGACAAATAAATATTTAATTAAGTTGGCAGTATATAAAAATTAAACTCAAAATTAAATATATAAAATTAAATGTTTGAAGTGATTTAAACAATAAATATTAAATTAGTTTATATTTTAATGTACTATTTTTTCTTAAGGATTTTGCAGGATTTAATTGACTTTCTCTTATGGTTCTTAGTTTGAAGTACTAAATTATAGGACCACTTTCATTTTTTTTATGTGAGTAGCAATGAGAGGCTAGAAAATTTCTTCTTGTACCTTTTATCAGTACCCTTTTGTTTTGTTTTTTTTCCTTTCAGAGTGAATGGTTTTGTGACTCATCATCTATATTTTGTCACATAGGTTTTGTCCTTACTACCAGCATATGAAGGAAAATCAGTTCTAGAACTTGGAGCAGGTATTGGAAGATTCACAGGTGAATTGGCCAAGAAAGCTGGCCAGTTACTTGCTGT
>Ga0123342_1002735_pt1 | contig 29016 bp, 19 predicted proteins | sample Turbeawhitnodule_FD_89960 | JGI IMG/M metagenome (GOLD analysis project Ga0123342, IMG submission 89960) | Root nodule microbial communities of legume samples collected from Mexico - Turtle bean Mexico white nodule | ecosystem: Host-associated > Plants > Roots > Nodule | place: Mexico: Nepantla... | reverse complement strand
TGTTTGTTTTATGAAATAGAAAAATTAAAAAAAAATTAAAGGGTAAAATGAAAGGAAAAAAAAAAAAAAAAAAAAAAAAAAAAAAACCATGTTAACAAGCGTAATGATTAAAGGTTACACAAATGAAAAATCAGAATTAATTGAGAGAAAAAAATTTCATTAATGATTAATGTTTATCACATTATAACATATATTGAAAATACTATTTTTTTTTAAATTTCAAAATCTTTAAGAGATATATAATTTCAAGACTTTGGAATGATCATTCAATATATTTAATAGATCAATTACCAATATTTATTATTTATGGTCTTTCATTAAATTAAATTAAATTAAGGAAGGATTTCCAACATTTTATTTCGTTATTCCCTATATCAAATAAATTTTTCAAAATTGTGATTAGTTTAAGAGATTGATTTTGAACTTTTCACGTTAATTAAAGTATGTGATGTTCTGAATTGTGATTTACAGCTACCTTTAAAGAGTGGGAACCTTCCATGGTGCCCTTAACACCACCATTAATCATCAAATGAAGTGATGTTCCATCATAAAATTCATTCCAAGTTGTCTTTACACTCACAACACCACAATGAATAAACACTACTCGTCCTACATTGTAACTGGCCAGAATTTTAGTAAGAATTAAATTAAATAATATTAAGTATCTTTTTAGTATCTACAATTTTATCTTAAGTTCAATTAGCAAACTGCAGAATCATTATATTCGTGTACTTTGAAAAATTACCCAAGAAATCTTCTTAATTAAGTGATTTTAACTTGTGACAAATGTTCCATGTCTGTGAGAGGTCTGGTTTTGATTATCTGTTTAGATAAGCATAACTCTTTATCTTTATCCAAAGTCAGCAACTAAAAGTATAACTTTATTAATCAACCATATTTAATTCTAATAAATATAAACTATTTATTTAATATTATTAATAATATTAATACTGTTATTAATATTAACACTAATATATTATTATTGATATCATTAATATTATATTAACACCATTAATATTTTTATTAACATAATTAATATTACTATTAACATTATTAATTTAATATTATTATTATCAACATTATCATTATTATTATTAAATAAACCGTTTATAGTTGACTAAAGTTAAATATGACTGATTAAATATATTTTTAATCTTAGGTTTTGATGAAAATTAGTGGTTACATAGACAATTAGTCAAAGTTAAATATGTGAGTGATGTGGAAGTCTCTTTGTTATATGACAAAAACATGCAGGAAGTTTTATATGATTTTTTTTTTAAAGTGGAAGGATTTAATAAGTCTACAATTTGTTGTGTGAGAGAAGACACATCAAAATTAAGGAACTAAAAACATAGTTAAACCAATCAATATTACCAGAATCACATTGTGATGATAAAATAATTCCTCACATAGTCTTCCTTTGGGGTGTAATGGGTTTACCTCATTATGTATTAAGACTTACTATTCCTTCATGCTTGTTCTCTGAATTCTGCCCCCTTCTCTTGTTTTAATCTCACAATTCAAATTCAAAGTCCTACAAGCAGCAAAAATAGGAGCAAAAGTGACAAGAGAGATCACTAAAAATGGTAGGGTGCATGTTATGAGTTTATCATTTTTTGAACCTTTATTTGTTACAGATCAAACCCCACATATATGTAGCCCACGCATGACTTTAACTCCAGAATCCTAAGGGACTCTCTTTCTCCACTCTTTGTGATTTAGCTAAAATGGTATCATTGCAGTGTATATAAAATCTATTGCCACGGTCACATGCTCTTCCTCTTGCATTAGTTCTCTAATTTATTTATTTTTTTGCATCTTCTTCTATTGCAGGAAGTTCAATCAGACCAAAAATGGATGGACAATGGACCCTCTCGCAATGCCAAATGGTGGTACTCAACATTCCACACTGTGACTGCCATGATAGGTGCTGGTGTTCTCAGTCTGCCCAATGCCATGGCATATCTAGGATGGTAAACTGAAACACAGTATCACATGTTTGAACATGTTCTTACTAAGGGGAAGAAAATAAAAAGATGAAATAGATTGAACTTTTTATAAACTAAATCGATTTACGGAGAAGTTAAGAACAGAGTTCCTATAAAAGTTAATTGCATAGATTGATCTTAGCTCATACGAGAAGATCCATTCATTATTATCTCTTCTCTTCTGTACAGGGGCCCAGGGATCTCGATTTTGTTTATATCATGGTGCCTGACCTTAAACACAATGTGGCAATTGATCCAGTTACATGAGTGTGTTCCTGGTACTCGTTTTGATCGCTACCTCGATCTTGGTAGACATGCCTTTGGACCAAAACTTGGGCCATGGATTGTGCTCCCCCAACAGCTAGTAGTCCAGGTTGGGTGTGATGTTGTCTACATGGTTACTGGGGGGCAGTGCCTAAAGAAGTTCATGGAGATAGCATGCACCGATTGCAGACAAATCAAGCAGTCTTACTGGATTCTGGTCTTTGGTGCCATCCATTTCTTTCTGTCTCAGCTTCCCAATTTCAATTCTGTTGCTGTGGTTTCTTTAGCTGCAGCAGTGATGTCATTAAGGTGGTTCATGATCCTATATATCTATTATTTCATTAAGTACTACCCTTTGAACTTGATAATTTAACAATCCTGAGTGTTAGCTTGTCATACATGGACCCAAGGAAGAGATATAATAATTTGGATTCTTCCAAAAATAAACAAACATGAGATCAGGATAATGATCTATCTCTGAAACTAAGAAATTGATAGAAAAGATAATTAAATGAAAGACATCACCTTTTGCTTATGTCACCTTTTGCAAACTCTTGATCCTTGTTTTTATATTACAAGTACATTTTAGAAGAAGGTTAGCTCTTCTTACACTATCAAGTTTGCAATATCACTGCCTCAATAATCTATATTGACATTTAATGTAAAGTTTGATTGCATGGATCCCCAAAGCAAACTCTAATTTTGATTGGAAACAGCAACACCAAACACTTAAGAAAAAACTGAATCAACTCTTTGTCATCATCATTATTATTATTATTTCAATAACAGTAGCTTACTTTGATGAGGTTTGTGGTTGAAGCTATTCAACTATAGCCTGGTTGGCTTGCTTGACTAGAGGTCGGATTGACAATGTTAGCTATGCTTACAAGAGAACCAACAGCACTGAGTTCATGTTCCGGATCTTCAATGCGCTGGGTCAAATCTCATTTGCATTTGCAGGCCATGCAGTGGCCCTTGAAATTCAGGCTACAATTCCATCAACCCCTGAGAAACCATCAAGGATACCAATGTGGCACGGTGCTATCGGTGCCTATTTTGTTAATGCAATATGCTATTTCCCAGTTGCAGTCATAGGATACTGGGCATTTGGACAAGCTGTTGATGATAATGTGCTTATGGCACTAGAAAGGCCTGCATGGCTTATTGCAGCTGCTAACTTGATGGTCTTTGTCCATGTTGTCGGTAGCTACCAGGTAAGAATGCAAAACTAAGATCTTCTACCATAACTTATTTATGTTGCTTAAATAATTGGTGTGGAGAATATCAATGTAGATTTATGCTATGCCTATTTTTGACTTGGTTGAGAGAACGGTGACTACAAGATGGAACATCCCTTCAGGATTACCACTCAGACTTGTTGCTCGATCTGCTTATGTAGGTGAGATGTCAAAACTGAAAACTTATCCATGCTAAAACTGAAAATAGTTATTACCATGAAAAGCCTCAATGTGACAAGAAATTTAAAAATGTTTCAGCTTTGACATTATTCTTTGGGGTCACTTTTCCTTTCTTTGGCGATCTTCTCGGGTTCTTTGGTGGATTTGGCTTTGCTCCCACTGCATATTTTGTAAGGCTCTCTTGCTCTCTCAATTTCCTCATGGCATGCTCATGTTAAATTGTCAAATCTTCAAGAACTGCAATCAAATTAGAAAAAAAAACAATAATCTGGCACGTTAACTGTTTCAGCTCCCTTGTATAATGTGGCTGAGAATCAAGAAGCCAAGAAGATTCAGCATCAACTGGTTCGTCAATTGGGTAATGATCATTAACAATTCTAAAGGGAACATTCTAAAATAGAATAGAAAATTCAGAGGATCTGATAGATGTTTCCTGCATGCATTGACCCTCAGTTTATGTGTCTTTCAGGCTTCAATATGCATAGGAGTGTGCATTATGTTGGCATCCACTATTGGTGGCTTGAGGAACATCGTTGCTGATGCCTCCAGTTATAGTTTCTATACCTAAACTATAAGATACCATTGCAATATGGCAAATATGATTAATCCAATAAATCAAGCTGGATTAGATTATCTAATTAATTAGGTATTCGTTACTTTGATCCGCTGTAGGTTGTACCCAATTTCCACCATTCTCTTTTCTTGTAATGCCAAAACGATCTCTGAATGTACTTTGTAATATTTTGTTTGAGTTAATAAACTCCTATAATTAAACCATAGTATAAAAATCAACAACTATACTAACTCGCAGTTGATTTTACTAAATAGACGAAACTTTTTTTTTATTATTATAAGGTTTTATATGTGAAATACAAAGACTCGGATTAAAAATGATTAACTTTTAATTTAAATTAAAAAGTGTTGTGATTTAAAAAAAAATGTATTTGAGCATATAAAAATATTAAGAAGTGGGTGGATAGAGTGAAGATATTCGTAGAACAGAGAGCTTTCAAAATCAAAGGTATCAAATCTGATTTGGTGATTTTTCCGAACGGAAGAAGAATAATGGCGTCGATAACAGGACCACAGATTCTACTGCACTCTCGTTCTCCATCGCTGAAGCTCAAACTGAAACCCTCATCAGCCTTTCTCCTCTTCCGGAATCCACCATTCTCCGAAAAATACACTCGGCGTGGCGCCTTCTGCACCATCAGTGCAAATGCCGATGCCAATTCCAACCCTCGAGCTTCCACTTCCATCGTCCCCGACCTCCTCCAGTACCTCAACCATTCCTGGACTCAATTCCACGCCACAGGTCTTCTTCTCACACCTCTCAACACCCAATATCCCTATCCTAAACGACAATTCAATTGACCTTCCATTCCTGTGCAGCGGAAGCTAAACGACAATTGCTCGCCGCCGGTTTCCACATGCTCAACGAGAACCAGGACTGGGACCTCAAGCCTGGAGGACGCTACTTCTTCACGCGCAACATGTCATGTTTGGTCGCTTTCGCCGTCGGAGAAAAGTGAGTTCGCTTCTTTCTTCGCTTTCTCTGCGCTGTGTACTCGTTCTTTACGGTTCTCTTTGACGGCGTCGTTTTGCGAAGGTACAATGTGGGTGATGGTTTTCACGTGATTGCGGCGCACACGGACAGCCCCTGCCTGAAACTGAAGCCCAAAACGGCGTCTTGCAAGTGTAACTATTCGATGGTGAACGTGCAGACTTATGGAGCTGGGTTGTGGTACACTTGGTTTGATAGGGATTTGAGTGTTGCTGGGAGGGTCATTCTCAGAAATGGCCATAATTCTTTTGTGCATAAGCTTGTCAAAGTCGATAGACCCATTTTGCGCATTCCCACACTCGCCATTCATCTGGACCGGTATATATTACTGTAACTTTTATGCCATTCTATTAAGCTAGTTGGTTATTTATTTTGCTCTGTTAAGTTGGCTTTTTCTGTTGTTTGTTTTCCTGTGGTAACACTGTTCTCTAGTCTTTTATCGTCTTCATTCGGACCTGTCTTGGATCCAATACATTCATTACATATTATTGATTGCCAATTTGGTGGACATCTTAGAATGGAATTGGGAATAACGAATGGGTTTTCTAGTTTGGTCTATTTCAAAATACAACAGAATCAGATGATGGGTTAAAAAGTGATAAAATACAATGCAACTAGCATATTCTTGTAATTTTGAATTAAATGACCATGATTCTAGATTGTGTCACTTGCATTTTCATTTATTAAATTTAAGGTGACAGTTTAAAGTTTAAAGTGTTGTTGTACAGAACTGATACAGTTGCTGGTATTCTTGTCCAGGCTGAAGCAACATTGTTGTGCTTTCTAACATTCAAGCTGTTCAATTATTGTAGGCTATTGTGTATCAAAACAGTGTTACTGGTAACTTGGGGGGAATTTATCTGGTTTTCCTATTTGGCCCCTGTATTGTTTTTTCCATTACTTTTTGTCATCTGCCACTGTTCTGCAATAGAAACATGCAGCTAGCAGCAGATCTTATCTCCATCTCTTATTTGTTTTATTGTTTAGCACAGTGAACCAAGATGGTTTTAAACCAAATCTAGAGACTCATCTTCTTCCTTTACTCTCAATAAAATCTGAGGACACTTCTTTGGAATCCAAGGAGAAGAATACTGCATTGTCATCCAAATCTTATCATCATTCGCTGCTAATGCAGGTAGCTATTGTCTTTGCTTATTTCAAGTTGAATGTGAAGTGTTGTCCAAAAGTTTGAACATACGCCATGTTCATGGATTCATACTAGCTGCACTTCATTTAAATACTCTGTATTGTAACGGTCAGATAACAGAAAACCCTGCATAACCAATGAAAAAGATATTGATTTCAATAGAAATACATGTGGCGATGTGGATTCAATTGTTGTTCACTTTTCTCTCTGGTTTGAGACATTTCTAATAAAATCATGCAGACAATAAAGGTAATTAATTTAGATGATATTTCTTTTAAAATGTTACCAATGTACCAAATTGACCTTCATTACTAATAAGTTTTAAAATTATTTCCTCACTATTCATCAATATAAAACACAAAATACTCGTCATATTTAATAGGAGTAAACAAGGAAAAGCAATAAAAAATTATATAGAAATTATAAAATGCCTTCTGAAAAGGACCATCATTTTCTTCTAAAAATGTGTTTTATTAAGGACCGGAGGAAGTATTATAAGAAACATATTTTACCTTTCAAATTACCATTCTTCTATTGTATTAGAACTTTATTAGTGACAGAAAATTGTACGCAACTTAACTTTATATGCTCTTTTATTCTTCAGTCCATTACAGAGCAATATGCCAATGAATTGGTTTCATTAGATTTTGGTATGTAAAGGCATGGCAGTACGTGCGAAGATTGGAAAGGAAGATTTTAAGTCAGAGAAAGTAATGATTGCATTGAGACTAAGTACTGTATACCAAGATGTTTTATTGCTTTCATATATTATTTCTCAAATAAAAAATATGTGAGAAGGAATTAATGAATTAGTTAGAGTAGCTGGTAAATAAGAAAAAAGGAGGCAGCAAGGAACATTATGTGAAAATGATAACAACAGCATAACTTCTAATGGTGCTACATAAATTCACATGGGAATTGTTGCATGCCTCTGATTTTTTTATTTCATAGCCTGAGTTAGCTTGGATTTTGGAATCAGTTGCTGAGTCAAACTAGATTGATTTCTAGGTGTTTTAGGAATTGATATGGGTAAAATGAAATACTTTTTTTCTAAGAATGGAACTGTGATATAGTTTATCCACTATGATCTTAAATTATGTGTTGTTTTAACTATAAATTACAGAATTACCTATCCTTTGATTACTATTCTTTATTCTAGCCCTTATATTAATTTTCAGGTACTGTCAGATGAATTGAACTGTGATGTTGATGACATAGTGAATGTTGAACTGAATGTTTGTGACACTCAACCTAGCTGCCTTGGAGGTGGAAACAATGAATTTATATTTTCTGGAAGATTAGATAATCTGGCTTCAAGTTATTGTGCATTAAGGGCACTTATTGACTCATGCGAATCTCCTGGTAACTTAGCAAGTGATCATGCAATTCGGATGGTTGCTTTATTTGACAATGAGGAGGTATTTCTTTTTCTTGATTTGAAAGCTTAATATTTAGAGATGTCAGATTTTGTTCCATTTTTTGCTTGCCAACAATAGGTTATGTGCTTATTATGTTGAAAACTGCTCCAAATTGGATCAAAATACCTGGGATTCACCAAAAGCACCAAATAATTGTCTCTAATTGAAAGAAAAAAAATACCCGTAGGGCATAATTTAGGGTTTCACTCTGAGGTACAAGTATATCATTTCCATATAACACCATGTTGATACAACATTAGAATAGAGTAGTAAACAGAAAGATCAAAACTACTTCTCTTCAATCCAAAAACAAGGACTAAATCAATTAACCTTCCACACCAGACACAAGGTAGATTATTTCAACCCTTTTGGGGTCTCTGTCCCTGAGACAAATGCCAATAGTAAATTCTTCTATTAATTGTTCCATCCACTTGGGTCGAGGCGTCGAATATATTGTTACTAGCAAGATCCCTCTTTTTAATAATAAATATTGTTAAAATGCAAGATTAAGTGCAATGGGTTCCTTATAGATTGTTTAATTTCTTTTATTGACATAATTACTGAGAATTTGATAGATGTCTTGCTATTATATAAACATTATTTTCATCAAATGTGTATAACTTCCTTCAAATTAATGAAAATAGCATTGTATCTTTCATTACTAGAGTAGAACTCCAAAGAATTGCACTTTGTATCAATATGAAGAATTGTTTCTTCTATTGAATAGCATCCCATGTGGTCTGAATTGGATAAGAATCACTTGAATTGCGATTTCAACTGTATCGGCCGAATTCTTGGTCTAAACAGGTTGTCCTGGATCAGATTGCACGACCCAGTTTTAAGAAAACCCTAAAAAACATTTTTATTCGAAATTTTATAGTGGGGAAAGTGGCAATTTCCCCCTCTGTACCAAACATGTCTCCTCCATTTGAGATACTCACCTATTTTGTATATCTGTTTGGCATTCTTCATTTTTACCTTCCCATGAGACACCTTGTTCTGCTGTCAATGTTTTCCGTCTTTGGGTCTGTAACATTTTTCTGCTAATCTCTTTGATTCTGGCCACAATTCTGCCATCTAATCTTTTTCTATGGAAGTCTCCTCTCTTCATCCTTTGCGCTACATATAACAAAGATTAAATGCACTTGTGCATGTTAAATATACTTTTCAACTTGAGACAAGGCAAAAGAATAGAGAAGGGAAAGGGGAGACTTATGATCCCGTATTCTTGTCCTAAATTGAATTAGATGATGAATAGATAACCGAAAAGGAAAGTCCTTGCCTACCTATTTAGGCATCATGGATGGATGTACATGAGTGTTTTGATGTTGATGAGGGAGCTCCAAGCAAAAAAAGTGAAAGAGGTCCAAGAAACTTGAATATCAAGGTTAACATGAAAGAACAATCAAAATAGGAGATGAGGATGAAATTGAAGACATTAAGGAAGGTGATGAACTTTTGATACTTGAAGATGAAGATGAATTGACTGAGTTGATCTATAGGAGATGATGATTGATGTCGAGCTTTTTATCAGGTTTTTCTAGGCTATAGTAGTGAATTGTGCAGCAGAAAACAGCCCTGTTATTTTGTTTGCTGAGTTTGTGCAATTGGTAGCCCCTTCTTTTGGGATTCTGGCTGTTTGTGCAATATTTGTTTTGTAATGATACGACTTTGTTAGCTATTTGTCTACAAAATGCTGATATACATACATATGTTTTCATTCCTTATACGATTCTTTTTGTCTTGTATATCTATGGATGTTATATTTGTGCTTTAATATAATATTATGCATATATTTTGCTGTTTTATATTGATCATGAATACGTTTCGATTTGTGATTTGGAAAAGTGGCTTTCTGGTTCATGAGTTTTTCCCGATTCAACTACCTTGCTCTTCTTCACACTTACAGCAGATAAATTAAATCCTTTATGATTTAAGGAGTAATATGCCTAACTTCTCATTGCATATTTCTTATTGAAGTAACATATGACTTTTCACCATTGATTTTTCAATGATATGTCTAACTGCCGCTATTTAGGTGGGTTCAGGTTCTATTCAAGGAGCTGGAGCACCCACCATGTTTCAGGCCATGAGGCGTATAGTTGGTGACTTGGCAAATAACTATGTTGGTGAAGGTTCTTTTGAACGCACTATTCGTCAATCATTTCTTGGTATATCATCCACTTGTCTTCTTTCTGAAGTAAATTTGAGGCCAAACGATACGTTTATAACATCAACTTGATTATAATATTATGGTTATGGATTGTTTGCAAACTCAGTTGTTTATCATGTGTTATAGATTGACCAGAATACCTAATTACAATGGATTCTGGAAAGGCTTAAGGCTCAAACGTTATGAACTTTAGCTGGAAAGTTCATAATATGTAAATGTAAAATGAGAATGGTGTAGTGTGAAATCTTCTTTTTTTGGTTGCTAGATCTATTAGAATGCTAATTTGATTTTTTGGGTACAAACCTAACTTTGAAAAACAAAAACAGGGAAAGAGGTTAAGCATGGATTTGTGTCTGGATTTAATGAACATGTGCTTATGATTTTGTCCTGCAACATTAAAATTTGCCTTTTAGTTAGATGTTAAATGTGCTAATAATATAATATTTCTATTTAGGGTAAAAGATCATACTCAATGGAAAATAGTAATAAGCAATACTAAATTTGATGTCCTTGTTCTTCAATTCATTGTTTAACGTAATATTTTGAAAGGGGCTGATGGGAATCAAGATCCAAGTAAGCCAGGAACCATTGTTAGATCCTGTCCCAAGGATAAATCACCCATCTGCAAAGTGTATATCAGAAGAGGGCTTGTGGCATCTTAATGTCATACTGACAGTTTCTGTTAATCAGTTATGTGTGTGTGTGTAGTAGTAGGGAGTTAGTTATGCAACTTATGTGTATTATTTCCTTTAAGCATGGACTGGGAACTCATATCTGTGGAGTCTGCTACTCTAGGACAGCGACTACTGCTGTATCATTTGTATTTTATGTGATTTAGTAATATTATTCACCATGTATCTACTGGCTTTATATTAGGGATCACTAAAGTATCTTTTGGATTGTATCCTAAATAGTGTCTGCGGATATGGCCCATGGAGTTCATCCAAATTTTATGGATAAGCATGAAGAACTCCACCGACCAGAGCTGCAGAAAGGATTGGTAATTAAGCACAATGCAAACCAGCGCTATGCTACTAGTGGAATCACGTCTTTTCTTTTTAAAGAAGTTGGAAAAATCCACAACCTTCCTACTCAGGTTATTCTTCTTTTTGTTTGCATTAATTTATACCCATGACACATCTATTTATAAAGTCTGAACTCTGAAGTGCAAATTATTTTATTGACATGTCAACAATATGAAATATAGGCGCATCAAACTAGGCTAATCTATCAGCCTATCCTCGATTTAGTTGTTTTTCCTGATTTACTTCTCTCAACGTTAGTTAAATTTCTCTTAAACTATCTTAGTTATTTGAGTTACTATTTTGGATTAATTTAAGTTATCTTAATTATTTGAGTTACTGTATTAAAACCTTTTCACATGACAACCTAACTACATCGCCACGAATAATAGAACAAGTATCCAATGAAATGATCAGAGAGTATTTTTTACCTATTTTATTATATCTACCACCATCGCTAGTCTTAACAATCTTTGTACTTTGCTCATTGTTGATTAGAATTAATCTCTCGATATATTAGCTTAAAGGTTCGTCCATTACAATACAAGAATCAGTCGAATATTTTATTATAGAGATTTTACACAATTATTTATTTATATCTACAATGTACACAATTTTTTTTTAAATATCATACACAAAAAATGAATCATTTTATTTTTGACAATGTAGAATATATAAAAAATAAAAATTACTTTTAATTAAATAAAATAAAATAAATTTTATTTATCTACATGTACTATGCAGAGAAATAAAAACAACAAATAAAAAAACTCTAGTGATACTTCGTGGGGTGTATATACTTCTCTCTTCTAATTTGTTTTATATCTAGAACTTCATAATACGAACAAATTTGTATGTCCGCATCAACTCCTGCACTTGTCACTAGCATTTTGGTGAGAGTTTCTATGTGCATGACAGCTTAGCAAGAGATTACCATCCATTTATGAATTAGCATATTAGTTTCCATTACAGCAATTATTTTATACTATAAGTTATAGGAACCTCTTTCTCTTTGCGAAAGGAACTTTTGAATCATTTCAGGAAAACAGATAGTAAAGCCATGAATAATCGAAAATGTAAATTAGTGTGTAGACGAGGAGAGCGTTTTTGTCTTCTTTTCTCTGATTTGTTGATCGTTGTATTACATAATTGAGACACCTAAATAATTAAACTTTGTTTACTCAAATTGTAGGACTTTGCTGTTAGAAATGACATGGGATGTGGATCGACCATAGGTCCAATACTTGCTTCTGGAGTTGGCATCCGAACTGTTGACTGTGGAATTGCTCAACTTTCAATGCACAGGTATCAAATGATATTTGCATGTAAACTTCTATTAGAGGGACAATTAAATAAAGCCTATATTTAATCAAAGCCTTTGTTACCAAAAAGGTTATACGAACAAGTACGGTAGTCAGTTCAAATGCATCTTGCATATGAAATTAGCAAAGATGAAAGTCAACAAACCATAGGATTTGTTATTATTTTTAAACAGAAGGGAGGGGAATCAATTTGTGAATCAGTATTTACATTCAAGGCTTAAATTTCTATTTTAGAATAAAGTCCAAGTTGTTGGTATGTTGCCTGTATTATTGTTTTCTAATCATCACTGAGCACATTAGCTGTTATCCTGGTCAGATTCTTGCCTTCCTCTTATTGAAATCCTTCTTTTACAAATAAGTAAACAAAAGGTCATGCTGGAGTGGAATAGAAGCAAATGTTCTAATTTTCCTGTTCCATTCATCTCTGACACACTACATGAATATTATGAGTGGAGTCTGCTTTTACTTGCATTGCAGTATAAGGGAAATGTGTGGGAAGGAAGATATCGACATTGCTTACAAGCATTTCAAAGCTTTCTATCAAAGCTTTTCAAGCGTAGACAAGATGCTGACTGTGGATAACTAAGCTGTGTTTCATACCATGGTAACGTTTTCCGAGTAAGTGCTAAGCACTATATATATTTACGATAGCTTTGCTTCCCTGCTTCATGTTTTAGAACAAAACTTGATTTTCCTCCTTGAACTCAAGCAGATGAACTTTCTTACCAGACTTCTAGATGGATTATGCCAGCATTTTGTTTTGCAATTCTTTTTATTTGCCCGAAGGGTACTTGTACATACGTTAATTAAAGCGTGGATTTTCTTGTCAATGGTTCTTACAATGTCGGAGTACATGGTTAGAGTAGCACCGTGAAATCTCAAAATCTACTCATATTTTACGCTAATTATCGGCACGTGCCACGGTGCCAGGATTAGGATGGAATAGAAACTGCAATAAATACTTAACTCCTGTTTTTCACTTGGAGCCTAGTCAGTAATTGTTTTCCTATTTGCTGCTAGAATTATAATTTGCTAAGTGTATTTATGTTTAGACTACTGTTACAAATACTAACCTACTTTTACACTATTTTATTTTATTCGTGTGATTATACTATAATTATTACGTTTAAAAAAAAATTCCAAATAAACCATTATTTTGACAAGCCCCTCACAAAGAAAAGGATGGTAGTATAAAAGAGGGTTCTGAAATGCAGTTATACACTGCTGCGTTGAAATGTATGATAAGGGACACTAGTGAAAAAACAATGTATTATTTAATCATTAGCAGCAAGGTGATTTGGGAGATTCCAATTTTAAACCTGTTAACTCAGACCTCTAAATCGAGCACATCCAACAGGTAATTACGTGATTATATCCTGAGTTCAGTACATGTGAGCATGTGAAAGAGTTACAGACTTGGAAGCTACTATTCTGAAATAGGCTTATGGCATGCCCAATTAAGTGCTCTAATCTCAGTCGTTCACAAAACTTAGGACAATCCCTTAATAATATCGTTATTTGTCCCTTATCAACAGTGGTTTAACTTTCTTTCTCTGAGATCAATTTTTGGAGTCGCATATTTTCACATTCACTAGGATAAGGGAGTTATTTGATGTGGTATTTAAGTTTGAAATTTTCTTAACTGAGACTGGCATTTTCTGTTTCACTTTTTTTTATGTTTAAATCCTATGAGATACATTTTTTTTTGTCTGTATGAACACCCAAAAATACTTTATTCGTGTACTTTTATAAATAAAATAGAAAAAATCCCTTTAAACGATATTTGCCAGATTTTCAAAAACGTAAAAATAATAAAATTATTGAAAGTTAAAGGCTTTGTTTGTTTAAACTTAAAAAAGTTAGAAATGTGATCAGTAAATTAATTTCTTTTACGAAAATCTAGGAACTCTGTTTCATTTATAAATTATAGAAACACTTAAATTTAAATGGTGTTTAGAATCTCAATGTCTTGAGAAGTTACCCAATACAGCTTAAAATTATTTTTTCAATTTTTTCAAAACCTCAATTTCAATTTTTTCAAAACATCAATCAAATACGATGAAATATTCAAAATAAAATGTTTTTTATGAGAAAAATACCAAACAAATGGACTCTAAACTATGTACTTAAAATCAATTTTACTTACCACAATTTTCAAATAAACGGCGACCAAACGCAGTTGGTGGTGTCATTTCATATAGTAAAATGACATTAAATATTGGCTACCTCACAAATAAAACTACTCGCAATCAACCCGGCAACACTTATCCTTTGTCTGAACGATGAGAAGAAAAACATGAGAAATTAGTAAAATGAAACAAGAAAATTTAAAAATAATTTTGTTAAAGGCAAGCTCTCTTTTTCCTTTCATTTCAATAAAACCAAAAAATACAAACTTGAGCAAATATGGACAGCTCCTGGTTACACCTCCAACTCTGCCAGCTGTGGCAGTTTTGACAGAAATCCAACATGTTGAAGCTATCCAAACCTTGCATTCCATCATGGCTTTTATCTTCTTTAATTTTATTTTACTTTAGAGGATGATGAGAAATTTATTTGGATGTTTCTTTTGTTGGATTTGGGATTGGATGATTGGAAGGGATGACTGGAAGGAATGATGGGAAGGTGAAGAACGTCGGGGAAAGCAGAGGTTCATTAATTGTACCAACCATTAATGTCCATTCACCACCCCGCTCACTCCCACCAATACCGGGCATCGATTCTATCACTGAATGCAACATTAATCTTTACAAAAAGACGCGGGTAAAGAATGAAGAAAATAGGCGATCACTCTAAAAAATTGATAATATATGTAAGATAATAAGGAAATCCAGAAAAAGAAATGTTAGAACTGAGTGAAATATACAAACTCAAATCTATAGTTAGTCGTGTATTATACATGTGGTCAAGGATAATTCACCAGACCATATTGTAAAGTATAGCGACTCGTGACTAAAGCTTGGAAAATTCAGTTAAATCTCAGCATCAAAAGTTGCTGCAACCTCAAGGCAAATGACGTACTGATCTCTTTAACTGAAACCCCTAAAGCTTGTTGAGGGAGCTGTAGCCAAAACAACAAAATCACAAAATAAAAAATTAAAGAAATTCCTTTCAAGTTCGTTTTAACAAATGCTCCATTTGCAAATACATCCTCCGCTTGACAAGCCCTAAGCTAATGTAAAACTTGCTTTGCACTATTAACTATAAGAGAGAGCAAGAAAGATGAAAGAGAATGAAATACTAATTGATGTTTAACTGAGATGTATTACAATGTATTGATGCGTTCATAAAATCAAACCTTTAATTGTATTACACATAATCTTAGCTAATTACTTAGAAAAGCAAATCATGGCACGATAAGGAAATATGATATCCAATCCTGAGAGATTATGAGGAAATAACGAAACTTGGAATACTCAAAGAATTTAAAACATGATAAGATATTTTTATATATACTGACACATACCTTCATCCAAGTCAAGAACAAACTTTTTTGGCTCCGTTTCCTGTGAAGAAGTCCTCACAATCAGTAGATGCTTTAAAGCTCCTCGAAAAATTCAATTGTCTACAAGAGACACATTCACGGACTGGTGGAAGATGCAGGAAGCATCACTGCAAAGCCGAGATTGGAGGGATAGATCAATGCTGGTGGGATAATCTTTCGGAAATATGCAAATCCATTCCCGCCAAACTCAGCCTATATGCCTGCACTCCAATCAGCTAAAAGAAATTTGGAGCATCAGCAGCCCATGATCTTACATCTTGTACCTCTGGCTGACTGGGTGCAGGCATGGCCCATGCCCCTCACCGGGGCCGGGCCAATCCAAAACTTGCATCGGGTGGGGGCTGAAGAGACTGCAGTATCAAGTAAATGAAAGAGTGCAATTAGGTTCAAACTTCAAAGACAAAGTGAAAAACTAAAGAATAATATTTCACAAGCCTTCAATATCCAAAACAAAGCAAAAATAAAATGACAGATTTCTAAGCTATTGAAATAAGATTTGCAATATATACATACATAATTATATTAGTCAAAAATCTATAAAGAAGTGGCACTATGAAAAGCAGCAGCGTAGATGGTCTTAAATTGAATTTACTACACATAAGAAAAAGCCACCAGCCACAACTGCCAGAGAGGTGCTGCTCAATACACTACTTAAAAGGACACCAACTATGAAGACTAAACAGACAATTTTCAAGTGTAATCCAAGAAAAAGTAAAGCAAAAATTTGCTTTGTCATGCAAGATAACACATAGTTTAAATTGCAGTGTAAATCTTTGTAGTTTTTGGGAACATTCAAATAAGTACTTGTTAGGTTTTGACGAAGTTTATAAACATAATTTTTACTTTAGTTTGAGTTTAGTTAGCAAACATAAAAGAAAAAAAAAATCATTCATAGCAAATAACCACCTATTATATCATGACTTCAGTTGAACAGGCCTTTGACAGGACTCACCTCCAAAGTTTAAAAATGACAAGTGTTATTAAAATTATGTGATTAAAATTATATATGCTAGTACTGAGTTTTGAAATTGCTAACATGATATGTGGCTAATTTCATTGTTCTAGTGTCATGTTGTGATTGATATCTTTGTGTAAATGTAATATACAAAAATTGCACTAGCATAGTGACTTTGAAGTGCTACATGTGTATATGAAATTTGCTTTTCATTTTAAAAAGTTCAATCTGTATCTGTTTATATTATGTTATATAAATTGTCAATTGAAATGTAGGTTCAGTTCAACATCTTAAGGTTACTCTTTCAGTTAGAAAATATAGTATTATTTTTCAATAGAGCTTTATTTCTCTATGACTGATCAAATGTTTCAATTATAATCTATAGAACATTAAAAGTTGTATAATTAAGTGCATACACGTATGTCAATCAAAATTGGCAGACTAGTAAAGATAACATGCCTCATGGTTTTAAAGATATCCATTTATTCTATTAGAATGCTGATCTACATCTCTATATAACTGCCATCAAATTCCTTTAATGGCTTTGAACAACATGGGTGTTTACGTACCTAAAGCTTTACACAACGATTGGAATTGCTTCCTATCTATTCATTTTAGTACAAAACATACCGTAAGCAAGACATTATGCAACTAACATGGAAACTATAGACCTTTTGAAAACACTGTACATGACTTGACCAATCGTAGATTGGAGGTTTTGGTTGTTGTTTATACCTGTGCAAATGGTTGGTGAACATGTTCGTGATGGATAAATGGCATTCCAGGGCGCTGACAGGGATACTGAGATGAATGCAGATACATGGCTGAAGATGAGTGGGCACCAACTTGATTAGGATTAAATGGTGGCATCATGGTCTCAGGATGTCCATATCCAATTCCAGCAGGTGTTGATTGTGCAGCCCATGGCCCAGGTATATGCTGCAGAGGAGGCCTTGGTTGGTGTTCAGCAGAAAGCTGGGGTCTATGAGTGGATCCAAGTTGTGGAAACTCAGTGTTGTAATTCAATACTGCCGTATACATTGGCTGTATTGCATATGACCCTCCATTGAACCCAAAACCAGGATCAAATCTTTGCATGTACCTGCTATACAAGGTACAAGTCCATCATTAGGCTGATTCATACATAAAATATAACTCAGTTTTTACCTTACATACAATCACAAGTTAAAATAACAAAGAAACTGACAAATTCCCTGGGACTTCAGCCTGCCAAAAAAGTTCATTACCATGATGTGATAGACACAAACATGTTGTCCTGGAGTTAGGAATGGCAAAATGGATTCAACCCACTGGGTTGGCCTGTTATAACTTTTTGAATATCACTCATTGGTTAAACAAGGCAGGCTGAGTTGAATCACTCAACCCACTGACCCTTATAACCCACCCCATCTAACCCACATGTAAATGGCTTTGAGATGGGTTGGATTGGGCTAATCACTGACCCATTATTAATTCATTTTGAGTTGATGGTAAATGCTTTGCGGTTTATTGGTGAATTGAGACTTATTGCGTTAATTGAATATAGTATTCATGTTTCTAGTTTTGACCTTGTAATGTCATTGGTGATGTTTCAAGAATTAGGATGTTTTGATGGAATAATTAAGGGCTGTGTTTGGAAGGTTTATATTTTTTTCTATTATTAAATTTATATCTCTGAAACTTTGGTCTATAACCAAGCTGGATGGCTTCGTGTGATCCATATAGCCGACCTGGCCTGATGGGATAAGGCTTTCTTGTTATTTTTGTAGAAGGGTCAACCCAAGGGCCACACTTATATAAGCCATTCTTTAAAAATTATAGTGAGATAGTCACATTATTTCCAAATAACTGCAGAAATATTTCACATTCCTGCTATAATAATATTTTAGTATCGAAATAATAACATAACAGTCATTGAAATCATTCTAGGTTTGAAGAGCACTTGTGAACAAACAGGGAAATCTGAATATTCTGTTGACCAAAGCCAATTATCAAATATTTGTTCAAAACAAGAGAAGATACACCAAATTAAATATTCAATACAAAGGAGGTGCTAGCAAATATCAGTACGCACAGGACTGTATATCTTAATGTGTGCTAATTGCAAAGTCAAAATGCCTTAGTTATCAATTATTTATTATTTATTCATTATGCAGAAATGATAAATTGACATCAGGTATTCTGTCTACACTCCATAACTACAAGATAAATGAAAGTGTGGTCTGAATATGAAGGAACATACAGAAATTAATGATCACTTTGCAAGTCAAATCATTCATGCCATCACTCAAGCCATTTACTTTATACAAGGAAGAACAAGACAACAAGGTCAACAAACATAGCAAACAAATGCGTGACAAACAAGGTAAAATGCAGAAATACCTATCATAGCTCCTGTCATAGTCAGGATCTTTGCGGTCAACCTCACGGTCCCGAAATATAGCCACCCTATTATTTTGCCTGTACCTACCAACTGGCTCCTTCTCTGCCCTACTTCTAGCCCTATTGGTATTAGTTGAAGACTCAACTAGCCCCCTACCAGAATTGACATCAGATACCGAAGCTGATTTGTCTTCAACCCGAGGAACCCCCAATGAAACATGCAATGAGTTATCCTGCGGTCTTGACTCACAGTCTGGCTTCCCAACTACAGGTCCACCATTACTGCTTGAACTAAAAATCCTAGCACGAGCCCTGTTATATTCCTCTTTTCTCTCTTCCACACTTTTAGAGTTACTATTCTTCATTGAGTTTGAATTTGCATTGCTAAGCATCTGTGTCCGCTTCTGTGGCCTCTGTTTGATTGCAACCTTCATGACAGCACTGTTTTCTGATGATAATTTCACTGGGATGTCGGCAAGGCGGATAACTGGAAGCTTATACTCAGAGGTTTTCCGAACAATAATTCTTGAACCAGAACCATCTGGTAAACTATTATCCAGTAAAACCATTGACTGTAATGAGTAGTGCTGTGCCACCCGATGCGCAGCCAGCCTTAAATAGGATGTTGGAAGCTGCTTAAATTCAAGTTGCTGTTGAGTTGGATCACGAATAAAGTTTTCAACATCTTGCTCCATCCTCAAGACTGAGCATATCAAATTATAAGCCTTAATCAGTGGGTGAAATATAGTATTCTAAGAAAATAAAACTTATTAGATCCAAACAAATAATACATGCATAACAAAATAAAACCATTGGAAAAGTTGCAAGCAAGTGAATCACATGAGAACAATAGAACACTTTAAGTGTAAAATTTTAAATTATAAATAAGCTACGTTTTGGAATCCTCGATTTTGATTTTGAGGAGGGGGTCATTAATCTCCCCAGAAAATATATCTAGACAGTCCCTGAAAAATCTAAATCTGAAAGGATCAAGAAAAGGCCTCTGCACAAATCCAGACAAACAAAACACATTCTCTTGCCATCAATAAATTAGATAGTTCAAACTCAAAAATCAAGGTCAGGAAGCAGCTTGGTTGAGTTTTCATATGATTTGACTCCTCAAATGAGGCATTCACTACAGAAGCTAGGAATAAGGAATTATATCTGCCGATGAGATGGGGGGCAGAGAACGAGAAGCACATTCCAATTAAGAATCTTTCACTTCAGAAACCCAAATCCCACTTGGAAGAGCAGAAACTATGCTGGAATTGTTTCTCTAACCAGAACGTACAAGCGTAAAATTAAACTGCCAGTGTAGTAATTACAGACCCGAAAAATTTAACAGTAATCAGAACCTACATCAAATCCATGATATACATACCAATTATAACACCCAACAAAAGAAAAATCTAAAGCTTCGGAGTCTATTATAATTCACGAAATATTAACGAAGTGTAAATTTCTCTGAGAACGTTTAAACAAACAAGAGCTTATAAACGCCTTCCCCGGACAAATTGAAGCTTGTAAAGGTAAACCTACTTGAGAGCCGTTCGCGAGGGTTCTGAATGGCTTCGCGAAGGAACTGATCGACCTGATTGACGACGTCATCGGAAACTTTGTCGCCAGTGGTCGAAGGGAGAGGAGGAGGTGGCGGCGGCGGCGGAACGTCATCATCGGAGAGACGTTGGTGAGGATGGTTGGAATCCTTGGAGGAAGAGAGCATGAGGTTCAAGCGGTTCATGGACTCATCCAAATCGGCGACCTCCCATGACTCGGGGGCTCCGAGATCCTCTGCAGAGCCCTCCATGGAGAAACTGCGAAGAGATGAAAGGGGTTTGTTGGGGTTAGGGAATCGAACCTGATTCTGAAACCGTGGAGTATGGCGTGTCGAGTTTCATCAGAAGATTCGGTTTAGGGTTAGGGTTGGGAATTTTGGAATTGGGGCTGAGTGAATGAGAAGGGGCAAAGGCCAAGCTAGATAGGGTTTGGTCTAGAGTTTGACGACGACGATAGATCGATGCACCCTCCTTCCTCCCACGTGTCCCTCTCTTCTAATACTACGCTCATCTTTCTAACTTACTCATCATCACATAAATAAATAAATTACAAATTAAATTCTATCTACATCAACAAAATATTACACCATCATTTTTATTAATAAACAATTAAAAATAATTTTGTTCAAAATAAATATTTTTGGTCATATGAGAAAGGCTTTTATATTTTATCTATTTAAAAATATAAAATATTCATACAAAATTAAATTTAGTTATGTTATAAAAATTCAAAAAAAAATATTTAAAAAGTGAGAAGGAATAAAAAAACATGAAAACTTCTGAGGAAAAAAAAATCTTTGCTTTATAAAAATTTAAACCATATTTAAGCCGAATTCCTTTTGCAACTTTAAATACTTTATTTGATAAATAATATCAGTCAAGATGCTTAATTACTTACTCTAATAGGATCTTCCTTCTAATATTTTGAGTATATTGTTTTTATTCTTTGGAGATTTAAGTGATAATAATGTTTGATGACCAAGATGAAAAAAATAATAAAAATTAGAGACTTAAATGAAACTTTCAAATGTCAAAACATTAGTTAACTTTTCCTTAATTTAAAAGACTAGTATGAAATGAAACATGATATACAGAAACTAAATTAAATATGTTTTTAAAAATACCAACATACATTGTTTTCAAATTAATGTTTTGGACTTATATTCTATGTAGCAAGACACGGATACTAATACGATACGGATACGAAGATACATAAAATTTCAAAATGTAAAATATGGGACACGGATCTATATATTATATAATTATGAATTATATAAATTGACAATAAAGATTTATGTGCACAAGTATGTTTCAGATTATTTTTTGAAACAGAAAGAGGTTTTTCATGACTGGTTCACAAGGATTTGTTTCTTATTTTGATAATCATAATAACAATTTATACAATAAAGTTTGATTTTTTATAAAATTAATGTATTTTTCTTTTTTAAAATTGTGTTAGAATCGTACTAGAATTGTCAGAAAACTAACAAATATTTTTAAAATTGGACACTTCACGAATACGTATCCTACAAGTATCATACGAGTGTCAGTGTCCGATACGAGTATCGGATACCGACACGCCATTTAAGAGAAGTGTCCGAGATTACATTAAATGAATAAAAAAAAAATTTGTTAAAAATTAATAAATATGTAAAATAAAAGACTTCTCAATCACATATTAACCCATTATAGTTTTGGCAAGGATTTAGTATCTTTCTATTTTATGCTCATTTTTTTCAATGGGTTTCTTTTCCTTTTTATTCTTTTGAATAATGTACTAAATTGGGAATTTGATAGGTATTAATGCAGGACATAGGACAGAAGTACTAGATCATTTAATGTCTAACCTTTTTTCATGAATTATTGAAATATTATCTTTCCCTCCAGCTTTTTATTATATATGTATATAAATACCTGCTACTTCAGTTTCAGTTTTTTTCAAATATAAGTCTTATCCTCCCAAATTGAAGTAAACTAAGGTGTGAATATTGGAATGATTTTTTTTATAACAACTTTTATATAATATGGTTTTTTTATTGGTAGTTAAAACTCACATTTATATGATAGTTTTTAAAAGTTATTAATTATCATTTGTTAAGTTTTAGATTTATTTGATAATTAAATTTATTTGATAATTACGGCTTTATTCGTATAATTTTAAAAATTATTAATTATTATGTGAAGTGTAAGATTTACCTACATAACTAAAATTTTTATAATAATTTTAATTTTTTTTATAATAATGTTAATTTTGAATTCACTTGATAATTAAAAATGATTTTGAAAATTATTGATTATCATATTGAGTTTATTTACATAATTTTTTAAAAGTTATTTATGATCATGTTTAAGTTTTATACTTTTTCTAATAATTAACATTTTTATTCACAAAATCATATTAAAAATTATTAGTTATCATGTTGATAAGTTTCAAATTTACTTAATAACTAAAATTTCATTCACATAATAATTTAAAAAATTATTAATTATAATGTTATTTCTCGTCTTTACTTTATAATTAAAATTGTTCATCAATGAAAAGTTCCTTTTTAGAAATTCTATTGCATATGAAAAAAGTTGTCATCTTTTTTATGTAGTCAGTTCTAATTTGTGATAAAGTCAAATTTTTTATTAAAATTTGTGGTAAAGTCTAGATTTTTATCGAGGAATGTGTGTGGGTATTGTTGGTGGTGGTGTCAAAACATTGCATACAAAATAGTTGTCCCTTTTTCATGTAGCCAGATCTAATTTCTAGTAAAGTCAATATTTTTATAAAGAATTATGTGTGAGTGTTGTTGTTGGTGGTGTTAAGGTATTGCATATAAAACAGTTGCCACTTTTTCATGTAGCCAAATCTAACTTGTAGTAAAGTCAAGATTTTTATAAAGAAATGTGTGTGGGTACTGGAAGTGGTGTCAAGGCATTTCACACGACAAAAATTGGCACTTTTTTTGTGACTCAAAATCTAATTTGTGGTAAAGTCAATATTTTTTCAAAGAAACATGTACACGTGTTGTTGGCAATGGTGTCAAGGCATTTTACACAACAAAAGTTGCCACATTTTTTATGTAGTCAGATCTAATTTGTAGTCAAGTCAAGATTTTTATAAAGAAATGTGTGCGAGTGTGGGTGGCGGTCATGTTGTATGGTCAAGGGTATCTTTTATTGGAGTTTTGTGGAACTTCAAGAATGGCGGAAGCCTCCACCGATTTCTTAATACCTTGGGTTTGTTTGAAAGAGAACGAAGTGGTTCCAATTAAGAAAGTGGTTGCTACGCAAGGACATAGGAAAACATTTGCTCAGGAGTTGGGCAATGTGACATTCTTTTGTCCCAAACTACCTACACCTTGAAGTAAGCAACTAAGGTGTGAATAATGGGGTGATTTTTTTTAATAACAACTTTTATATAATATATTTTTCTCTTTTATTGGTAATTAAAACTCACATTTAAATGATAGCTTTTAAAAGTTATTAATTTTCATTTGTTAAGTTTTAGATTTATTTGATAATTACGGTTCAACTCATATAATTTTAAAAATTATTAATTATTATGTGAAGCCTAAGACTTACCTAGATAACTAAAATTTTCATAATAATTTTAAAAATTATTGATAATAGTGTTAGTCTCGGATTCACTTGATAATCAAAATTTTGATCCACTTAATGATTTTGAAAATTATTGATTATCATATTGAGTTTATTTACATAATTTTTAATTGTTCCTGCTAGGGAGGTGGAACCTAGAGAACTGTTGAAGACTTTGTCTTCTTCCTTCCTTCGAGCAGGTTGCTAGGGTTTCACTGTGATCCTTCCGGTCTTCACGCTACTCCTTCAGCTCTCAGTCTCGGGTGAATGCCAAATGGGGGAGGTACCTGCAGAAGGCACTCCGACGCTTAAGTCAATAAAGAGGGTGTTTGACACTCGGGTGTGTACAGTGATAATGATGTACCTTTCTTATTGGAATGTGCGCTATTTATATTATTTTAATGGGCTTACCTTATTGGCCTGATTAGTGGAATGGATCACACTTATGGTTGCATTATCTAATTCTTAATTGTAATTTAGCTTCACTGACCTTGGTTTGAGCGTTAATGGTTAAATGTGTCGGTCGGCCAGGTCGTCCGTGGGGGTCTCGGTCATCTCGGGCAGGGAGACCGAGTCTTGGTCATCTCGGTCTCGTCCCATACCAGTACTCTTGCCCCCCAGGCTCGAGGATGGATATATCCTATGAGTCTTTGATGGTGGGTGTCAGTCAGTTCCCTTGGGTGTGTGACTGTTGGACTTCCCGAGGTGTGATGTGACCTCAGACGACATGTTGGGTTTATTGGTGTCTAAGTTCAAGAGGGGAGGTGAATTGAGCTTATAAAAATTTCAAACAAATTCAGACTTTTCTCAAAACAGAGCAAAAGAATCGATTTATTTTGAAAAGAACAAATTTATTTTTCAGCTCACTTCATCAAGACTGTATTTCAGCTATTTGATTTTCAGGTATTAAGAGTATTTACCTGTGAACAAAGTATCACATTGATATGCACAAATGAAAACAGATTGCTGAACCACACACTTGAATGAACCTTGCAAATCAATAGACTTGATTTTCACATAACAATGTACTTCAATTATCACCAAATTAGACACTCAGATTTCAACAAGTTATTCAGATTGGTTTTTCAGAAATCAAGAGTAGTATGAACAGACCCAAAAAGAACATATTCAATTTTAATTGAACAAATTTATTTTCTGTCAGATCAACATATGAAACAATAAATGAGTGCAAAGATTAAGAGAGATTGAACACCACAAGATTATATTGGTTCACTCAAATGAGCTACATCCAGTCTCACCTTTCCCAAGGTGAAATCCACTAAAAATAGTACAAAACAATTACACAACCTAATGTTCTTGAACCCTACAAGAACAAGACACACCTAACTGAAAAACCCTATTTCAGCACCTTCAATTCTTCAAGAAACCCTATCAAGAAGAGTCTTACAACCACAATTACAAAGAAAATAAAGATGAAAATGAATACACCTGGAAGAAGAATGTAGAATACAGAAAAGATCTATAGAACAACTTGCTAAACCAGTGACAACACCTCCTACCAAACTTAGGACTCTCAAGAACAAGCGCACATTTTTTTCTTTTGGAAAACTCTTCCAAGAACACGTGCAAATCCTTTTTGAATTCTATGAAAACTTTTAATTTTTGTATCAAACTCGTTTTCTCAACACACCTTTTAGTGAAAATATGACTCTCTTTATATAGGAAACGATTTATAACAGATTTTCAAAAAAATTGTTTAAAAGGCTGTTATAAAAAGAACATATTGAAATTATAATGAATAAATTTATCTTCAAAAAGTCAAAGATAGTTTTTAAACCGTTGCAACTCAGTCGTTTTGATAGCATAAAAAGGCTAAGCCAAGTTACTTGGTACACAAAACAAAGTTATAAAAACTTTTAAAAAACAAGGCACCAGATAAAAAAGAATTTATTCATTTGAGGAACAACAGATTCATTTTTTGTGCAATAAAACATATTTTGGGAAAAACATGAGAAAAACATTTAGAAAATGTTGTGCTTGATCTTATCACCTTGATAAGAGTTAAGAGGTGGGTCACAATGCAAAAAGTTCACTTTAAACACAGTCTAACCTATATACAAGACTACCCAAGTACAATAACAATCTTCAAAGCAAGACACACACTTTGCTACATCAAACACATTAACTTGAAGGAGCCACATCCATCTTCAACATGCGTGACATGACCCGCATTAATGAGGGGTTTTTCGGGTACGGGGCGTTGTGGACCGTTGGATCTGGGAGATCTAACGGTTGAGATCATTTTGACGTTTCGTATTCCGAGGTCCTTGGACCCTATAAATAGTGGTCCCAATAGTGTCGAGGTACTGTGCTTTTTATTTTTCAGTGATCTGATAGTCGAGCAATCTCTCGCCCTAGTTCTGATAATCAAGTGATCTCTCGTCCTCCTGCTTTATTCTCGTTTTCGGCTTTGCATAAGGTTAGTTATGTTAACCTTGTCTCGGCCCACGTCTTCTTCTGATCGCCCTTCTCCTCCTCTCGCCCATCTCTCTTCCTCTTCTTCTTCTTCTTCTTCGTCCTCTACCACCGCTTCCTTGTCGGTCGGGGTAGCCGATGTGCCACTTTAGGTAGAGGTAGTCATGGGGGATGATCCGACCAATGTTGTTGACCGGTCAGACTCTCCCTCGCTAGGTGTTCCTCTGGTGGACCTTAGCTAGGTGGACTCTAAGGTAGTTGGGATCTCGTCCTCCTATTCGATCGAGACCTATGTATCCAAGTTTTTGGATAAGTGCCCAATTTTAAAGGTGGGCGAACATTCTAGCTTTTTTAGCGTTGTGCCTTGCTTGTCCACCGAGAGTGTTTATTTGGGGAGACTAGGGACCGATCCCCCATTCTTCTACATATATACTTGTCTCTTTGCAGACTTACACGTTTCTCTTCCTTTTGACAAGTTCACAATGGGTGTCCTTCGGGAGCTCAACGTGGCTCCCACCCAAATTCACCCAAACACCTAGGCATCCATTCAGGCCTTTCGCCTGCTGTGCGACGTCCTACACCTTCACCCTTCCCCTTCTTCTTTTCTTTCTTACTATACCTCTCACCCCACCCAACCTGTCTCTTGGCACTCCCTGATCAGTCGGTCAGGGAGTGTTCTTTTCAACTCTTTCGTCATCTCTTACAAGAGATTCAAAGAGAGATTTGTCAAAGTTATCATTCGGTCGGAGGCGACGACCTATTTTTTTGACGAGGTTAGTCGATCACGGTTCCATCTCTACTGGACTAGCCAACCTCGTGACTTTAAGGAGTGGCCGAGGCCGATAGGAGGTGCGGACGAGCTAGAGATTCTCTCGCTCTTTGATGCACTCCTGAGGAAGCTTCCCACCAGAAGGCTAATCAATGCTTATACCGAGTCGACACGATGGGCGACTGTTAAGGGTATGAGTCTTTACTTTTTTTATCTGTCGGTCTTGGTAGTTCACCTTCTAATTCTTGTTATTTTTTGCAGAAATCATGATGAAAGAATCCCTAGCTGGTGCCGACGTCTTGGATGCTTAGAGAAAACAGGCGACCAAGCAAAAGGGATGTCGAAGCATTGACACGCTGCCTACCATGAAGGGCACAGATTCCCGTGCTGACAAGGCCTCGACCGACCCTTCAAGAAAGTCCAAGAAAAGGTCAAGGGAGAGTGGTAACATCGCTACCACCACATGTTCCCCTGGCTCCTTGCCGACACCGCCTCCTCGTCGGGATGCGGTCGAGGTGGAATCGCACTCTCCCAAGCACGTGCTGAAGGCGGTTGACCCCCCGAGACCGAGCATACGGTGGAGGTCTCTATGTCGCCCCTGGCCCTTCTGGGGTGACATGCTGTTCACTCAGGCAGTGTGCTTAGCGCTTCCCGAGGCCACCGGGAGGTCATCCGAGTCGTTCCCTCATCGAACTTACTAAGGGGCGACTTTGAAATGCTTTGTTGTTCGATGGTGATGATCCAGCTGGGTTGTCAGGAACGAGATCGCCATGCCGAGGAGATATCCCGGTTGGATCATCAGTTGATCGAGGCGTTCGGCCACCTGAAACAATCTTTGGTTGCCAACTCCGATCTCTCAAAAAGGTTGGACTCGGAGGTGGCCGAGAAGGAGAAGGCTCAACATGAGGTTGCTGAGGCTGGACGTTGCCTAGCAGAGGTGGAAGCCGAAATGGCGAGGGTGGTGGCTGAAAACACCCAACTGAAGAAAATGGTCGAGGAGAGGGATAAGAAAATATCATCCTTAGCGACCGAGCTGACCACTCTAAAAGCTGCTAAGGACGAGGCCGAGGCAGAACTGGGTCACAACTTCGATCATACTGACAAGTTGCTGAAGCAGAGCTTCCTTCGGGCCGTCCGTCAAGCTCATGTGCTTTATGGAGGGTCGCCGACCTCTGGTGCCTTCGATCTTGATCACTGATAGTTGTCGTTTTGCTGTCAAATTAATATGGTTCTAGCGTAGACTTGTCTAACACTAGAGAGATGATAGTATAATTGTGAACAAATGTCCCAAAGTCGTCTCCCAACGAATCCAATAGTAAAATCAGTTGATCAGGGTTTAAAATCTATCTGCAAGCAATAAAAGTTAGCAATAACAATAAAGATAAAAAGGGGGTTTGAGATAGTTGTGCATAAAATATAAAAGAGATTAAAATAGCAAATAAAAAGCGGTTGATCCCAAGTTCTTCCACCATTGAATTCTTCACAGGTTCTCTAAAGATTAATCTTTTCTCA
>Ga0123342_1002734_pt1 | contig 29023 bp, 20 predicted proteins | sample Turbeawhitnodule_FD_89960 | JGI IMG/M metagenome (GOLD analysis project Ga0123342, IMG submission 89960) | Root nodule microbial communities of legume samples collected from Mexico - Turtle bean Mexico white nodule | ecosystem: Host-associated > Plants > Roots > Nodule | place: Mexico: Nepantla... | reverse complement strand
GTCTTTTTGAGGTATCTTAGAATACAAATGAATGACATAGATAGGACTTTGGACTAAATGAACATCCTGTGTAGAAATGGGAAGAAAGGAGTCTATTAAAAAAGGTGACAATGGCATACATGTAGGACCACTTAGTATTAGGAGTGTATTATTCATATCCTTTTTGAAGGTGTGAATATCCCAAGAAGACGCATTTGATGGCTCTGGCTGGGAGCATAAACTTTGAGATATAATGAATGAAACAAACATGGGATGTACAAAAGTTAGGGAACCGTGGTATCGCGACGTCACTCTAGTGGCTAGAACACAGTGCAACATTCGGTGGTTGAAAGTTGACGCGTGGGTGACACATTTGAGATGCATGATAAAGGAGCAACAAACGCTTGAGACACGTGAGGTAGTTTCTACCTTTGGGACTGGTGGGGTTTGCTATCACTCAAAGAGACGCTCTAGATCTAGCTATCACCAGAGGAAACTGTGATGGGAAACTGTTGCTGACTTGGGCAGACAATGTTTTCTTCACATGACAAGACTAGGACAAGGAGAGAGAAATCAACCGGCTTTGATACCAACTTTAGAATAATAAAAGGAGAGGAGAAATATATTTTAGAGGTTGTAGTGGTCTCTCTTAAGGTTCTCATATTTATATAGAAAGGGTATATAATTTGAGATACAACGAAAGAGAGAAAAGAGGAGAAAACAAGTAAAGACACGTCTAGGTACAGATAGGTACAGCTCAACAACTTTTTAATAAAGCCTATTCTAACAAAGGTTACTTGGAACCGGACACCTCCCAAGTTATGCATTATTATATTTCACAAGGTAATAGTCTTTCCTAAATTTGGGTGAGGCATTTTAACAATGACATCCATTATTTGTTTGTTTAGAGTTGTTTATAGTAGTAAATCTAATTCCTAAATGTCAATTGTGAATCCTATTTTTACGGACCTCTTAATTATCCTATCCAGCCCTGTTAGTGTTTTTAAATTTCTTTTATATAATTTAACTCTACAATATCAATGCAATACAATGTTTCTAACGTGTATTATTGTTAAAACACAACTTGCATTCTAACCTGTCATGTTAGTGTACACCAGTTAGTTCAGTCAACACTAGTACAATAATAGTCTCTGTAGTTGGTGATCCTAATTTTTGTGACTGTATATCAGTTAGTTGCAAACTGTCACATCAGTGCTGAGTCAGCACAATAGTCTTAGCTTGCAAAGCCCTCTTGTCAGAGAGTCTGTAAATATGTTCTTTACTGCATATTACAATATCAATAAAGTCTTTCTTTCTCTTTCATATTTCACTATTAAATTGTAAGCTTGAAAGCTCCTTTTATGGTTTTCATCCTGATCAATGGAACTTAATACTGAAAAACATGGAAAATCCCTTGATTTATTCTCTTCTAGTAGAACCTGTCTCAACCTGTTCACCTTTTTTGCCACCAATTTATGATTGTTTGCCAGTGCACCACACTTGGGGGACATCGTTAGTGCTGGTATTGGTCATCTTCTCATGTTTAATAGTAGAAAACCTCTAGTTTGGAAGCAGAAAGTAAAACCAGTGCTAGTAGCACATTGCTTTCACCCATTGTTAGTAAGTCCTACAATGCCATTGCAATCTGTCTTCCTCTCCGATTGGAACTGGTGGGTTTTGTGCGCGGAAGCTTGATCAATATCTACTTTTCTGGTTGCAATGATCTATCTGTGCCTTTCTCTTAGTTGGAGTGATCGATTGCTTCTCTCTCATCATCAACTAGCCAGAACTATTCTTGTTTGATGAGATTGAATCACTGTTCGTAGCTCAAGAAGTTCAGATCAAGAAATTTAAGCAATCCAGTTAAACTGTTTCAATCTGCTGCAACTCAGGCTGGCCCTAGTACTACTGCTTAATTTACTCAAATGCTGTCCAATTCTTCTCAGAACTAAACATGTAATAGGGGTAATTATTTTGCTTTTGGTATCCCAGATAAGTAAAGAGTTAAATTAGTTAAACATATTTGTTGTTTTTCTTATTCTTGTTCTTTTATTTTGAAGATAAGTGCTCCTGAGTGAGATTTGTTAATTTTATTGTCTTGATGTTTTTTGTAATCTAGACATCACACATTTTATTTGCTAGATTTAATACAAGGACACAAACTTTGTCTAATGCCATTTTGTGTGCTTGATCTTACTGGTTCACAATCTTTCAGCTTTCAGCGTCAGGCAGTGGTTTGGCACAGAGATTAGTATCTCCTTGTTGTGAGGTTAGTATGAACAAAGCACACAATTTCATTTCACAATAAGTATATGGATATACAGCTCTGAAATAGTTTCTAGTATTGTTTCTTATTGATTTTTTCATATATGTGTTTGTATATATATTATTCTAATTTTAACGTGTTTGTATATATTTTTTGTTGTTGGTAGAATTTTATGATTTTTGTCATGAACTCCTCCTGATACTTGTGGAACCTCACATGTTTTGCTAACTCTATGTTCTCATCTGAAGAACGTTTAAGGAGACTGGATTCTTTTTCTTTTTGATTTCTGATGTGCATTGTTTTGTTTTTCATTTTCCCCGCTCTTTTCCATGGTTTACATATATGTGCATTATGCTCTGATTTGGTTTGCTGTGTAATCATCTTAGCTCACAATTAATGCTTCAATTAGTTGTTTCTTATCCGATTTGGCTAAATTTGGTTTTACTATTGTTGCTAATTTGTTGTGGATTGGAATCTGCTGTCTTTGTAAAAATTCATTTCCAAGGTTCATGGTATTTATTTTTAACCTTTAGGAGATTAATGCTGCTCAAATTTCTATAAGGGAGGTTAAAACAAGTGACGGGGCTTGTTATCTGGCACTCAAGGTATCCAAATCCAAGATGCATCCTGATTTTTGGGGTTTTTTAGAAAAATATGGCTATCGCTACGAGGGTGATCACACTCGAGCCTTACTTCCTTGCGAGGTTGGTTTCTACTTTTGTTACTTTACTGTTCAAATGGCTTCTTTTACTTGTTTGCAGATATGTTGACACTTGTCAATCAATGATTTGTTTTTCAATGCACCTATTTTATGTACTTCCTCATTGTATGAGGCCTTTGTATGTTTTCTCTCAATGTTTTGGTACGTGATGATTTGTCTTTAAAATATCATGCAGCGGTATAGAAATAGTCATCCTCCAAAAGTGAGAAATTGTTGGATTTGGCATTATCCATTGCCTCAAAGATCATATTTTGATATTAAAGGATTTTCTTCTTTACACCACAAAATTTGGTATTTGCATATTCTAAATGTTTGAATTTGCCTCCAAAAATGTTTTTGATTTGCTTTTACAATGGTCTATAATTGAGGGTTCTGGGCTAATTGGTGTGTGCTATTTTTTCTTTAAATATTTTAATTCATTAGCTCTTTCTACTGAAATTGGTTATTTGCCTTTTGGTTAACATTTTGATTTTAAAATGTTTCAGGCAATGGAAATTATTAAGAGAATTCCAATAGAAACCAAAAAAAGGCTTGCTGGAAAAGGGTATTTTCCTCAAGATGGATATGTTTTCAAGCATCTTCCGGTGCCACCTAATTGCTTGTCTGTGCCAGAAGTTTCAGACGGTATCAGTGTCATGTCTTCGGTGAGAAAATGAACATATTTTTGTGTCAGTAGACGTCTCTCTAGTTATGTGATTTAGTGTGCTCAATTCTATTTTCTGTAATAGTTAAATTTGTTATCATAATTTGCCAGAGCAGATAAACTGCTTTAGGATTTTAAACCACACTTGATAATTGCTCTACGCTAAAATTCTGAACCATGATTACATGTATAGTTACTAAAGTCCATTCAGAGTTTATTATGAATTAAATTGCACATATTTTTGGATCTTGCTTTGTTTTCTAACCTGAGTATTCATATCTTGGTTTTTGAGTTCGATTTTGTCTTTAGTATAGTGCATTTGTAAGTGATGCTTTTGTTGCTTTGTAGGATCCTTCCATGACAATTCTCAGAAAATTGCTCAGGAAGGTTGAAATCATTAAAAGTTCTAGATCTGGAGAACCAAATTTTGAGTCTCATCATGTGGAAGCAAATGATCTGCAGTCAGTGGTTGAGCAGTATTTTCAAATTAGGGGCACTTCTAAGGCAGCACGTGATACAGAAACACGTTTTGGGGTCAATAAAGAGCTTAATGCATCATCAACTAAAGCATGGCTAGAGAAAATGCGGACTTTATTTATAAGAAAAGGTTCAGGTTTTTCCTCCCGGAATGTGATAACCGGAGATTGTTATAAAAGAATAAATGAAGTAGGAATTCCGGTTGAAGTTGCCCAACGAATAACATTTGAGGAGAGAGTTAACATCCATAACATAAGTTATTTGCAGAAATTAGTTGATGAAAATCTGTGCCTGACCTACAAGGAAGGTGTATCAACTTTTTCGCTTAGAGAGGGCTCAAAGGGTCACATATATCTGAAGCCTGGTCAGATAGTGCATCGGAGGATTATGGATGGGGATATCGTCTTCATTAATAGACCCCCTACAACACACAAACACTCTTTACAGGCACTTTTTGTTTATATCCATGACGACCACACTGTGAAAATAAATCCTTTAATTTGTGGACCACTTGGAGCTGATTTTGATGGTGACTGTGTCCATCTGTTTTATCCACAGTCACTTGCTGCCAAAGCAGAAGTTGTGGAGCTATTTTCTGTGGAGAATCAACTGCTCAGTTCTCACAGTGGTAATTTGAATCTACAGTTAAGCACAGATTCGTTGTTGTCACTGAAGATGTTGGTGAAGAGATGTTTTTTTGATAGAGCGGCAGCTAATCAATTGGCGATGTTTCTTTTACCTTTGGGTCGACCTGGTTTGATCAAGGCCAGTTCTGGTGATTCTTATTGGACTTCCATCCAAATGTTACAGTGTGCTCTACCTTTGTGTTTTGATTGCTCTGGGGGACGGTATTTGATTAGGCAGAGTGAAATCTTAGAATTTGATTTCAATAGGGACGTTTTGCCTGCAACAATAAATGAAATAGCAGCCTCAATTTTCTTTAGTAAGGGTCCGAAGGAGGCACTAAAGTTCTTTGATGTATTGCAGCCTTTTTTGACGGAAAGTATATTTGCTGATGGGTTTAGTGTTAGCCTGCAAGATTTTTCAATATCTAGGGCAACCAAAAGAATTATAAGCAGAAGCATAGGAAAAGTGTCTTCTCTGTTGCATCAGCTGAGGTCCATTTACAACGAGCTGGTGGCGCAACAATTGGAGAAGCTTATTCGTGATATTGAGCATCCTGTTATTAATTTTGCTCTAAAGTCAACCAAACTAGGAGATTTAATTGATTCAAAGAGTAAATCTGCAATTGATAAGGTTGTTCAGCAGATTGGTTTCTTAGGGCAGCAACTATTTGACAGGGGAAGATTCTATTCAAAAGGATTGGTAGAAGATGTAGCATCTCATTTTCATGTGAAGTGTTGTTATGACGGGGATGGTTATCCCTCTGCTGAGTATGGATTGCTCAAAGGGTCTTTTTTTAATGGTTTGGATCCATATGAAGAGATGGTGCATTCAATTTCAACAAGGGAAGTAATGGTGCGTTCTTCAAGGGGATTATCTGAACCAGGAACACTCTTCAAGAATTTGATGGCCATTCTGCGAGATGTTGTTATCTGTTATGATGGAACTGTCAGAAATATTTGCAGTAATTCCATTATCCAGTTTGAATATGGATTAGAAAAAACTGAGCACCTATTCCCTGCTGGTGAGCCTGTAGGTGTCTTAGCTGCAACTGCTATGTCAAATCCTGCTTACAAGGCTGTCCTTGATGCTAGTCCCAATAGCAATTCCTCATGGGAGTTGATGAAGGTAAACATTTCCTTGTAGTGAATGAAGGAAATATGCTTTTAAGTTTTAATATCTCAATAAATGATTTTCCCTGAACTTTTTATTGACCCATTTTATCTGCAGGAAATATTACTATGCAAGGTCAATTTTAGGAATGAACCTGTTGATCGGCGTGTTATTTTGTACTTGAATGACTGTGATTGTGGAGGGAATTATTGCCGGGAAAATGCGGCATATAAAGTTAAAGATCAATTGAGAAAAGTCAATCTTAAGGATGCAGCAGTGGAGTTTGTTATTGAGTAAGTTTCTCTTTTAATACTGCACCTTTTAATCTTAGTCTACACATGCTTTGGTTAAATAGTATCAAGTATACAGTTTGTATTTATCTACTGTTAATCTTGTACTGATTTTGTTTGGGGTAAATCGTAGTCTTTGTGTTATTTGGCTAAGTTGTGATATTTTATAGGCTTAAATATATTATTTTTCCTTCCAAAATGAGTGAGTTTTGATTTCGGTCCCTGTAAAATTTTTCTTTGTTTTTGGTCTCTCTAAAATTGAAAATCAATAGTTTTGATCCCTAGTATTTTATGACACTAGTTAATTGTGTTGAACAAAAGCTCATGTGACCTTCTGAGTGATGCATATATTATGATATGATATTGTTAGAATAGGTATTTAATATAGGTAGTAAGGAGTTGTATTGGAAAACTGCTATATGCTGTACCTATGAGCTGTATCTTGGTCTTTAGTTCTGACTCTTGATGTTTTGCTCTTCCCTCTACTCATTGTATCAGAATTCTATAAATATGAGATCATAAGGGAGGTGTTTTCAAGCCCTCAAAATATATTGTCTCTTTTATTTATCTTAAGTTGGTATTAGAACCTCTCAGTCTTCTTTGATTGAATTTATTTGTTCTAATCTTGGTACATATAATTTGTATGCTCCAGCTGGAGGGGGAGTGTAAAGTAGGTATTTAGTATAGGTTGTAAGTAGTTGTATAAGAAAACTGCTATATGTTGTACCTATGAGCTGAATCATTGTCTCTAGTTGATCTTTGCCCTTCCCTCTACTCATTGTATCAGAATTCTATAAATATGAGATCATAAGAGGTGTTTTCGAGCCCTAAAAGTATATTGTCACTTTTATTTATCTCAAGTAATGTGAGCATTTGGCATCTCAAAAAAACTCTTAAGATCCATAAAATAAATTATTTATCTAAAATGAATATTAAGTACTAATAATTGTGGTTTTAAATTTTTGAGGGATGAACATCAAAGAAAAGTATTTTACAGGAACTAAAGCCAAAATTCACACATTTGTATGGACTAATTCTTTCAAATTTTATATGGATGAAGAACAGAAATTTTTTTATAGGGACCAAAAGAAAAACTCACAATTTTACTGAGACTAAAAACTTATTTAAGCCTATTTTATATTATTGAAAAAAATATTTTAGTTTAACTTTTTGGGGTCTTGTTTCCTGTATGCAGATATCAAGAACAGCGAATTCAAAAGGGAAATTCTGAAACTGATGCTGGACTTGTTGGTCATATTTATCTGGACGAGGTTATTCTATTTCCTTTCCATTCAATTTGATTATAGTTACACATTACTACCTACTTTCATGACAAAAATGCCAAAAATGTTCCCTTTAACATATGAAACTTGTCAGAATATATGAAAATGTCCAATAAGTATTGATCATATCTTAGAGTGTCTTCGAACTCTCTAGAGTATACAATTATATATATATATATATATATATATATATTGTATCTTATAACACTTTTGTTCATCACAAATTATCTCTTAGAATTATCTGCTTACTTTCCATCCAAATATATGATTTATTCCTTGGTCAGGATTGTGATTAGTATATGCAATGCAAGGCTTGTGCTTTAGGGTTAATGAACACATCATCATTGTACTGTAACAAATCACATCATATTCTACTTTCTGTCTGTTCTTGACTCTATCCTCTCCCTATACCCTCCTGTAATTTTAACAAAACTTAATAAATAAATGTGATTGAACATTTTTTCATGCCTCTGGAGTTTTAATCATACAAGAATACTTTGTAAGTTGAGTTAATCATATATTGGTAATGATAATTACTATTGTTGTTTTATTATGTTTTAAATAACTAACGATATCCTTTTGAACAGATGATGTTAGAGGAGCTGAAGATCAGCATGGCCCACGTTTTTCAGAAATGCTTGGAAAGACTAAAATCCTTTAGTCCAAGAAAGAAAGCTAATCAATTTTTGAAGAGGACTGAATTATCGTATAGGTTTATCCTCAGTTCTTTCCTTTTGCATTTGATATTCGGTCTTCCAATTTTAAATATTTATCCTTTCCAGAAGTAATCTGTTGCTTGCAATATGAGTGGTAGCTCGAGGTTCACTTTTATTTTCTTTCAAAAGAACAGAATTACATTCTCCTTTAAAATGTGGTATAAATGGTATCTTGAAAATATATTGATGTGAAATGCTGTGGTGCTTTTGTATTTTTTTAATATATTATTCTCATTTTAATAACCTGTTAGACCCAAAATTAATAAAGAGGGGTGGTATTAGTGAGGCCAAATTCTTGTCTAGTCTAGTTACCGAGGTTTGATGAGGAAATCAATATGGAGGATTTGATTTAAAATGGGTGTTATGGAGTGTTGTGGAGTGACAGGGCTTTTAAATTCCCTGAGGTTGTAGCAATCAATGTTTTTTTACAGTTAAGTACTACTTCCAAAAGAGGGAACAGTCAATAAATTTCTACCTTGATGGTATCTTACATGTTTCTTCTTTTCTTTATAGGTTTTTATTAAAGTCCATTTCGGAATGTTGAAAATTTCCTTAATTTTGAATATACATTCGATAGTGTTATATTTTTCTCATGCACATTTCAACAAGGTTGGTGATCTAAATAAAGAACCGAAAAAAGGAAGATAGAAGCTTTTTTATGTCACTTCCTTTATACATCATTGCAATCAAGTACTTTGTTTTCTGACTGTTGAAGTTTATTTGTTAATCTATTTCGCTTTCTGATCTGTGTTCCATCTTGGCAGTGAGTCTTGCTCCTCTTCACATCCTGCTGCTCCGTGTTTAACATTCGTTTGGGTTGAGGATCGTAATAATGAATTTGATTACACTGTAAAGATCCTATCTGAAAAAATCTGTCCTGTTCTGTTAGAAACAATAATCCAAGGTATTTTCCTTACAATCATTTCTTTGATCATTAAATCTAGGGTTTTGTAGGGAGGGTGGAAAAGAAAAAAGGATACCTAGAAATAGGATAAAATGTGCCACAATTCGCTAACTTAATGGTCCTGTAGTCTTATTCTAGTTATTTGGTAAATTATTGATACAATACTAAATTCTGTACAATTCAAATCCACAACTTCATGAAGACTCCAAGGTTCAATACATTAATATTGTTGTTCATGAAACAGAATATCAAACACCAAAGTTTTATATCCATTGGCCCATTTCAAATAAGTAACTTATGCACTAGACAATTTCCTTGAATCATGAAACCATAGTGGTGTTCTTGGAAGATAGCTTTTGTAAGTTCTTAACCATTATCTTCAAGCACTAAAATTACTACAGGCTAGTTTCTCTCATATCCCCATTGGCTTTTGCAGAAAGGACAAATTAATTTGTAGAGGACTTGCCCTGCATTCAAATTCATTGGCCATATCTATCCTTTCCACATGCTAATGTTTCACAATCTAAAGACTAAATTTTTTCAGATGTGATTTTCTCTCAAATGTTTATTTCTTGTTTAAATATGTTGGCCGTCAATTTTTATCTGTGGTCTGTCGTATGTTGTGTTGCATTCATAATTTTGACTGCATATATTACTTGGATCACATATTTCTATCTTAGTAATGTTTCTGACTTACCTTTTACTAATAAATAGGAGATCCACGCATTAGCTCTGCAAGTATAATTTGGGTTACTCCGGATACAAACACATGGGTCCGAAACCCTTATAAATCTTCCACTGGTGAACTGGCACTGGATATTATTCTTGAGAAGGAAGTAGTCAAACAGAGTGGTGATGCTTGGAGGATTGTACTTGATTCCTGCCTTCCTGTTCTTCATTTGATTGATACCAGGCGTTCAATCCCTTATGCTATTAAGCAAACTCAAGAATTATTGGGGATATCATGCACTTTTGATCAAGCGATTCAGGTGAGTTGTATTGAATTATGTTTAATTATTTTCTCTATGATTGTCTTGAGGATATTTCCTCACTTTTTGTTACACTCTCTAGGTATTTTTGTGGGGCAGGGTGGGTGTTGTGTGATTCACAACGTTTCTAATTTCTTAGACTTTTGGCAGTGTTCCTTTTGGCACTATCTCTTTGGTGTCCAAATCTTGAGGTATTTTCTTTGGTCAGTTCAGATGTGAACACACTCAGAAGAGATATTTTTTTTAGTTTGAGAATTTGGTGCCTAGAAATGTTGCTTTAGCACTGAAATCCTATATCAGATTCAGTAGAATTTTTCTTTAGTAACTAAAAGCCTATATCCAGAAAATAAAAGTTATAAATGATAAATCTATTGTAATGAATGGGATCATCTACATATAGATGTCTGAGCTAGCTGACGGCATCAAATGGGCTGCACCTTAAACTAAAGACCCAATTCACAGAGCAAACTGAATTTATTTCTATCTTATTTAATTATAGTATTAGGAAAACAATCAGTTGGAAATCAAACTACATTATTAGATTTTTTGGTGATATGCAATTTTTGCCCTTCTGTATGTATTGGAGTCTGATGTTCATATCTTTAGGGTGTTTTATTGTGAACTTGTTTGATGAAAGATTTTATCATTATCTAATGTTTAGTGGCCCCCATTAGTTAATCTTTTTTACCCATCTTATCAATCTATTCCTTCCTGCAGCGTGTTGCAGCATCTGTGAAAATGGTGGCAAAAGGTGTTCTTAGAGAGCATCTAATTTTGTTAGCTAGTAGTATGACATGTGGCGGGAACATGGTTGGGTTTAATACAGGTGGATATAAAGCCCTGTCTCGACAACTAAATATTCAAGTACCATTCACAGATGCAACACTCTTTGTAAGCTGCTACCTTGTTAATTGTTGTAATCAGGAGATATATCAGGTTATTATTATTCTTACTTGTGAATATTACTATGCAGACACCTAAAAAGTGTTTTGAGCGAGCTGCTGAGAAATGTCATACTGACTCTCTGTCAAGCATTGTTGCATCCTGTTCCTGGGGTAAACCTGTGGCTGTTGGCACAGGATCAAAATTTGATATTGTTTGGGATGCAAATAAGGTATTCTGATCATACTCAGATTTAATATTTGTGAGTGTATAACTCCTTTTATCAATTAGTTGGTTAGTTAGTTACAACCATAATTATGTATTGCAGTCTCTTAGAGTAGTTTGTTTCAGCTGTCACTGTCAGGTTGTTATAACTGATCCAATAAAGTTAGATGAGCTTCTGTAATTTATATATAGTTGCTTTAAACAGAAGCTTATAACTTGTACAAATCTCAGAATAATAAATGCAAGTTTCTTTTCTCTTAAGTTTGTTTTTAATAATTGGAGTTCTGGACAAGCATTTTATGAATATTGACATTTGTTTTTTTGCAGATACGATCAAGTGAAATTGAAGGGATGGATGTTTACAGTTTTCTTCACATGGTTAAAGGCCGCACTGACAGGGAAGAAGAAACTGATGCTTGTTTGGGTGAAGATATTGATGATTTTCTGGAAGAAGAAAATTTGGATTTGGAAATGTCCCCACCACGTAACTCTGGTTTTGAGGCTGTCTTTGAAGAGAATCCTGAGGTACTAAATAATTCAACATCCAATGGTTGGGATGTAAATTCAAGTCAGACCGAATCAAAAAGCAATGGTTGGTCTGGTTGGGTAAGTAACAAAGCTGAAACAAATGAAGGAAGATCCGACCGTGCCCAGGAGAGTTCTTGGGGGAAAACTGTCACACAAGAAGACTCTTCTAAGTCTAGTGCTTGGAATACAAATACAACTGGTCATACAAATACTAAATCTAATGAATGGTCTGCCTGGGGAAGTAAAAAGTCTGAAATTCAAGCTGGTGGATCTGAGAAGGTTGAAGGTTCATGGGGCTCGGGTAAAACCAAAGATGTTACCCAAAAAGATAATTTTGGGTCTGGTGCTTGGGGTGCAAACAAAACAGATCAGGCAAAAACAAAATCTAATGAATGGTCTAGCTGGGGAAACAATAATTCTGAAATATTAGCTGGTGGATCTGAAAATATGCAAGACTCTTGGGGCTCTGGTGGGAGGAAAGATGTTACCCAAGAAGGCAATGTGGCATCTGGTGCTTGGGGTGCAAACGTAGATCAGACAAAAACACAATCTAATGAATGGTCTGGCTGGGGAAAGAATATGTCTGAAATACCAGCTGGTGGATCTGAAAATGTGCAGGGTTCTTGGGGATCTGATAAGTGGAAAGATGGTGTTACCCAAGTAGACAACTCTGCATCTGGTTGGGGTGGAAATAGAAGAGATCAGACAAAAGCAAAATCTAATGAATGGTCTGGCCGGGGAAGCAATAAAGCCGAAATACCAGCTGGTGCATCTGAAAATGTGCAAGAAGATTCTTGGGGCTCAGGTAAATTGGGAGATGATGTAACTGAAAAAGACAATTCTGGGTCTGGTGCTTGGGGTGGAAACAGAAGAGATCAGACAAAGACAAAATCTAATGAATGGTCTGGCTGGGGAAGGAATAAATTGGAAATACCTGCTGGTGGTTCTGAAAATGTACAAGAAGATTCTTGGGGCTCAGGTAAATTGAAAGATGATGTTACCCAAAATGATAATTCTGGGTCTGGTGCCTGGGGTGCAAACAGCACAGGTCAGACAAAATCAAAATCTAATGAATGGTCTGGCCGGGGGAAGAATAAGTCTGAAATACCAGCTGGTGGATCTGAAAATGTGCAGGATTCTTGGGGCTCTGGTACGAGGAAAGATGTTACCCAAGTAGACACCTCTGTGTCTGGTTCTTGGGGTGGAAGTAGAAAAGATCAAACTAACACAACATCTAATGAATGGGCTGGCTGGGGAAGGAATAAATCGGAAATACCAGCTGGTGGATGTGAAACTGTTCAGGAAGATTCTTGGGGCTCAGGTAAGTTGAAAGATGATGTTACCCAGAAAGACAATTCTGGGTCAGGTGCTTGGGGTGCAAACAAAACAGGTTTGACAAAAACTGAAGTAGATGAGTGGGCAAGAAATAAAGTTGAAACAGCAGACGGTGGGTCGGAAAAGCTCCAAGAGGATTCTTGGAACTCAGGTAATTTGAAATCTGAATCAAAAGTTGGCAATGCCTCTTGGGGAAAACCCAACTCCTCTGGAAGTCAATCATGGGATTCCCATAATCAGTCAAATCAAAATTCAAGTTCTCGGGGATGGGAATCACATATTGCTTCAGCTAATTCAGACAGTGAGAAAGGTTTTCAGTGGGGTAAGCAAGGCAGAGAATCTTTTAAGAAAAATCGCTTTGAAGGTTCACAAGGTCGGGGCTCAAATAGTGGTGACTGGAAAAATAGGAATCGCCCACCTAGAACACCCGGACAGAGATTGGACTTATACTCTTCTGAGGAACAGGATGTGCTGAAGGAGATCGAACCTATTATGCAGTCTATCAGACGAATCATGCAACAACAGGGGTAAGTTACTTGTTGCAGTAAATACTAACTCCCCAATATAATGATATTATCTGCCTTTCCTGTAATAATACAACCCCTCCCTACACTGAATTGCAAGTTGCAATTTGAACCTTTGCATCTGCTCTACCGTTTTTATCCTTCCATCACAAATTTTCTGGTAGTTATTTTTGGTATGAACAAGACACCATTATTATTACTTTGTTTTTTGCTCCTTATTAAACTAGTGTTAGCTGTACTCTCTACCCTACCCTTGGGTGCTTTCCTGATGTTTTCCCTCCGTTATGGGTTTTGTATCATACGCTGGAGCATTGATTTTTATTAATAAATTCCTCTTGAAGGTACAACGATGGGGACCCACTGGCTGCTGATGATCAACTTTTCGTACTTGAGAATGTCTTCGAGCACCACCCAGATAAAGACACCAAAATGGGTGCTGGAATTGACTATGTCATGGTATCATCTAACTCTGTTTACATTGAATCTTTCATTCACGTTTATAAGATTATGATCAATATCAACTTAGATAAGTTAGTTACTTTCCAAAACTTCCTGGGTTCTGGTACTGAAAGATGGTAATTTGGTTTCTCTATTTCCTTGCGTATGTATCAGTTTTCATACATGCAATACGTGATCTATGTATCCATTCTTGGATTACTGGTTGCGATGGAAGTTGAAACTTCAAATTATTCTTGTCTACCTTTATCTATTCTTGTGTCTAAATGTGGGGAGGATTTCTTGCAACAGGTTAACAAACACAGCAGTTTTCAGGATAGCAGATGCTTCTATGTTGTTTTGAAAGATGGTCGAAGAGAAGATTTTTCCTACCGGAAATGCTTGGACAACTGGATAAGAAAGAAGTATCCAGAACTTGCCGAATCCTTCTTCGGCAAATATTTTCGGAAACCCCGTAATAGGGCGGAGCAAACTGCAACCCCAAGGGGGGACCAGACTGCAATGCCACCGCGAGACGAAGCGGCTACACCGGCTGACCAGACCTCAACACCCGGCCCTGTGGAAACCAATGAGTAGATTAGACTTTTTGTCCATAATATTGTACAGAAGCGGCGTAGTTAAGGCCACTGAATAGTTTCCCATAGGTGGCCAATTTTCCTGACGTTTTTGGTGGCAGTTAGATGGTAATTTTTTTAGCCCGTGAATCATGATAGCTCCCATCTTTGTGCAGATGTTAATATTTTGTTTTAATGATTACAGCACATGATGTGATGATTTTTTGAAACGAGGCTTTCTGCCATTGTCTGAAACACCGATATGAAAATGGCATGCTTGTTATAGTTTCATGATTCAAATTCTGGCTGGTGTACTCTTTTTAGCATTCCAGTTATTTGGTATCTGTTTTTAGAGGTCTTGCTAGAAGGTGGGAATTACTTTTTCACTGTTCATTCCTGTTAACCGTACTGTCATATTTTCTTGGAAATTTAATTATCTAAATATTCGTTGTCTGAGCCATAGACACGATACCGATTTTGGTAAGACAATATCGATCCTCGGAAGACATTTGTAATTAAAAAAATATTTGTTAGATTTATGATAATTTTTTATAATTTTAGTACGGTTTTAATATAATTTAAAAAAAAGAGAAATATATTAATATTTTAAAAACTCAAATTTATTATATAAAATTTTATTATGATTATAAAAATAAAAAATAATTTTTTTAAAAACGTTTTTTTATTAATAAAAAATTAAAACATGTATATAAATTTTTATTATTAATTTATATAATATATAGATTCATGTTACCGTATTTTAATTTTAAAAGTTATACAGATTTTTTTTTTCATATTAATGTACAGCGTGTTCTAATTCTAATTTTAAAAATTATACACATTTTTACGCTATCTATCTGTATCAATGTACATAGTTTGTTAGTTTAAGACAAAGCTCTTCCATATTTTTTCTTACCCTGATGATGTGTACACCAGTATCGAGTCTCATGGCATTCCTTACAATTTTCACACATCTGAAAACAGTGAAAAACTTGTGTTCAATTTCTTTGTTCGCAAATGTTGCCCAAAATTGTCATTTGAAAGAACGAGTTTTTGGTTAGGAATTTGAATTTCAGAATAGTGTACAAAGGTTTCGGATTATGTTTCCAAAGTATTTTGATGTCATTTCGGGTTGCTTTATAACTTAAAAATTGCAAGCAACACTAACACACTCTTTCTGAGATTCCTTCTTATTAAGTGAAATTGATACAAGTCAAATTTGAGGCATTGATGTTAGTATTTGTCTACGTAATTGCAGAAAAGGCATAGCCGTAAAAGCTGGACTGTGGTTTGGAATGATTTTCTTTCTTTTCTTCTCTGTTCTTCAAAACAAAACAAGCAAACAATTTCTGAATTGACGATGCCTCACCAAAGGGTCAACAATAATGTTCTGGTTCAATAAATTCTTTTCCTGTTATTTTTCACAAGTTTCCTCTCTAGATGAGTATGTTGGAAACACTTTTGAATATTAAATGTGATTATCATAGCAATGATTCAAGCCTTATTTCAGTATGCTTGTGAAGACTAGCTCCTATTACATTTTTTTCTTTTAACATGGTCCAATAAATTCCATCCACTAATATAACATCAAAATCACCATGTTTACCGGTAGAGTCTGCACGACTGAGACTCTGATTCGGCATCCGATCAAGTTCCGGTCCGACCAACATGATGATAACTAAAGTGATTAATGACCCAACGTTTGTTAATCTCTTTTTATTAGGTCCATTAACGACAATGAGTCCACAATAATTATATAAATAAGCACGGATCTCAAAGAATCAAGAACACAATTATCTAATCCTAAATACTGAGTGTCGAGAATCGAAATTTAACTTGAGCGTCGGATTACCTTTTGTAGGTACCATCCGAATTCAGAACTAGCGAGAAGGAGGAATGAGAGAGCGAGAGTAGTAAAAGTTTGTTCGAGAGAAATGAGTAAAATGTAGACCGACCGAGCGAAGACTGTCCAAATTGTATTCCAAGCTCGTTCGAAAACAAAATAAATACAAAAATGAATTTACTAGATGAATCTTAAAAAAGCAAAATTTTGAAAACTAATCTTTAGTGCTTTAGAGTGTTAGATTGCTATCCATGTCTTCATTCCTCCCTCATTTCCATCTCCATCTCAATGTACCAGCTGCCACCAATACCAAAACCTTGTATGGTGTGGTCAACCTGCAACAATCATGGTGCCTCCACTATCAACATGTGGGATCCATATCCACTTGTTTCCTCAATAAATCCACGTGCCATTTTTCCCTTCCAATTTTAATTCCTCAATTGTAAAGCTATTACTTCTCCTATTTTTATTTTTACATTTATTTGATTCTTAGAAATTTAATAAATTTAATGGTTATGAACAGACAATATTAAACACTTTTAATCGATTAACGAATAAAAAATCATTCTTGATGTAAAAGGCAATAAACTTGTCATACACTGATTTGTCATGAGGTGTGAGCATAAAATTTACGTTGTCAAGACACCTATTTCCCCATTTTTGTTTATGGGTTTGCAAAGTTTTCACCAAAATATGTATTTATGAGTCATAATCATTCACGAGTCACTTAAAAAAGAGAAATTGCATTTAAAAAAATGATCAAATTTGCTTCTTGTCATCATATAAATCTCTATAGAAAACTTAAATAACTTTTGAAATTTCAATAGGAGTTTCATTTAAGCTCCTAAAATCAACTTCTTTTAAGTCCCGAATAAAAGACTTAAGTGATAATAATAACCTACGCTACACCGTTATATATTATATTTATATTGTTAGTGCTATTTTCCTTACAAACAAAAAAGTTTAATTTTTAAACTTATCAATTAAATTAGTACAAAACTTAAAATCTATTTTTAAGTATATAATCTTTTTCCTATTTTTATTTAATGTGAATTATCATTTAACATGACATCATTTTGTTATTGAATTTTGCAAAAAAAAAAATGTCTAGTTTATATTACTAGTGTTTTTTATTAACCAAAAATATAAGAAACTATTACATTATTGAAAGTGCATATATATTGAACATTTACAAATGTCTTTTCTTTGAAATAAATTCATGGAAATAATCCACACAAATTCCGAGTTTCCACTCCAATAAGAATCACTCCTCAGATCATCATCACTTGCCACCATAACTCCATTGGCTTTGGCCACAATAGTTCAAAGAAATTTGTGAATTGTGTTGATGGCTTCTTCTTCTTTGGTTGTTGTTGGACCTCTTAGCCTCACTCAACAAAATGGTTACAAAGTGTGGGAAGATCCTTCTTTCATCAAGTGGAGGAAAAGGGACCCTCATGTCACCTTGCACTGCCATGACTCTCTAGAAGGTCTCGCTCTCATCAACAAATTTTTTCCATTTCGTTTACTGGGATGGATTCTACGCGAAAATGGATTCATTTCATGTTTTGGGTTTGTTAGATAGATGGAAAAACATTGGTTGTATTCTGAAAGTTCGTATTTTTTACTTGCCCTTTTGAAGATGTTATTCCATTCATGAGAGTTTTCTATTCTAATTTCCATTGGGGGGTTGATAAATGGCTGTAACGTTCAGCTGAATGAAATGATTTGGGAAAATGAGGCGAGGATTGTATATTCTAAAAGTTCATTTTTTAGGCCATTTGAGAGAAAATTGCCATTTTTTTTTAATTTGTTCTATTATTGTGTTAAGAAAGAGTTTATCTATTATATTTTTTATTGGATGAAATGTTTTAAGTAAATTATGTACGGGTATATAATGCTGGCTTCTCATATTAAGTGTTGTGATTTAATCAATAGTTCATTGCACACGAAAGAAGTTCAAATCAGTCACTGTAGTTTTTCAGTAGATGCTTACCGCCAAAAAATTGTAAAGGTTTTGTATGAGTTTACGTTGTTATGGATTTCCTTCTATTTTGGTTTTGTTATGGGAATCTGGAATTTTGTGATGTGTGTAGGATCTCTCAAATATTGGTATCAACGGAACAAAGTGGATTTTTTGGTTTCCCAGTCTGCTGTTTGGAATGATGATGCTGTTCAGGGGTCTCTTGATTGTGCTGCATTTTGGGTAAAAGATTTGCCTTTTGTTAAGTCCTTGTCTGGATATTGGAAATTCTTCATCGCTGACAGGCCCAGCAATGTCCCTACTAATTTTTATGAAACTGAGTTCCATGATTCAGAGTGGAAAAATTTGCCTGGTAAGTGCTTATGTTATTTGTGAAACGCCTTTGCATTCACTGTGTATTATTTCCTCACTATGTATGCTTAATTTCTTCACCATGGTCTCTAAATTTTGCTTTACAATAGAGTTTGTTGTAGTGGTGAAATGCTGTTATTTTGCTTTGATTATGAATTGGTTTTTGTCATTTTCTGTTCTTAGTCAGTGCTGATATCTTAATCAAATGTTTAATTATGTTTTGTCAAAATTGGACAGTTCCTTCGAATTGGCAGTTACACGGATTTGACATTCCTATATATACAAACGTGGTGTATCCATTTCCTGTAGATCCTCCTTTCATTCCAATGGAAAATCCTACTGGCTGTTACAGAACATACTTCCAAATTCCTAAAGAATGGGAGGGTATGGCTTGCTGAATTTCCTTATGCTGTTTTTTCTTTTCTTTTGTGGATTGACATACACTATTGAGGAATTTGGTGTTGCCATTCCCTTGTTTTCATTCAGTTTATGTCAGTGCATTGTACTTCAAATGTAATTACGAAAACATTATATAATACTGTTTTTGTGAAGTATATAGTGCTTTCCCATTGGTTTTAGATCTCCACCAGTACATGCTATTTTTTTTTCGTTTAGAATGCTTATTTCTTTGGAACATTGATTGGTTTTTTTGTAGGTAGAAGAATTTTGTTGCATTTTGAAGCAGTTGATTCTGCCTTTTGTGCTTGGATAAATGGGCATCCTGTTGGATATAGGTATCTCTCTCTCTCTGATATTCGGATCATAACTCTTGAACATGATTACGTACTTGCTGGTTAGTATTTTTCTTTTGTATTTTTAACTCTAGCATATATGATGTGAGGAGGGAGAGGGGGTGGGGGTAAAAAGGGATAGATGATAAAATGTTCAAAGCAATGCAAGCCAGGGAGAAGGTATGCTATGAAATAGATAATACATTGGTAACCGTGGTCTTTGGCTATGAATAAAACACTTTTCATCTAATGATTAGATATTCATTTACTATCTTGTCTTTTCTATTGCAAATCCATAGCTGGACATCTGAAATTTAGTAGTGTGTTCATGCTAAAATGAAAGGGGTTAGGCCTGTTTTTTAATGGATATGGAGTGGAGTGTCTTATTACATAATATTTAAGAATACCAAAGGTAATATAAATGAAGCTTTGGCATTACTCAACTCTTGTTTCTATTTTGCAAGGACAGCCAAGACAGCAGACTACCTGCAGAGTTCGAAATCACTGATTTTTGTCATCCATGTGGTTCAGATCTTAAGAATGTTCTAGCTGTTCAAGTGTATAGATGGAGTGATGGCTCTTACCTTGAGGACCAGGACCAATGGCGGTTATCCGGCATCCACCGTGATGTTCTTCTTATGTCAAAGCCAGAGGTTTGTTTTCACTAAATTTCTACTCACCTACTAGTGTTTGATATCATTTATGATGTGTTCTTATTATAATTAAGTTAGTGTATATAGGTTAAAAAGGAAGTCAGTAATGTTTATTGTTTACATATGATAGTCAAAGTGTGATGCTGTTAGGAAGGATACAAGGAAAAGAGAAATTAGTTAAGATAGTTAGAATGCTAATGAGTTATTTACTTGAGGTGTTAGTCATATATAAATAGGGGAAGAAGGATAGGAGAGAGAATGATGTTAATTTTGTAGTTTGAGCAATTGCTCTTTGTGAAGGGGAAACCCTAGGAGGATAGAGTGCTCTCCTATTTCTTGTTCTTTTCATTCTATTGAATGAAAGTCATTCTTTTCTTTCTGTTTTCAGTTCTTGGTTCCTAACAGATGCTGTCATTTTTTTATTAGCGTTAGGTTATATAATCTCTAGTAGAATAAATTAATAGTTAGATTATATCATAAATGCACCTAATTTATCATTTAAATAACCTAGAGAATTCAACTTTGAGAATTATATACATGTATATTTATATCTAGTTTTTTTTATTGAATATAGCTTGTCCAAATTTTCAGCCATTTGACTATTTTTTTCATGCTTGATTCTAATGTCTTTCAAAATATTTTGTGTGTAGGTCTTTGTTACTGACTATTTTTTCAAATCAAATCTCGCTGAAGATTTTTCTTACGCAGATATACTGGTAAGTGTAAATACATTGTTAAATTATTGTTATTTTTCATGTCATAATTCTATTATGCATCCGTAACCGGTCTTGTGGAGGATTTTACCGAAATCTGATTATATTGAAGTCTCTATTATTTGTTGTTTTGAGTTTGTAAAAGTGAAATGCAGTTTCTAAATTTATAAATGAATTGATGTTCTGTATTTTTTCACAGTAAATTTTACCATTGTTTTCTTTATTCTACCATCATTGCCCCATTGTATCACTGATATTACAACAGCACTTTTTATTTTATTTGTGTTATTGTTATTTGGGATATAATATCAACTTCATGCATAATCCAGGTTGAAGTAAAAATAGATAGATTAAAAGAGACATCCAAGGATAATGTTCTCACAGACTACTCTATAGAAGCTACATTGTTTGATTCTGGAAGCTGGTACACCTCTGAGGGCATTGCTGATCTCCTTTCATCTAATGTGGCAGACATAAAGCTTCAACCATCAAGTACACCATCACCGACATTAGGGTTTCATGGCTACGTGCTTATGGGGAAACTGCAATCACCAAAGCTTTGGTCTGCTGAGAAAGTAAGAAATTTCAATCATATTTATTCATGTGTTTGGGTGGATTTTATTCATTGATTAGCAAACTAATGGTTACATTACATTACTATTGAAAAATAATGTTGAAGTAGTTATTAAGATTTTTTGTCCTGTAGTACTGCAAATGCCTCCTGAGTTTCTTGTCTCATTACCTTCTCTCATTCATTTTTTTATCTACGGCATATTTTTTGTTTTCATAGCCATTGAGTGATAGGCAGATAAAGTTTTTGAATTGAGTTTCTTAAACTCCTATGAAAAGGTTTTATGATGATTTATCAAGACAAGACCTGTCTTTGTGATTGAAAGCTTTTGACATATTTGGATTCTTTTAAAGCTTCAAATGATAATTTTTTTGTTATTGATCTTCTACCTATGTGGTTTTCATGTATAATTTTTCTTTGCTTTTTCACAGCCATACCTCTATACTCTAGTTGTTGTCTTGAAAGATCAATCTGGTCGTGTTGTTGACTGTGAATCATGTCCAGTAGGATTTAGAAAAGTATCTAAAGCCCACAAACAACTGCTTGTTAATGGACATGCTGTTGTAATTAGAGGTGTGAACAGGCATGAGCATCATCCTCAAGTGGGGAAGGCAAACATAGAATCCTGCATGATCAAGGTACTGCTAATCTTTTTTTGCCCTTCAATAAAATTGTCAGTACAGTTCATTTATTTGACGGCCAAATGCCGTGTTTTTTCAGACACTAATAAGTAATAATTGCTGAGCTTATAGGATTTGGTATTGATGAAGCAAAATAATATTAACGCTGTGAGGAACAGCCATTATCCCCAACATCCACGTTGGTATGAGCTATGTGATCTGTTTGGCATGTACATGATAGATGAAGCCAATATCGAGACACATGGTTTTGACTATTCTAAACATCTCAAGCATCCTACTTTGGAACCAATGTGGGCATCTGCAATGCTGGATCGTGTGATTGGCATGGTTGAGAGAGATAAAAATCACACATGCATTATCTCGTGGTCATTAGGGAATGAATCTGGATTCGGAACAAATCATTTTGCTTTAGCTGGTATATAGTGCACTTGGGGGTTCACTTACAGTTAGCATATACATATTTGAAGTAACTTTTTATTTATTCTGCTGTTACATTTTATTTGAAAGATTACTGCCTAATTCTTTTTTCTTTTTGTCAATGCACCAGGTTGGATTCGAGGACGAGATTCATCGCGGGTATTACATTATGAAGGAGGTGGATCTAGGACTCCATGCACTGATATTGTGTGTCCTATGTATATGCGTGTTTGGGATATGGTGAAAATAGCCAATGATCCAACTGAAACACGTCCTCTGATACTATGCGAGTATGATTTCATATTTTTGCATCAACAACATAGTATGACTTTGTTTTCAGTTATAGATAATTATAACGGTTTTTATTTGTTATGTCCAAAAGAAATGGCCTACTAGGTAGTAGGGTCTTTTTCTTGCACATAACTTTCTCACCCGGTTATGTAATATCTACATCTCTTAGTGATATAAATCTAAGATAACATTGGTGCATTTCCTCTCTGTATCTTTGTTACTGCTGGTACCATTTGTTATTCACATATTTAAAATCTTTCTTTTGTTGCTGACCGAAAAAATGGCAGATATTCACATGCAATGGGAAACAGTAATGGAAATCTTCATACATATTGGGAAGCAATTGACAACACATTTGGACTCCAAGGAGGCTTTATTTGGGATTGGGTTGATCAGGTGAGTGGTTCTTCAATACAGTAACCAAGTTGATGAAGGATCAACTTTATTTTACATGGTCTTAATTCTCTCAATTTTGTGCTTTGCTTTAGGCGCTGGTTAAAGTTTATGAAGATGGTACAAAACATTGGGCATATGGAGGTGAATTCGGGGATGTTCCCAATGATTTGAATTTCTGTTTGAATGGGCTCACATTTCCTGATCGAACTCCTCATCCGGTTTTACATGGTAAACTGACAGATTGTCTCATTATTGCACACACAACCTTGTAGGAGTAACAATTCGTTCTTCTGTTTACATCATTACTCATGCTTCATGAATATGCCTTTTGTTTCAGAGGTTAAGTACTTGTACCAGCCAATCAAGGTGGCTTTAAATGAAGGGAAATTGGAGGTACTCATAGTTTATCTGTATTTTATGTTTCTCTAGTCAAATTTGACTTGATAATTTTTGTTTTGTTTTTTATTTTGCAGATAAAAAATACTCATTTTTTTCAAACAACTGAAGGATTGGAGTCCAGCTGGTATATTTCTGCAAATGGATATAACCTTGGATCTGGTACTTTGGACCTTGCCCCTATAAAGCCCCAGAGTAGTTATGCTGTTGATTGGGAATCAGGTCCATGGTATTCTCTATGGGCTTCATCATCAGAAGAAGAACTATTCCTAACTTTAACGTTTAAACTTTTGGACTCCACACGTTGGGTTGAAGCTGGTCATATTGTTTCATCTGCTCAAGTTCAATTGCCAGCCAGGAGAAGCATTCTTCCGCATGTAATTTTATGACGTTTCGATTTATTTTAGAACCAAGTCATACTTCTTGTTAGGGCCAAGTAATGAGGTTTAGTAGTTATACTATGTGTTGTTATTGCTTAAATTGAATCTTTCTCTTTCATGAATGGTTGTTGTATTCAGGCTATTCATATTAGTAGTGGCACTCTGGTTGCTGAAACACTAGGAGATACAATCATAGTCAAACAGCAAGATGTTTGGGATTTGACATTGAATACTGAAACAGGTTTAGTTGAAAGCTGGAAGGTAAATCTGAATTTTGAATTTATCATTGTTTCATTGAATGCCTGATTAAATTGGAACTTGTTTTGAAATGTTTGAAGAGTAAAACATGTCATAGTTTTTGGAACATTTATGATTTAAGTTTCCTAGTCAATAGAAGTTTTATGATGCCTCTTCAAATTTTTGTATGACTTTACAGCTATTATTATGATGATGATAATGCTAGGTCAAAGGAGTACATATTTTGAAAAAGGGCATCCTCCCATGTTTCTGGCGAGCTCCTATAGATAATGATAAAGGAGGAGAGGAAGCCAGTTATTTGTCCAGGTGGAAAGCTGCCGGAATGGACTGCCTCCACTTTATTGCTGAGAGCTGTTCTGTGCAAAATATTACCGAAAACTCGGTTAGAATATTGGTGGTTTTTCTTGGTGTTACAAAGGGTGCAGAGGGTTCTCTCTCTAACCAAGACAAGTCAAAGGTTCTATATACTACAGAAGTGACATATACAATTTATGCTTCTGGGGATATTATTATAGAATGCCAAGTGAAGCCAAATCCTGATCTCCCTCCTTTACCACGCGTGGGAGTTGAGTTAAATTTGGAAAAATCATTGGATCTAGTAACTTGGTATGGAAGAGGACCATTTGAGTGTTATCCGGATCGAAAAGCTGCAGCCCAAGTTGCAGTCTATGAACATAATGTTGGTGAGTTGCATGTTCCTTATATTTTTCCTGGGGAATCTTCTGGCAGGGCAGATGTTAGGTGGGCAACATTCAGAAACAAAAATGGTTTTGGAATATATGCTTCTAGGTATGGTAGCTCTCCACCCATGCAAATGAGTGCAAGCTACTATAGCACCTCAGAACTTGCCCGTGCCACACACAATGAAGAGCTCATTGAAGGAGATGGCATTGAGGTATTTATATCTTGCATCAATATTTCTGTACATTTTTCTTCCACTGTTTTTGAAATGGTAAAATGCGCTTGAATCCATCAATATATGGTGATGACTGTTCAGGGAGCAAATTAGAATAAGGCTATAGTTTATGGTGTAAATGTGGTGTGTTAATGTTTAGATGTCAAGCAGAAAACTGGGGTTCAATGTTTTCCAAAATTTGTGTTAGTGGTGACACTTTTGCAACTATACGAAATGTAATATTTATTTGTGCTGCATGTGAGTGCATTGTGGTTGTGTCTGTTCTTTGTGACCTGAATTTCTTCATGTACAATTAGTTGTTTTGACTGTTACCGGCTATGGTGACATGTAGTATTCTACTGAGATGGAAATATGACCATTTTTTATATATTATCCCAACTTTCATAGAAACTATTATTAGGGTGAACACTTCTTAACATGGTATCAAAACCATTTTGAGTCTATCCTACCGAGTGTTTGTTGAGCTTATTAGGTCATCTGCTATCGAGCCGTAATCGGACCAGCCATAATATATAGTCTCACGCACAAGTTGGTAGCCCGGCGTGAGGGGTGTGTTGGAGATCCCACATCGACTATAGATTAAGACATTTTATAGTATATAAGTGGTACAAACCTCACCTTATAAGCCGGTTTTATCATGTTAAGTTAGGTTTAAAGTTCACTTATTAACCAGGGTAAAATGTTTTGTTGGTGAACATTTGGTAAAATTTATATTGGTCCTTAAATCTCTAAAATGTGGTGGATTCCTTCTCTGGTCCAGGCAAAATGACGTATAAGGCAATCTCTGAGATTTTGGCACATCTTGTGCACAGGTCTCTTTTTTCACAGTAACATATATGTTTTCCTTTTTCAGAAAAAAAAAAAGAAATAGAACCAAAACCACTGATTTTAAGCTGTAGGGACTAAAATAAACTTCCACCAAATCTTGAAGGACCTAAAACATTTGAATCGAGATACAAGTAGTGTATCAGAGAGCTGATATTCTGAATTGTGAATCGTTTCCTATCATAAATCGTAAGATTCATAAACGTTAAAAAATAACATATACTTAAATATATAAGATATGTATACATGCAAGATACAATAAATTATATATATTTTACCCTTGATATTACTATTGAATTTCTCATCTTGGATGTTTTATGGTATTTCAGGTTCATCTGGATCACAAGCATATGGGATTAGGTGGAGATGATAGTTGGTCGCCATGTGTCCACAATCATTATTTGATTCCTCCTGTGTCATATTCATTCTCTGTTAGATTGTGTCCTGTAACTCCAGACACTTCTGGGTATGACATCTACAAATCCCAGTTTCAAAACTCTTGAATTCTTGGATCACATGACTCTATTCTATCCAAGAATAAAATGTAGAATAAGACAGAAGACTGGTATGTTTACAAAGAACTACTCCAAAGCTGTTGATATAAAGAAACACTCTCATGCAATCATTTTAGTTGGAAGCTTGATTTAATAATGTGGAAGGTGAATATAATCTTGTATTACAAAATTGGTCCATCGGAACAAAGTGGTAAATTCCCAAAGTTGTTTAATTAATGTGCTGTAACTGATTTGTTGTTCTTATTTGATGATGAGTAACACTGAAATGAATGAAAATAATCTCCACACTCTGAATTTTATTTTTATGTATTTTTATGAGATCACAAGGGCCCGAGAGGAAAAAAAAATAATCTACAATTTTGTTTTGGGTTCCAAGTTTTCCTTTTAAAGAATTTGGGTAATTCGTCAAATCCTTTTTCGTTCATGAGATCGACCAAAGAAACGTTTTTTTAATGGATAAATTGTACAATCAAAATGAGACAAAAGTCCAAAGTAAAATTGTTAAAAATTATAATTTTAGCCTCATAATTTTTTTATCCATAATTTGGGTTCCTCTAGTTTTAATTTCTCCAGCGCAATAAGAACCCAGAAAAAAATTACATAAAATAGGACGGAATTTTATAAGTTTTGGTAGAGGATAACTTAGTTTTTCACAAAATTTCTAAAAAATTCACCCAAAATAGTTTTTTTCTGATCTTCCACGTACGAAACTCGATTAAATTTGGGACAAAACGCGACAAATTTTAGGTCAAATGGAAGAGTATTAACCTAGGAAAAAAAATCAAAGAAGTTCACACACAAACGAACATTCCTTTCAGTCTTGATAGTGATAAATAAAAAATTGATTGCGAATATTGTGGGACGAATCTGGGGCTCAGATCTAAGCCAAAACTCAATAGATACAATGACCAATGTCTGGTAAAAATTTCAGACCAAAATACTCAAGGAGTAAGGTGTAGTAAGTCCCACACCGAGAGTGAACACAACTGGTCTTCCAAAAACAAAACGCCCTGACTTTCCTACCCCGTATTTTTGTGTGTGATTTGTTTATGGACGTGCCTCCTTACCTGGGTGCAAACAACATATGAAAGTACTTGTAAGAATTTTTCCAATACGGACCCAAATTTTTTTTTGCAGAAAGTAGGGCGAAATTTTACAAGTTTTCGTAGAGGATAGCCTTGCTTTGCATAAAATTTCTGAAAAAATTCTCTTGAAGTAGTTTTTTCCTGAAATTCCACGAAAGAATCTCTACTGAATTTGGGACAAAATGTGACAAATTTCATGTCAAACGGATAAGTATTCACCTAGAAAAAAAATAAAAAAGTTTCACACACAAACAAATCTTACTTTCAGCCCTGGTAGTGATAAATAAAAAACTTATTGCGAATCTTGTGGGATGAATTTGGGGCTCATATCTCAGCGAAAACTCAATAGACACAATAACCAATGTCAGGTAAAAATTTCAGACCAAAATACCCAAGGAGTAAGGCTTAGTAAGTCCCACACCGAGAGTGAACAAAACTGGTTTTCCGAAAACAAAACATCCTGAATTTTCTATCCCGTATCTTTTTTTTTTGTGATTTGTTAATGGACCTGCCTCCTTACCTGGGTGCATACAACATATGAAAGTACTTGTGTGAATTTTTCCAGCGCAATACGGACCCAGAAAAAAATTGAAAAAAGTAGGGCGAAATTTTACAAGTTTATCGCCTTTGTTTTCAATAATATTTATGAAAAATTCTCCCGAAATAGTTTTTTCCTGCAATTCCATGAAAGAATCTTGACTGAATTTGGGACAAAATGCGAGAAATTTTAGGTCAAACGGATGAGTATTCACCCACGAAAAAAAATCAAACAGTTTCACACACAAACTAACGTTCCTTTTGACCCTGGCAGTGATGAATAAAATATTTATTGCAAATCCTGTGGGATGAATTTGGGACTCAAATCTCAGCAAAAACTCAGTAGACACAACGAAGAATGTCCGGTAAAGATTTCAGACCAAAATAGCCAAGGAGTAAGGCGTAGTAAGTCCCATACCGAGAGTGAACAAAACTGGTTTACCAAAAACAAAACGTCCTGGTTTTTCTTTCCCGCATCTTCTATTTGTGATCTTTTTATGGACGTGCCTCCTTACCTGGGTGCAAACAACATATGAAAGTACTTGTGTGAATTTTTTTCAACGCAATACGGACCCAAAATAAAATTGCCGAAAGTAGGGCGAATTTTACAAGTTTCAGTAGAGGATAGCCTTTGTTTTCAATAAAATTTAAGAAAAATTCTTTCGAAATAGTTTTTTTCCTGAATTTCCACGTAAGAATCTCGACTAAATTTGGGACAAAACGCGACAAATTTCAGGTCAAACGGATGAGTATTCACCAAAGAAAAAAAATCAAACAGTTTCACACACAAACGAACCTTCCTTTCGACCCTGACAGTGATGAATAAAAAATTTATTGGAAATCTTATGGGACGAATTTGGGGCTCAAATCTCAGAAAAAACTCAGTAAACACAACGACGAATGTCCGGTAAAGATTTTAGACCAAAATACCCAAGGAGTAAGGCGTAGTAAGTTCCAGACCGAGAGTGAACAAAACTGGTTTTCCAAAAACAAAACGTTCTGGATTTTCTT
>Ga0123342_1002733_pt1 | contig 29042 bp, 11 predicted proteins | sample Turbeawhitnodule_FD_89960 | JGI IMG/M metagenome (GOLD analysis project Ga0123342, IMG submission 89960) | Root nodule microbial communities of legume samples collected from Mexico - Turtle bean Mexico white nodule | ecosystem: Host-associated > Plants > Roots > Nodule | place: Mexico: Nepantla... | reverse complement strand
TTTTAATAATTAGAATGTGTGAGACTCTTTTCTTTTAGATTATTTTTTTTTTTTTTGTGTTACATTTTATTTTTTTTTATTATATATATATATATATATATATATATATATATATATATATATATAAAAGTCATTTAAGACTTCGTTAAGCAAAGAGTAAAGAACTTTAAGTTGTATTTGTTTAAGTAGATTTAACATTTATAAAGAGAGAAAGAAATATACATATAATTAATTATGTTTGTTTGTATTGCAATAACCAAAGAGAGGAGAGAAACTTATATTCCCAACTCCTCCCTAGTGAGCTAATTTAGGAAGAGAAAGAGAGATTTTACTTTAATTATATTTATAATTGACATTGATAAATTTTATTTATAAGTGCCTAAATGAGAAATAATTGATTATATATAAAAGCATAATCAATTATGTCTTTAAACATAACTAATTATTTTCTCTTTAAACATTTCTTCCTACACTTATTACATTTTTCATTCAATCTACTTTTAGCTTATTATTACTACTATTATTATTATTATTATTATTTATTATCAAGATTTAATAGGATGGTGAAAGAAAAATACGTGTAAATAAACTACTTTTTTTTATTGTAAATATTGGTACCAATATTACTAATATTTGGAAAATGTTATAGAGTTGTTATGTTTGACTCAGGCTTTGTTTTAGTACTTATAAACTAATCAATACATTAAAAATGTTGAAATAAAAGAAAAATATTTAATTTTACTTGTAAATAAGACTTTACAAATTAATTAATAAACTAAAATTACATAATAAGAATAATTTTTTTTAAGCCAACACAGTTATAAGAATAAAAAAACTTAAGCCAACAAAACTCAATTGAGTTACACTCTTTTACAAATTTTATAATTACTTCTTTAAAATTAATTTATTCTAACCATTTTATTAATTTTAAATGCTCAATTACAAGCATATGCAAGAGAAAAAAAATGCTGCGTATCGTCATTGCACTGGAGGTTTGACGAAATACCATTTTACCAGCGAATATAATTACCATTTATTTCACAACATTATTCTCACACTACAACAAAATATGAAGTAATAGAAATAATTAATTTCTATATTAATTAAATTAAAAATATTTTAAAGATTAAAAAATTATTGTTTTCTAAATTAGTTTCTATTATTGATAAATAGTTTCTAAATTAATATTTAATTAACTACTCAATTTTTCATATAACACTATTCACATTTTTATTTTCCCATGCACCCTTTTGTTTTTATTTCCCTATCTAACACCCTTTTGTTTTTATTTTTCTATCTAGCACCTTTTTGTTTTTATTTCCCTATCTAACACCATTTTGTTTCTATTTCCCTATCTAACATCATTTCAAAAGTAAAAAAAAAAAAAAAATTAATTTTGAATGCATTAAAAAAATAAATATTTATAATTTTAAAATAGTTATTAATGAATAAAGAAATGAGTTTTTACAAAATAAAAAAAGTAATAAATTAAAAATGTTTAGTTTAATTTTTTTTAATAGCGAAGAAAATAAAAATTAAACCCTACAACAACATAAATGTTGAATTTATAAACATAAATTAATATTTATTTTTATTATTATTGATGATGTAATCATGTTAATTTCAAGTAAAAAATACAGGACATAATTATATAAAAAAAATTTAATTAGTATTAATTAGTAGTGAACACACAAATAATATTGAAGAGTATTGGTCTGCATACACTCGTCAAATACTATGTCCATGAAAAGAACCTCAAAGAGGAGACTTAAGTCAAGTTGAATAAGGAATGATATGTACATAAGAGAATAACATGATCGAACAAAAAAATGTGATTCATATTGTCAAACACCAAAACACACAAAAAGAACGTGTCCAAACATTACTGGATCGTCCACTTCTCGTTATTAATTATGTTTCATTTCGCACAAACTATTTAATGTACCATTCAAGGGTAGACACTTCAGTATTATCTGTGTCCACTACTAATTAATACTAGTTGACTTTGGTTTTTTTATAATTATATCATGTATTTTTTACTTGAAATTAACATGATTACACCATCAATAATAATAAAAATAAATACTAATTTTTGTTTATAAATTTAACTTTTATGTTGTTGTAGGGTTTAATTTTTTATTTTCTTCATTCTTAAAAAAAATTTAAACTAAACATTTTTAATTTATTACTTTTTTATTTTTATTTTATAAAAACTTATTTCTTTATTCATTAATTATATTTCTAACTATTTTAAAAATTAAAAATATTTATCTTTTTTATGCATTCAATTTTTTTTAATTTATTATTATTATTATTTTACTTTTGAAATGGTGTTAGACAGGGAAATAAAAACAAAAAGGTGTTAGATAGAGAAATAAAAACAAAAGAGTGCTAGATGAGGAAATAAAAGTGTAAATAAATAGTGGTACAACAAAATCATGAAATAATAGAAATCAATTTTAAAGACAAAAAATAATTAATTTCTATATTAATTAAATTAGAGAAAATTTTAAAAATTATATAAATTTTTAGTTTCTAAATTAGTTTCTATTATTGATAAATAATTTCTAAATTAATATTTAATTAACTACCAATATTTTAACTACCAATTATTTACAGTTTTTTTATAAATAGAAGCAAATCGATTTTAATAGTTTAACATAAAATAATATGATACTGCAATAAAAAAAAAATCAAACAATACCTCAATTTTTCTTTATATAGATGTACACCAATATGTACGGCAACAAATACCTGAGATGTGTTTTTTCCCCTAATTTGAGGATAGCATTGTTATTTGATACACAACTTTTAACGCTAAACAGTGGGAAGTGGCGCAGAAAATATTTTTGCTGGTAAGTAGGCATGAAAATTATTATTCTTCTTATTATCATTTTGAATAAATATGAGTATATTAATTATAGCTTTCTAGAAGCAAGAAGGAAAAAGGGAAGCAAGATGAAGAAATTTCTAGCTGCTTAGACTTTAGGGGTAATAACTTAAATTCCAAATCATGGTAACTAGGAATCAACAAAACCTTAAACGACCCATGTGTTAAGTTTACACGAGTCAAAATCAAATAATGGAAAAACAAAAGTGAAATATTGTTGATTGAAGAATAAGAGGGTCAGAGTCAAGAAGTTGAAGCTGAAGCTGAGAGGGTCAGAGTCACAGAAGACAGCTTCAAGCATCGATTTCTTTGGAGTACATAAGAACAATACGCATATTGTAACTAAAACGCTTCCTATCATCTCACTCCACCACCTTCCCTTTCCACGCCACCAAATCAACCCAAGATACAAGCTTTTCAAACCCAACGTAGTGTTCTCCATGGATTCAGCACCAGCACCCCAGCTTGAGGAAATAAAGCAAGAGGGTGTCGATGGAGGGAGCAAGAAGAAGAAGAAGAGTAAAAAGAGTTCTTTTTTCCCCGGGTTTGGTTGTTTCAGAATCGAACATGATGTCTCCGGGGGAGGTTTTGATATTGAGGTTGTTGATGAGTCTGGTCAGCGTCCCACCCCCACCCACTTGATCATAATGGTTAATGGTCTCGTTGGCAGGTTTGCCTAACTACTGTTACTTTTAACTTTGAATCTTCTCTACACTGTTTATCATTTGCTTCAAGTATGTACCATAGCGTTTATGTTGTGTGATCTATTTGATTAGCCTTTCAGTCAAGTGATGTAGCAATCTTTGATGCAGTGCTCAGAATTGGAAATTTGCCGCAAAGCAGTTTCTGAAAAGGTATCCAGAAGATGCTGTTGTACATTGTAAGTTCGCACAAACACAATTCTGATTGCCTCCTCTGTCTGTTTAAACAAAATCATCTTTCTGATGTGTGGTAGCATTGAGTCAGTGCAGTGTTAAAAAAATGAAAGACTTGATAAAAAAAATCATGGTGTGAAAATTACAAATTTAACTAATCAGAGAAAAATGTTGTGTGGTTGGTTTTATTTAAATCATACTGTAGTGTGAACTAACCCCACATAGGAGATAATGGGTGTCGGCTGAAGTTTATCATGAAATGTTTGTGAAAATTGTTTCTTATTGCCTGCAAAGTGGAAGCAACCTTCATCCCCTGATGTTTTTTAAATGGGCTAAAGAAAGTGAAGCAGTTTCAATTATCTTCATTCTAAATTTCTATTCTCTATTGCACTCTTTCACGGCAAAATTGGGTTTTCCACCATTTAATGGAATGCATAACCATTGTGCAATGCAGGCAGTGAACGCAATTCTTCGATGTTGACATTTGATGGGGTTGATGTAATGGGAGATAGACTAGCAGAGGAGGTGTGTTATGGCTTTGACATTCAATTGTTTGATCTTTGTAATCATTTACACCTCACGTAGTTAATTAGTTTTGCCCTTCAATATTCAATTGACTTCAAGTCTCTGGCAACAAACCCAGAAAAATAAAACATATTTGTTTTCTTCTCTTTTCTCAGGTTATATCAGTTATAAAACGTCACCCAAGTGTTCAGAAAATTTCATTTGTAGGTCACTCTTTAGGAGGGTTGGTGGCAAGATATGCAATAGCCAGGCTTTATGGGAGAGACATATCTGTTGAACTTTCTCTGGGGAATGGACATTGTGAAAGACATGTTTCAGATCAAGAATGTCATGATAGAAAATATGAAGGAAAAATTGCAGGACTAGAGCCCATAAATTTCATTACATCTGCAACGCCACACCTTGGTTCTAGAGGTCATAAACAGGTTATTCTTTGGTAGCTTTAACCTTTGCTATACTTTGTTTCTGAAACGTAAGTGGCTCACTATATGAGTTGATAATGACTTAGTTTTTGGAATTATGCATGATTCAGGTTCCTATGTTCTGTGGATTTTACTCTCTGGAGAAAGCAGTGTCTCGTGTTGCTGGGGTTTTTGGTAAAACGGGAAAACATCTATTTTTAAAAGATGGTGACAATGGGAAACCCCCTCTTCTTCTCCAGATGGTGCGTGACTCCGAAGACATTAAATTCTTGTAAGAATTTATGGTTTGGTTTGTTTGATTTTTTTTGTTTACTTTTCTAAGTCAATAACAAATAACATTCCACGCCTCTTCTCTATAGGTCTGCTTTACGCTCCTTCAAACGCCGCGTTGCCTATGCAAATGTTCGTTATGACCGTATCCTTGTCTTTTAGTCATAAGCCAAGATGAATTTGAAGTCTTAATCTGTCAATTTAGTTCTTGATTTTGATGCCAATCAATCAATTTAATTTTGTCTGATTCCGAATTTAAACTAACAAAAAATGCTATTAAATTGACGTGAATTAATGTTTAACTCCACAAATTATTTACATGAACAACTTGACTCTTTAAATAGAGCTTGTTGGATGGAGTACATCATCTATCAGGCGTAGAAAGGAACTCCCGAAGGTAATCATCAAGATTCTTCAATATAATATTATTGATCTAATAATATAATTTGTGTAAACTGTGTCTTTGTCTAACGTGTTTTTTTGTTCAGCGCCGGCATCTTTCAAGACATGAAAAGTACCCGCATATTGTTTATGTAGAGACAGCAAAATCTAGTTGTGTCGCTGAGGAAGTTCCTGCTGAATCCAAACTGAGTAGTGCATCCGGTAAACTTGATTCCGAAGGTATTTCACTTTCAAGTTTTTCAACTGATGAGGTTTATTTTGTATTGTATATAATCTGCTGATGTCTAAATATTTTTGGCATATATACCTACTATGATAAACATGACAAGTTCTTGTCTGTTGTGGTCCGAGGTGGCTGGAGCTTGGATATTAAAACTCAAAAGATGACCATTTTTGGACTTTTGTGATGACCCATGAAAGCGAAAATGAAAAATATAAATCAAAGTTGCTGTCTTTTGCTTTAAGGAGACATGTTGACTTTGTTTGAAGTTAATGATTCGTCTTATAGTATGGGATTTGGTGGAGTGACATCCTGACACTAATTGTCTTCCCTTGTGAAGGGGGGCAGTTAGATGTGAAAAACATTTTTTAACAAGCGAATCAGATCTTTATATGATACATACCATGATGCGGTTAGGTAAAAGGAGGAAATTTCAAAGAAAAAAAGATTTGTGTTAGCACGAGTCAAAAGATCACTACTTACTATAACTGTGGCACTCTGAGATGTAATTTTTTTAAAAAATTATTAAGTAGTTGAAGATCATGGCTGTCATCACTAATCCAAACATTACATAAATTAAAACTTAGCGACCATAGACACGTGAATACATCATGGTTTTCCATTACTTAATTTTTGTACTGAGTACTTAAATCAACCAAGAATCTGCTGGAATGGTTAAGAACCTTGAGAACCAATCCTGAATGTTGCTTTTGAAATTACTTACTTGTTTCTGCCAAATCGGATTGAACATAAAGATATGATGCTTTATATTATGAATCATAACTAAAATGGTGTACAAATTAACGACCCTTGTAGAGGAAATGATCAGAAGCTTGACAGCAATGAGCTGGGACAGAATTGATGTCAGCTTCAGTGGCAGTAGGCAGAAATATCTGGCACATAGCACCATTCAGGCAAGTTTCTGCTATTTGAAACACATAATGTAGGAACAGAAATACTTTTCCAATCTTAACACCAGGCAGGACCATGATGGGGTCTTCAATGTCTCATATTTTATGGTTTGAAAATCATAGTGATGATAGCCTGGTACATTACTCCTTGTTTTAAGTATTAACAATGCTCTCTGTATGGTTGGAATTTGTTCCATATCCAGGTGAATACTTACTGTATGAATTCCGATGGAGCAGACGTGATTCAACATATGGTTGACAGTTTTCAGATATAGTTTCCCATATTGCCACATTCTAACAGACAAGGCGATGCAATTTTTGGTAAGATGGAGAGGGCTTCATCATTTTTTTGCCACTGAAGTTGAAAGAATACAGACAAAGAAGGTTTAGAGAAAAAAAGAATAAGCAAGATACATTGATGAAGAATAGAATGGGGATTATAATTTGTACCCTGAAGGTTCTTTGACTGCAATGTATATGAAATCATTTGGAATGAGAATACCCAACATAAAGTTTAAAAATTGCATTATTTCAAATTTCAATTATATCTTTAAAACAAATACAGTACTCTTAAAATATTGTTTACAATAGCCTAACTCTTGTTTCTGCCAAAATTATTTCAAAATCAAATTACTTAAATTTTATTAGAAAAGTAAGCAACTGTTGAATTAGCAGTGATGAATAAGCCCAACCGGCCCACACTCTGTATATTGGAAAAATTAGATTTTTGCGTTTAATTTTTCACAAAGAAATAAGACAGGAAGATTCGATTACAAAATTCAAGGACCCAATTTCAGAAACTTGATTAAAATTTGCAAAATAGTCAGATAAAAAGTAATTTAACAATTTAACTTAAAAATGAAATAGAATTAGTTATGAAAAAGTGTTGTGAAAGTAGCAATACTAAGAATAAGAATAAACATTGCATGAAATAACAAGGCAATAGAAAGAGTTTTTAACGCCCAGAAGTTGGCATTACAGCAGAATACTAAGAAAACCAATGAAGTATTAACAAAACCTATTCCCAGGTTATGTGTATTTTGGTTTTGTCTCGTATTTTGGTATTGGAAAGTTTGGTGTGTGTGAGGTTGGCATGGCCATTACTCCAAGTCTGAATCGTGCCCTCAGTTCGAGAATTTGTCCCCATATGACAGAGGTTGGATTTTTGAGGCTCAGTGAACGATGCAGCGTGTGTGTGTGTCTGTCCGAGTGGTGAGGTCCTTTCCTTCTCGCAAAGTCCAATATCTATAATACACCTTTTGCAGTGTGTTTTTATGAATTGATGGGGAAATAATAAGGGTAATAAAAGAGGTGAGAGTGAGTGATTTTGCCTTTGTATTGTGGGGGTGGCATTCAATATCTGACCCACGTTTGGGACACCTTTTTCAGAATTTCAGCTGCACTGCCTTCTCTACTGCCACATATCCCTCCTTTCTCTCACTCTCTCTCTTTGTCACACTGTTCTTTTCCACCATCATTTTTCTTCTATCAAGCTGTTACTAGTATTTAGTTACACTCAAAACAAATTACTGAAGCCTTTCTTCTGCAGTCTCTTTCCCCTGATGAGAAGATGGGGTTAACTCAAGTCTATGTCTCCTGCCACAACTATAGACAAACCTTCCTATGCCTCATTCTCTTTGCTATTCTATTCACGGCCAAAGGTTATCCCGTTTCTATTCTCTCATCTCATTCTTTCTTCTTCCTCTTTTTATCTAACTTTGCTTATTTCAATGTGTATATATGCATGCAGCAAGAGTAATTTCTTCCAATCTTATACATGCTGCCCAGGTACAAAACCATAACTGAATTCTTCTACTTCTGTATGTTCCAATGTGTTGGTATTTATTGACTTGAGAGTACTTGAGTGTACATATGCAGAAGGACATGAAAAAGCGGGAACCCATGATGGTGGCAAAATCTCAGATAGGGTCTAGGCCTCCCAAGTGTGAAAGAAGATGCAGTACTTGTGAGCACTGTGAAGCAGTTCAAGTCCCAGTTGTACCTCAAATTCAAACTCATAGAAGTCATTATTCATCAGCAAGAGCAACAACCATAGTTGTTTCTTACTCATCAAGAGGTGACGACCTTTCAAATTACAAACCAATGAGCTGGAAATGCAAGTGTGGAAACTACCTTTTCAATCCATGATCTAAAGGGGGAACTTGCATCCATATTTGCTTTGGAATCAAAAATTAAAATATGTGTATGATTTTAATTATTTATGTATACCAATTCCTCTTCATGCTTCCCCACCTTGTATATTGTAGATATTTGGCAATTATAGTCCATACTTTGTCTTCTTTTTGCTTAAATCACATTTCTTTGTCACATCTACTTGTTTTTCTTTCTTCTTCTTAGAATGAAAAGCTAGTGTAATGTAATGGTTTACTTTTTCTACTGATACATTGGCAGCATATGGTATAAGCCTCTGGGTATATCTTCTACCTGCACGTATATACTTTCCTTTTATGTTGCCATAGAATGGAAAAAATGAGATGTTAAGAGAGAATGCATGGTGGGGTTGGTGATGTCTTGGTAGATCCATTGCAAAAACTAGATAAGAAGATGAGAAGGGGAAGAGAAGTAGTGTGTCAGAGGGTCTTGTTTTCGTATGCTACAAGATTAAGATATTTCAGCATCAGAATTCAGAGAGGGTGAGCTAATGCCAGCCACCTCGAAGGGATAGAAACATCCATCAATGCATAACACACATCCATAAACGTGCCAACCTAGGGATCTCACTTATTAGCATAGTAGTAGTATTTTTTTCCCTTTCAGTTTTAGTTTAGCTGACACAAATATTTCAGTGATGAAATAAAATTGTGAAGCCTCGTGCAGTGCAGGTGTGTGTGTATGGTGCATTAATTAAGTGTTAACTGAGTGTTGGGAGTGAGGAGTTTTTTCAGGAGAGAAAAAGGTAGTAATGAAAGTGTGATTTGGTCCATTGAATTGAAGAAGGTGCAGTTATGTGGTTCAGGGGAACACAACATTGATGGAGGAGAAGGATTGGGTGAATTTTTGTGAGTGAGTTGCATTCATTCATCAGTCATTTACTTGGTTTGGTTATCTCTTTTGTGCAGATACTGTAGCCTGGTATTTAATGAGAGTCTAATTGCTGCTTCCACTGTACCTTTTATGACATTTTCACCATCGTCATCACTACTTCATCAATTCAAACTTCAAACAAAACAACCCTAATCGTATCATCCAATCAAAATTTGTCACCATTTCTAACACATTACTGTTACTATCTAGGAGTATGCTAAAACTATCGATTAAACAAATCAATACATGACATAACTATGTTCAAATTATAACACAAATTATGTGGAACTGCGTCCATCACTTTTTCTTTAACTTTTCATCCTTAATTTTGTAAATACTTCATACTTTATTGATTATTTTTAAGTCTAATTGAACCTTAAGTCTAACATATATTTGTTTAAAGTTTAATTAATAAATAATTGAAGTATAAATATTAAATGTGTAAATATACTTAAAATTAAGTATTGAATCAAAATTACAGGTTCTTAAAATCTATAACTAAAATCACAAAAAATAAAGTATTAAAAAATAAATAAAAATTATAATTTGTCCACTCATCTTCTTGGTCGTTGGGTAACTGGCATAGCAGAAGTGTATGCAAAATATTTTGTGAGTCTTAATAAAAGAGAAACATAAAAAATATTTTTCTTTGCATGAAAAGAAATTAAAAAAAAAGAAAAAATTAACCCAATTAGTTGGTGAAGTTGTGTCCTCAAATGCCCTTGTGTGTCAGAAAAAATAATAACTTTTACCAATAAAATTCTTAACTTTCTTCTTCTAAAAAAGATATCTTCAGTTCCAATTCAATGTTTTTTTTTCTCTTCTTATTTTCTTTCTTTGTAAGAATTAAGAAACAAAAAGTACATGTAAGAAATAAGGATTTCAATATATTTATATGGGTAACAATGTTTCTTAAAATAAAAAGGAAAACCATATGTATAGGTATGTTCTAAAAAATATGAGATAATATAAATGTTAATTATAATGTTATTCTTCTTTAATTTTTAATTCACAATTACGTACTTCCATTTATTCTTTTCCAGTCTCAAGTATTAGAAAACTTTATTTTTTGTTTAATCTACAATTTTACATACATTTTTTTTAATACAATTGAATCTTAAATCTAACGTATTCGTTGAATATATTACTATACATAATTTAACTAATATGTAAAAAATAAATATTAGATTAAAATTACGAACTTTTAAAAAATTTAAAACTAAAATTGAAAAAAAACTAATCACAGATAAAAATTTGAAAGAAAACAAAATTTGCAACTTAATACATGTATACGTTTTTTTTTCAGCAAATAATTAATTAAATTAAAAATATATTTAATACATGTATACGTGATTTAGAATCACTGCATATATTTAAAAAAAAATCCTTAATTAATTTTCCTTTTAATGATTTTTTTAAAAATCTCAACTCATTTTTTGAAATAAATTATACATATCTTATTCATTGTTTTAAATATTTCACTTGTGTTTTTAGTTTATCTTACATCTATTCTAATGTGGAATATCTATTTGTGGTTCATTGTTTTAAACTTTTATTGAAAACTTTCATTTGAGTTTGAAATTTGTATGTAAACACATTCATGAGTATATTTAATCTTATCCATATTCCATGCCTATTGGTGAAATGATGCAAAATGGTAGGTTGAAAACTTAATGCACGCAATAAATGAAACTATACATTTATGTCTTTTTTTTAAGACGGGGAAAAGTTGAAATGAGAAAAAGAAAAGAAAAAGAAAAAAAACATTTTTTTTTTATAAACATTTAAAATGTTCGTGTACGTTTAATAATTTCTCACAGAATTAAAGTCAAAATTAATTTAAATATATATTGATAAAGAAATGCATTACTCTATGATCATATTTAATAAAACCTATAAGAAATGAGTTTATAGTTATATAATTGGATGAATTGGTCTAAGGTTGACTGGAAAATGGCCCCATAGTATAAATGGAAAGAGGTGATCCAAACTGAAAAAAATGAATAGTTTAGGGTTTTAGATCTTAAGTGTGAATTCATCTCCTTTGTAAAACTTTGTACAGGTTAACTCAGACTTCAAATTCTGTTAATGATTTTTGGAGTGCAACTTGGGTTGGAGTTGTGAGTAGTATTTAGAATTATAGGAACTGCGTGTCATTCGATAGGGGGTGGTAGATGCGCTCGAAGTATTCGTCTTAGTACATGTAAAGGTTTGGTCGTGGATTTACGCAAAGTCCCATTGTGCTTCCTTCGAGTACTCTAATTGGATTTTGAACCCAGTGGATTGTATGAGGATGGTAATTTAATGTTTTCTTGTGGTTAGTTTGGTTGTTCTTTAGATAATCAGGTAGGCGTTTCGTGGTAGGAGTATGGTAAGGTGTTTTGCTCTTTATGTATAAGGGTTGAACCACCGTGAAGTGATTTTCCATTTATTTATTTTTTATTACCGATAAAAAAAAAATCAATGTTGACCAAGAATTAAAATGAAATCCATCATGTTGGAATCTTTTTAAACAGTCCATGTATGCATTAAGTATTACAAACTTACAAAATCATACCACATACCTTACAAATTAAACACTAATTAACAAACACTTGAAACACTTAACAATTAATATTTTCTACTAATTTTTAATGATTTGCATTTTTATATTAATATTCAGGGTTTTTCACTGTTTTTGACATGAAAGACTTATATTTTAGTTAAACTTCATATTTAAAGGTCAAAACGCTTCTCAAATTAATGATCTATTTGCAAGTCGTTCTCCAAATTTTTAATTCTAATATATATTTGTTTGCATTTTTTTAACAGAGAAATAATTATTACAAAAGATATTTATTAGAAACAAATATATATCCTTTCCTTATAAATTAGAATATAAATTGAACAAAAGATTCACTACAAGAAAATCATGAAATAGAAACCAATTTTTAGAAACCAAAATAATTAGTTGTAATAGTTTCTAAAATGGTTTCTATTTCATGATTTTCTTGTAGTGATTTTTAAAAACTATTACCTTTTTTTTTAAAAAAAACAAGTGACTATTATCTATTACATATTAAATATGTTGGGATTCGGTAAATTATAGATTAGTTGATCACAATTTTATAAAATTGTCCATTATTTCCATTTTCGTGAATGTCGGTACAACATATAAGTTTAAACAATTAAAAGGATTAAAAGGAGTCAAACAAGACAATTAAAAGGATTAGTAGAGATAATTAGGCAAGCTATTAGGAATAACTATTAAAAAAGCGTTAGAGTGAGAAGAAAGACATTAAGGTTAAAATGCTACACTTTATGGATGATACCTTGATGAACCTTATGGTTATTAAAAACATTCTCAAATGTTTTGAGCTAACATTTAGTTTGAGAGTCAACTTACATAAGAGCAAGAATGGTGGGTTAGGTGTTGCACAAGAAGAATTAAGGAGGTTTGCTATTTTTTTTGAATTGTAGCCCAATGCAACTGCCCTTTAGGTATGACTATGGGGGCCAATTCAAGGAGACAACAATTTTGACAATCATTCATCACTAAGATAAAAAGTAAATTATCTAGATGGAAAGGGAATGTCGTCTCCCTTCGTAGTAGGTAGGTAGAGTGTGTCTCATTAAATCAATTATTACGACTTTACCCTTATATTATATGCATTTATTTAGGATCTCATTATGCTCAAGTAAATTAATTTAGAGAAAATTCTTGTGAGGATGTAGATCTAAGAGTAGGAAAATAGCATGGATAAAATGGGTATATATATGTGTGCGCGCGCTTAAGGACTAGGAGTTGAAAATAAAGGTTTGTGGAGATATATTTTGGTGTCTAAGTATGGCTCATGGAGAAACATAATATAAAAGAGAATGCCAAGGAGGAGTAACGATGGTAGAAAGATCTAAAACATGTATGTGGCATGGGAGAAGATAGTAGTTGGTTTGAGGAGAGTTTGACATGGAAGGTTGGATATAGAAATAAGATATTATGGTGGAAAGATAGATGGACGGGAGAGAAAACATTCATGTACAAATACCCTTGATTGTACACCAATGCAATAAACAAGGAGACAACCCTACAAGAGTCAAGAAAATTGCAAAGTAATTAGTGAGAATGACAAGTTAAATGGAGAAAAGAATGATTTGAATGAAAAAAAGTTCATGAATATGTCTTCTTTGTAGACTTGTTAGGAATCCAATTAAATATGTATAGGAAATACCTAGGTATGGAAAGATATTGTGGATGATACATATACACTCAATGGAACATACATAAAATTGCAAATAGATAAATTTAGAAGAATTTATATAAATTTTTAGCACATTGGAAGAGTTAAAATTCTACCATTTGCACATTTCTCTACATGGAGAATAATGTTAAACAAGGTTGTCACAAGTAAAATTGGAGAAATAGGAAGTACTAATGGAAAATATCCTATATCTGATCTATGTGTGATGAGAAGGGAGAAAAATGAAACTATGATACATCTCATCTTTGAATGTAAGGTACCAATAAAAGTTTGAAATTTATGTGATAGATAGTCAAGGGTATGCATGCATCATAACAACCATGCATACACTTCCAAACTTTTCATTATTCTATATTTAAATACAATAATAAGTTAATAAATTTAATTATATATTTATAATTTATAATTTATTTTTATATTAGATAATAGTATTTTAAAAGTATTGTTTATAGTTTACAAAACACTTTATAATTGACTGATAATATAATTTAATAAAATAATCTTTTCTCAAAAAAATAATTTTTAATATTTTATAAAATCATTTACAATTGGACTAACAAGAGTGACTTTATTATAAAAAAAAAAAAAGTGAAATTGAGAACCTAAAATAAAGTGTAGAAGTAGAAAGAGTAATAATAGGGTATACCCTTATTTTATCAACCATAAATACCCTTACCTGACAAAGGATGTCGCTGTGGTGTGTATAGCTAAGACACGCACGTGCGTCACGCATGGCTGGCCTTGCCCGTGACCACCATATGTCATTCACGAGGGTTCACCATTTTCTTTTCTTTTTCTCTCTCATTCTGAACCTTTCACCAAACACAGTATCAGAGATATGGATACGCTTCCTTTTTCTCACTCTCTTCTTCTCTCACACTAGTATCATCTTTTCTCTATTTGCTTTATTACTAATACAACCTTCTACAAGCTTTAATTATTTGCAACTTGCACTCAAATTCAAACATCAACTCTTCTGCCACTCACTTTTCCTCAAGGCATGTATATTAACTCCTTTTCTCTCTTGCTTCATTGTTACTTGAATTGGAAAAAACTTTCATCAATAGTGAACAAACTTGTTCATTATTTGATTTATATCAGAATCCACTACTTGAAGTGAGGCTAAAGAATGGAAGTGTGAATTTGGATGTGTGTGATTTCTATTTTCAAAATGTGCAACTAAACTGAGTTATTCAGAGAGACAACTAGTGGAGTGGGGCAAAATAAAAGAATGGAATTGAAAGAGAGGTTGAACATGATAGAAGGAAAAGAGGATTTTAAAATGCTTGTTTTGGAATTTCAAATTGAATAGATTTTGATTGTTGGTGAGTAGTGTTGAATCCTTGAAGATAAGAGTCCTAAAAACCAAAAAAGTGAAACTTACTATTCAGTTTGCCTTTTGTTGCTTTACTTGGCCCCAATATGACATAATATTATTTCTTTATGATGCATTTTTCCACACTCTGTTTACTCTGTGGAGGACTTTGGCTTTTTTATTTATTTTTTTGTGATATGCTCTTTTAGTCACACTAATACTTCCTTGCACAGATTCTGCTAACACCTGTTGTTTCATGAGTAAATCATGTTGAAGCAATTACCCAACAGATATCATAGGACAAAAGGCTTCAAGGCAAAACAAGGTTTTAAAATATTTACTTTGATTGTTGTTGGCATGTGGTTGCTTTACAAACTCAAACAGTACTCACATGATAAGAAGCAGGAAACCTCTGCAAAAATATTTGAAAATCTGAAGGCTGGCTCTGAAACTAAAAATCTTGGAAGAAAAGGATTGGAGCCATGGTCAAATGATAAACTGTTGGAATTGATGGAGGATACAGAAGAAAACGAACATGAAAGAGATGATAGCATTGTTGGACATGGTGGAGAAAGAATTGAAGAGGAAGAATCTGAGGAAGTAGAAGACCTGATTGACGAACAAGACAAAGAGAGGGAAGAGCAAAATGAGGATGAAGATGGTGAAGACATGGGAAAACAGATGGAAGATATGCAGTTATTAGAGAATGAAGATGATGAGGAAGGTGAAAAAGATACACAATCAAAAAGTGAGAAACATAACAAAGAGGGTACATCTAGGGTTGTCATGAGGATGACAAAAAGCTTAGGTTCTGAATTTGAATTTGGAGGTTTGAAAAAAGTAGAAGAGGAAGAGGTGGGAAATTCAGAAAGGATTGAAACAAAAAAGCAGAAAAAGGAAATCATAAACTCAAGCAAAGTTATTAGCCACACCTCTGACTCAAGTCCTAAAGTGGTGGAGAATGTTAGAATTGTACATGGCTCATTTCCAAATGTCTTACTTACAAAAGGAATAGATGATGTGCTTGATTTTGGTGCTGGATCAAAGATTCGTTACTTTGATTGAGCAACCATATAGTAGGGCACGATTTAACATGGATGCTGTTAGAAACCTTTTTTTTTTTTTTTCCTTTTAAATGGGACAGGTGCAAGAGAGGGAAAATAAAAGTAATGTGGAATTTCAAAGAGGAGAATTTGGAAAAAGCATTGTATCAAGTTATCAATAACAAGAGCAGGAATGTACTGAATAAGGAGCCGAATAAGCAGACCCTTTCAGAGACACAACAAACATGAGATGCAAGGAAAGTGCATGGTGAGGAGTTACAAAACCAACCAAGTATCTGCTTTAGAATAATATCTTGTAAGCTGTTTTCCTTTTTCAGATTGTAAAACAATTTATTCATACCTTCTGCTTGTGAGCCTTGAGTCATATTATGCCTTGTGCCAAGACAGTATTGTAGTTAAAACATTCCACATAAAGTCAAAGTTTACATGTTCCACACACAAAAAGAAAGTCTTCTGGCCAAGGAATTTAATTAGTTGTAGTAACGAGAGTTGTTTCATATGGATTTGATCTGATATTGTTTTTGTTACTCCATTTTTGAGCTAGTTTGGGTTGGTTTTCAAAAGGAATGGCCGACATTTTTGTAAGTCAGTTCGGACCCAATGTTTTTATTTGTAGTATCAGATGGTCCACTTCCATCGAAATTGAAACCCCTCGTGATATATAACAACAAAAATGGCTAAGGGTACAAAAGCTGTGGGCTCACAATCCCTTCCTCCTTGGTGTTGAATTTATATATGGATATGGCAGAGCTTGTTACTTTTGTCCTAGATAAATTCAGAAATAATGGGTGAAAGTTCCCTTTCGAAAGTAACAGTGTAACACAGCTGTGGCATTACTTCATCACAAGAGAGGAAATGATAGTGATACATGCTGATACTTCAGTTTTAACAACCATTATTAAGTGAAACTCCATATTTACTTCATAGTGATTTGGAGATATTCATTACTGGGATTCAAAACAATACATTTCTAATATTTCTCTTATATATTGAAGATGCTTATGATTAATTAATCTACTAATTAGAATTTCTGTTTCTTGTCATTATTTATTTGAATAGTAATAATAATAATGGAAAGAAACCGAGATCAGTAACTGTGATTTGCTAACGTATAGCACTAGGAAAATTTTTATATTATCATCTACTTATTATATATAGTAAATTTTTCGACAGTGTAAAAACATTTTATAAAACTAATAAAATAATTTATATTATTTAATGATTAAAAAAAGTATTGACAAATATTTACATTTAAGTCTTCCATCTTTTTCCCTTCTTTGGACCATGTCTATGCGTGTATATCTTCTGACATTGCTTGGAAGAATCGGGCACAAGTTCAATATACGGGCAGTAGATGAAAGGTAATTTTGTTTCGTCCAATAATTCTGACACTGACTTACTACTTACGGTAACTCCTAAAGAGAATTCAAACCATAGTAGGATTTCACAAAGCCTAGACAGAATGAAATAAATCTCTATGCAATATGGTAAAATCATTTCAGATACGACAATTGAGAATTATTGTTTTTAAAATATATATAAACGGTCTCAGATTCTGTGCGTCTGAGCTTTGAGAATGAGTGAATGCAAATTACATTACACTGCCTTGTATCTAGATATGAAGTTCTCGAAGTTATGTTCAAAAATTTGCCATGCTCCTAATTACAAACGCAATACCTTCAGTAATATAAGGTCGTTAAACAGACTACATGGACTCTAGCAGAATCCATCTTCAAAATTCTAAACAACAGGGTTCTCATCTGTTAAAAATCAATCAGTGCAAAACAGAGTAAGGGCAATAATGATTTGCATTTTAAGAACAGGTTAACATGGTAAGCACTGCCTCCATGATTTTGTAAACGCAATGGGGGGCCAAACTTATTCGTATCAACATGAAATGTCGATAAATAAAATCTAAAAGGAAGAGATATCTAAAGCTGCGTGTCTCTTGTATCTTACACGGTCCAATACCACCAATTATAATATTGCACTTTTGCCCCATCTCTTTTTTGCTTGCTAAGAGTGTTTCAAGTGGACTTTCGAGTGAGAATTCCATTGCAATAGCATCCATATTATCGATGTTCCTGTTAACAAACTAAGATATTGAAATGTATTTCATCCGTAAATAATGCCAACATAAGAGGAATAATAAGCCAAATCAAGGTCGTTTCAGCATAATAATGGACCGAAAGGTACACAGTAGAGGACATATAATGGGGTACGAGATTCTTTTGCTTACTTTTAGTATTTTGACTTGGGAGAGCAAAAAGAAAGTACCAAATAATGCACACAACAATAAGACAACTGAAATAGTCAAGACGGCAAAAAATTAAGGATAAAGATGTAAAAAGAAAGCCTAAAAATTCTCGACACCTATAATTAAACATGGCACGCATGATTATAGACTAATAATTGGCGAGGAAAATAGAATAAAAAAGATATAATTTTGATTAATATTCAAGAAAATAATGTAGTCCGTGTCAATTTGATTAAAAAAGTTCCATACCTGCAAATATGCCAACAGTAGTTAGATTCTTAATCTCCATTGTGTGATAAATTAGGTATTCTGTCAAGAAATGACCCAATGCATAGATGAATGACAAGAAAGTAGCCAGGTAGAGAGGCTTATTTTCAAGGTTGAATGCGCAAATATAGCAAAGGGTGCAGGTCAACAATGTCCAAGTTCCAAATGTGCGCCCATGAACTTCAGACACTACAACAATTAATAAACTCGTCAATTCTGATAATTTTGAAATTCACATTATGATTATTTTTAAAATTATAATACACATAAAGCTAAAATACGAATGTTGTTGAATTAATAAGTTGTAAAATTTATTCTCATCACATGTGCAAAAATGCTGTATCATATCATCTCAAAAGGATGAAAATAAAGCCTGTTCAGACAGTCGAGGGCATTACTTACAGTAAAGACAACCAAACTTAAAAATGAGATCCCAAACGCCATGCCAAACACACACTTCTACATCATTTGAGTTTTTTTATGTAAATAAAACGTGGATCCTACATGGCCATCCAACTCGTTAAATTCGAAATATCCAATTACTTTGATTGAGCAAATTGGGAACAACTTATTTTTCAGGAAAGGATATCAAATAGCCTTGGGAAGATCATGTGAACAAATTCCACATTGTCAAGATTCCTGAAGTTCAATAGCTGACTTCGGCTGGTTAAAACCAGAGCTAAAAAAGGTTGTGCTAGAAAATGAAATGCAGTGGACAAGATGATAACAGTATTTCATGGATCAAAGAATTTTAAATCTCTACACACGAACTACCTCAGAATTTTAAAACAATCAAAATCATATTGACTTGCTTCATTCATCTCCTCCAAAATTCTAAAACCATCCACACAAGGGCCAATTTATTTATCCAGAAAACTCAACATATTTCCACTCTTTTTTTCCTAGAAGTTAAATATCCTTTGGCTGTACAATCAAAATCCAACTTGCATACTTGTTTGCTGGTATGAGACAAGTTAAACTCATCCTATTCTTTCTTATGGACACTCCCTCAAAAAGACTTAGTTGCTATTTGGTTAACCACATAGCCAAACCACATTTCTATCGATATAATACGACTTGGCTTCTAGATCTCTATAAAGGCTTAATAACATTTTCCCCCATTTTTTGTGTGCAATTATAGTCCTACTAATTTAAATTATTCATAATTAGTTCTCATAGTTTTTCAATTAATCAAATTAAGACTACCGTCCCAAAATTTCACCCAACAATTAAAAGAAATACAATAAAGGGTCTAACATATTTTATAAATTAGTAAGGCATACAGCGCATACAATATTCAAACAAATAAAAATATACAGAATAATATAAGCCACTTTTAAAAATAAAATAATTTTTTTAATGGTATATCATACTTTTGGTACATTTCAGATAATTATTAGATGAAAATATAGTCACAAGGTTATAACAACTAAATTTTACCAACTAAAACTAAATATCAAAATTATAACTAAGAACAGAATGTTTCATTAAGAACCCCTCCCTCAATTTTCACAATTTATGTACTTTGCACCGCCCTCAACTAGTTGTCAACTACCTTTTTGGAAAAGTAAACATTTTTTAAAAAAAAAAGTATAAATCAAATGCATAATGCACCGTAAAACAACAGTTAAACCACGGCAATTTCTTCAAGCGAAGTTATAATATAAAAATCAATAACGCCTCCTGCATTGTCAAAAAGGAGTTGGATATTTTTCAAAAGAAAAACTGAAGGGGTTGCGTGATGCATACATATAGTTATCATGGATAAAAAGGAATTCCCGGAATTGAAAATGCAATCGATGTAGAACCTAATCTGGAAACATTCTGATAGCTTGTGAAACGCAAAAGGGGGAACAACGACATTTCCTTGTGAAAGCTAAAAAAGATGAATAACAATATCCGGAGCATTGGGATCTAGAAGATCTCATTGCCATACATTGGATCTAACGCTTCGATTGTCTCCCTCAGAAGACTCATTAAATCGAATGACACCAGCACCGTTGCAGACGCTGAAACAGAGAGTACGCAAATGGAGTAGCAGAACTCACTACACACTCAACCGACAGTATCTACCATTGAAACGAGTGAAGATCTATTTTACTACTACAACAACTAATTGATGTGAGTGAACGAATCGATTACCTAAATCTCTTTAACGAATTGCGAGAGGAACTTTGTGTGGTGTTGGAGTAAGACGAGGAAAGGGAAGAGAGTTAGTTACTTGTGGTTTTGGAGAAGACGGCGAGTTGAAGAGCCCAAATGTCGAAGAAACCGAACCACACCGAAGCCAATCGAAGCGTGCCCACCGCTATCAGCCACCATCCCAACGCCTTCATCCTCCACACGAAACTCTCACTGCGTCTCTACAGTCTCTTCCGTCACTTCACCTTCCTAAAACGATGTCGTCTCAAACAACCCCAAACCCAAAAACTTGCAATCTATATACGTGGTGTAATTACGCGAACAACAAGATTTGAATTCTTTATGGAAAAAATAAATAGCACCAAAACTTTTCCATAGTAAGACCTGATTATTAAAATTTCGACATTTAATTTATTCATTGACGGTTATGGTTATATTAAGAAAATAATTTTCATTTAGTCATTATAATTTGTTTAACTTAATTTTAAGTCATGCATTTTTAAATTGATTAAATACTACTTTTACTTTTTAAACACATGTTAAATTATTTTTTAATTTTTTTATCCAATGTTAGTTTTTATACCTAAATTAAATATTTAAGTAAATATTTTTTATCATTATAAAATATGATGAGAAACTAAAGTCGCGCATTTAATAAAGTTTGCGAATTGATTTATTCATTTAAAAATATAAAGATGAAACCTTAAAACATATTTTTCTATTTTATTAACTCGTTCGATACCCGTGACATTGATGTATGGGGATAGCTTTTTCAATTTCATTGAGTTGAGTATTATTAGAACATGTAATATTTTAGTTACCTAATATATTGAGTTGTAAAATATTTATTTTATCTTAGTAAAAAACAAATATATACTAGGAGTAGTGAAATTATATCATAGTTAATTAAATGTATTGATTTGATGATAATATTATTTATTATAAAAACAAAATTAAGAAATATCTTATCTTAATTATAATTATGCTTACTTAATTTTTTTTTAAGATTTATCTATAATTAATATTGAAAAATTTACATTGACTAAAATAATTAACTAAAATAAAAATATTTTATTGTATATAAACCAGTCTTATAATGTTATATTATATTCAAGTCTATTAGAGATTTCGGATGTTAATAGCAATAAAGTTACAATATTTTTATATTAAAAAAAAACCATGTAGTGTATATCAGTATAACTATGAATATAATTAATGTAGCAATCTGTTACGATATTTACGAGTAAAAGTGATGTTATTAATTATTCAAAAATATATATTAAATACAAAAAATCTATTAAGTTTAAGTAAATAATTAATTATGTATACCATTTGGTATTAATAGAATAAAAGTTTAGTTTAACAATTAGATATGACAATAGTTTAACAAAAAAAATTTCTTTTCTAATTGATACATATCATTTAACTCATAATATGATTTTATTATTATGTACCAATTAGAAAAGAAAAAAAAATTGTTAGTGTGAGCGTTGGTAGTATCAATCGGTTGAATAATTGAATCTCTTCCTTTAGTTGTAAAAGGTTTTTCGATATTCAAATAAAGTTTGGTATTCTATACTATATTATTAAGTGAACTTTAAGTCTAACTCAACCTAATAAAACCGGTTGAGGTTGAGGTTTGCACTACTTATATACAATGAAATATTCTAATCTCTAGTCGACGTGGAATCTCCAACAATAAAAGAAAAATAAAATTATTTCAAAAGTATTTTTTAAAAGAATTGTAATTTGTGTAGAAGTAAAAGGAAATTGTAGATTCTTCTTATGAATATCCAACGGTAGTTGTTCCAATTAATCACGATTTATATATCATGACTTCTTTTTGTTTTGTTTGGCATAAACAATTGTAGAAGAACTTATCCACAAAAGCACATTTTCTTGTTTTTCTTTTTATGGAAATTTATCAGATGCTTTCACAAACTTGAATTTATTGGAACATTCTGAGTTTGTGAGCTGGGTACAGTTACAACCATGACCACGACTTGAAGAAAGGTCATCCTTATCCACAATTTGATATTTTTTAAAAATTATGTTTTAATAATGACATGGTCAAGTGAAAATAATAATGATAATAATAATACTAATAATAATAATACATTTGTTAGATCCCACTCATGAGTCATCTATCACAGCGAAATAACGAAAAAATTTGAAAAAGAAAAAAATGTCTCATTAATGCTAATATTAATCACAAATTGAATGAGTATAGTGGATTATAACTCTTGGCAAGAAGCTTCTTGTAACGTATAAAATTCCTTTCGAGAGAGTAATTTTATTAGTGGTATCCCACTGAATTTACTATTATATTAATCTTTTAACAAACAAATGTATTATATTAATCTCAAAATTTTAACATCTTATTGAAATGTCTAACTTTATCCCATAAGAGATTTTTCTCAATTTTTTCTCCAACACTTTTAAGATGCATTTGGTGAACTTTTATGGAAATCTCTGCAAAATACATTGTTTAGAAAAAAAAATTGTATTTTATTAATAAAATTGGTTGGAAATCTTATATTAATTAGAGATAAAATCAATAAGTATACAAATATAAATAAACTTCATTTTACAAACTATTTTTTTTAATATAAGTTCAACTTAAATTTATTTTTTAATATGATATTAAAATTTAAAATTTGTTAGAACTATTAAATCTATTCTATTTTATAAATATTTAGTTCTAAAATAAATGTTTATGAAGAGAATATGTTAAAAGTCATATATGAGAGACACTTCTTTTAAATGACGTGTTCGTGTCGGACACAGAACATCGATATTTGTACGAAACTCGTAAGAAACGTCGGTGAAGTGTCTAATTCAAAAAATATTTATTGTATTTCTGACTATTTTAATACGGTTTTAACACAATTTTAAAAAAGAGAAATACATTAATTTTCTAAAATCTCAAACTTATTATATAACTTTTTATTATGATTATAAAAATAAGGAACAAATATTTTTAAAACCGTCATGGAAAAACATATTTCTCCTAAAAAACAATTAAAACATACTTATGCACGTAAATTTTTATTGTCAATTTATATAATTCATAATTATATAATATATAAATCCGATAACGGTCCGATAGCAAGTGATTTGATAAGCCTAAGAAACACTCGCTAGAATAGGTTCGAAATGACTCTGATACCATATTATGAAGTGAACTTTAAGCTTAACTCAACCCCATAAAATCGACTCATGAGATGAGGTTTGCACTCACTTATATACAATGAATTTTTTCCATCTTTAATCGATGTGGGATCTCCAACTGTGTTAGAAAACAAAACATTGAAAAAAAAAATCAAACTTTCACAGTTTTAAGGTATATTCTACACTTTTTTTTTTAGAGTCTCAAAAAATTATTTAAAATAATTGGTTTTTTAACTACGCGCTAAATCAATCATATTTAGAATATGAACAATTACCAAATTATTTTTTTCACCTAAAAACACACATTATACTACATGTTCTTGCACTTGCTTCGATTAGGGTGGGGGGTGGGTTTGTTGGTAATAGTGACGACGATGACACTAATTAATTTCATGTAGAAAATATTGGATTTCTTACTTTCTCTTGACTTTGTATGGTGTCCTTATATGGGTTTTTCATTAAAGTAGAGTATTTTTTTTAAAAAAATTTACTAAAATAAACTGTTCTTTAAAAAAATTACAGAAATATGTTAGTGAACACAAATTTAAAATAAGAAGTCGGTTTTCAAAAACACTATTTATCCATTAAAATACATGTCTTGTTTTGATAATACTATTTAATTTTTTTTTCTTTCTTAATAAAGTAAATGAAACGATTTGGTTTTAAAAATATTTTTATTTTATTTTATTTAGAAATTTGTGCAACTTCTCTCCTCTGCGATGCATTTGGGTGAGGTCCTCTTTGTCTTTGAGAATCGCCCGTGGCACTTGATAAATTGGTTTGATTCCAATTCCGATGTACTATGTGATCTAACTGAACCCATGGACTTTAAGACTTTGTTTGGATTAGGAAGAGGATGTGTGAGGAAAGTGTGAAAAAATTGATGGTGTTTGAATTTGGGTATGTTAAGGTGAATGTATCAGAAAAGTTTATAGGAGTTTGAGAGTGATGTGATAGTTGTGAGAGAATTTTAATTTTTTTTAAATGTGTGAAATATTACTTTACAGATTTACCCTTGTCTATTAAAAAAATTAATAATAAAATGAGTTATTTTTGTTTAAAAATGAACAACTTTTACATATTTTGTAAATTTTAAAATTATAAATAAAAAATATATGTTAAATATAAATATATATAATATAAAAATTATAATTAGAAAAAAAATATGTATTCAATAAATTAAATAAAAACAAAACTTCAAATAATTTCTTTAAAATATTAAACATGTGCTATAAAATTGAAAAATAAATCAAATCTTATATAAATAAAAAATATTGTTTTTAAAATAAAAAATCCTGTAGTAATGAAAAATAAAAAATACTAAAAAAAATATAACGTAATTAACAATAAAAAAAATCATAAAAAATTATAATAAATAAATTATAACTCATAAACATAATAACTATACATAAAAATATATTAATATAAACACAACAACAAATTAAATAAAAACATAACTTCAAATAATTTATTTAAATATTAAACATATGCTATAAAATTAGAAAATAAATCACATTTTATATAAATAGAAAGTTACTATTTTTTAATATTAAAAAACCTCACAATAAAGCAATATAAAAAATACTACAGCAACAAAAATATACCTTAATTAACCATAGAAAAGGATTTCATAAAAAATTATAATAAAAAATAAGGATAAAATAAAATGAAAAATCTTTAGTATTGGTGATGCCCATGATCCAACCCAGGTAATATTTTCAATGTTAATTAGATATAGTGTATTCTTTAAACAAAACTAAATTTAACCACATTTAATAAAATATGTATAACCTGATTTACTCTAATAACTAATATATAAATGGAAGATTTTATTTAACTATGTTTTTTTTTACACTGGCTTATCATTATTTACATAATTTATATTTTATAAAATAATAAACAAACTTAAAACTTCCTTAAAATTTATGATGATTTGTTTCTTTATTTTAAATATTACACACACACACACACACACACACACACATATATATATATATATATATATATATATATTAAACATTGTACAATAAAACAATTTAAATACTAATACATTCAAATGAAGCACTATGACACATTTAAAAGGGTAAATTTGGAAATAAGGGATGCTGACATGACTTTCCCTCTACATCTCTTCATTTTGAGAGAAGAGGATATTTACTGTTCACAAGTATATCCTCTCCCTCTCTTCCTCACACAACCATAGATCCAAATAGCTGATATCCCATCACTTCTTTACCTGTGAATAATACATCCATAGAAGCAAACAATGGATAAATATTGTGACATAAGTCTTCCATTCGAGAACTTAGGGTGCACACCTTTGAAGTAAACCTTCATGACCAAATCAAAGAGCCCCACTTCGTCCACCCTAGTTGTTGGAGTGTAAGCTCACATGCATAGCTTGCCATCTATGGTATGGTATAAGGAAAATCTAAATTACTTAATTTAAAAATAAATATATTTTTTATTTACGCATTTTAACGTAAGTTAACTTTTTAAGTGACATCTCAAGGTCCTGGCTTAAGAAGATAGTATTTGGGTGTGACGTGTTTCACGCGTTGATGTATTGTTAAGCCTTTTTGTTGTTTTGGCTTAAGGTTAAGAGGTTATGAGCGCTATCTTGGTCTAAGACAGTATAGGAATATGATATGTTTCTCGTGTTGATGCATTGTTAAGTCTTTTTAACGCTTTAGCTTAAGACTAAGGTTGTGAGTTGTCATAACTTAAGACAGTATTTGGACGTGGTTCATGACGGAACGAAATGTTTGGTGGACAAGTTACCACATTTATTTCCCATGAAATCTGAAAATTAACCAAGATATATGGGAGTCTCATTAAATGCCCTGCAGATTTATCTCTACACAATGACTTTAATTTACACAATTATATCATGTCACATTTGATCCTATTATCAAACAATTTACTAACTCTTGATATTTTATGATATTTATGTATCATGAAAGCTATTGAAGACGATATCAATAGTTCAGATTAATAAAGACCTATAAATAGAGCTTCATGTGTTCATGGAGTAGATCCAACTAAAACATCCTTACTAAACTCATTATTACATTATATTTATATGTTCTTACTGATTTGAGTGTTAGAGAATCTTCTTCATCGTCTTGTAACTGTTAGACAATACTATTCGTGGCACACAAAATATCCTCGTAAAATCATAAAAAAGAATTATCTAAACCTCATATTAATAAGGATAATAATAAATGAAATTTAGTTATAAAGCTACTTGGAGAGCCATATGTTAAGGTTGAAGTAGTTTAACCACTTCTCTCATTCAATGCATAAGTTGGTACGAAGTTAAATTAGCACACCACAAGGTTAATTATGTGGATTTATATCATTGTTAGTATACATGAAATAAAGTGACACTAAAAATGCCGAATTTTGGCCAAGAAACATGGCAGATGTAAAAATTGCCCGTTTTAGTGTGGAATAAAAAACCATGAAGAAAAGTGAAAAATTATTAATAATTCAAAACAGACCACCTAAAGCAAGAATAGCAGAAGTAATTTTGTTTTCCTGGTGAACGTAAGAACAACATTATCTCTAATAATTTGATGGATAGAGTTTAAGAAGATGTCAGTGTTGAAATTGAAAAATGTGAAGAATGAGAGAATAATGACAATAAAGAGATTGGAAGTGTAATTAAGTGGAAATAGGAAATTGTGAAGCACATGACATAGTGTAGTAGTAGTAGTGTTGTTGTGGGTCTTGAGTGAAGGAAGTTCTTTAACCATCACTCCAAATTCCTCTTCACTTTCCAATAAAAGGATGATATATGACAGAGCAGTTGTGGGGACCAAAATAACTCAAACCACACCCTACACCTGCCTTAGCTTCCAAGTCTTCACACCACATAACAACATAGCCACGCTCAACCTAATTAACCTATAATATTACCAACCCAAGCACTGCCAAAACACACACACACAAAATGTTAATTCCTGCTCTGTAACCTCATTATTCAGACAGTGTCAGCACCAAGTAGTAGCACTCACCCACCACAACCTACCCTCTCTTTTATTAATAACAATGCATTTTTTCCACACTTTCTAGCTTTGGTTATATCTACTCAAAACTGATGCTGGTCCCTTGCCCAAAGTTTGGTGCCCCTAAGAGAGGAGAAAAAGGGGGATTGGATTGGACCACCCCATACCCACACACAAGTACACCACCAAACTCTATGCTCTGTACCCTACCACTGCTCTGCCCAATCCTCTCTCACTCTCGCAGTTAATTATTTTGAATCCTTATGATGAATTTGTTAATTGTGTTGGGTGGCAGTGCTGCAGGAGGAGAATCACATTTTTGAAATGCATGAATATGATCTGCGTAATGCTTACGTGGTTTGTTGGGAAGTGAAGAGAGAAGGCATAAAAAAAACCATAAACTCCTCCAAAATCAAATCCCACAACTGGTGGAGTTATATGATTATGTGCCTAATATTATTATTACCTCCCTTAAAGCACGTCCCTAACTAAATTTCCACCCTGCACGCTCTGCAGCGCCCTGCGTTACAGCTATCATCCACATTACTTAATTTTGCCAAAAACAATGCCTCCAACTATAACACTTCATCATTAAACGCAAATTCAAATTCATTACCACTTTCATTCTACATCACACCACTTTTCTTCACTTCAGATATTTCTACCGAATGTTTTATCTATTTTTATACTTTTTTTTCCACTCTATTCATTAATTAAACCGTCTCAATATTTTTTTTTCGCTTTTATATTTCATATATTATAAGTAAAAACAAGTCAATGTTTTTTCTTTTTTTTTTATAAAAGTTCTCATGTTAGGCATCACAATGCAACTTGTCATCTCAGCAAGGCTGACACCTCAAGTAACAACAATCATCTGCCATCACATGAAAAAAAATATTATTAAAAAAAAGAAAAAGAAAGAAAATACAAAAATATGGGGGGACTAGACCAAAACCCACATGTTAACAAAAACGATACATAGGTAGACTATACCTATTCATAAAGAATTCTAAAAACA
>Ga0123342_1002732_pt1 | contig 29044 bp, 8 predicted proteins | sample Turbeawhitnodule_FD_89960 | JGI IMG/M metagenome (GOLD analysis project Ga0123342, IMG submission 89960) | Root nodule microbial communities of legume samples collected from Mexico - Turtle bean Mexico white nodule | ecosystem: Host-associated > Plants > Roots > Nodule | place: Mexico: Nepantla... | reverse complement strand
ATATATATAGAGATATATATATATATATATATATATATATATATATATATATATATATATATATTTATATATATATATATAATGTTTATAATAATAAGATCTTTGACAAATTTGTTTGGCAGCACTTTTATTGTAATTAGATTTTTTTAATAAATTATTTCAAAAATTCATTATTATTCTTAATTTCTGTGAAAAATTAATTAAATTGCAGTTATGGAATAGAGATAGAAATACATAACAAGATATTTTTTATAACAAATTCATAAAATAATATTGAAAAACATATATTATAACTCCATAATAGAAAAAACTAAAACTAATTACATTAAAGTTTGAACAGTATACGTCAACCTTTATCAATACTAATAAATTGCCATTTAGAATAAAAACTAATAAGCACCATGTTTATTTTAACTTTTAGAAAAGAAATGAAAACAATATTACATTAAATGTTTTTAATGATGTTAAAGATCTAAAAACTAAATGAAGAAATTATAATATACAAGTGTCATGTTCCAAACCCTAATCAAATATCATCAGCCATTTGCATAAGTTGACAGTGTCATGTTGCCAAGTCCAACAAGTTTTCGTTCTTTGAATTTCTTTGGATGAAATTAATTAACCGCGTTGTGTGGTGAATTAGAGAAAGTTGTCTTCCACAATGGTTGCATGAACACATATATAATTGCACATCATCACTCAAACCAAATCAGACAATTCCATATAAAATGCATGTCCCATATGTCTTTGGCAGTGACAGCTCAACTTAGGTCCCACTCTTCCATTTTCTACCCTAGTATTTCACAAAAATCAAGTAAGCAACATCCTATAAGGTAGTTACTATGAAACTCTCACATATTTTCAGGAAGGTATCTCTATTGCTGTTTTATTTTATTTATTTATTTTCTTCTCAACCTCATCAAACATTGATAAGATACTTTTGAGATACTATTATTAACTTTGAAGCTATAATTTTGTTACGGTTTTATTTTGAAAAGTCATATTAGTACATTAAGAAAAAAAAATTAACCTCTTGAAAGTTATGAAACTTTTATATATAAAGTAGTAATTTTACATTAGTTGGATGTAATTTGAAGAATATATTGATGGTCATAGTAGAGAGTAGGTTTGAGATAAGTAAGACAACGGAAGATCTTGAAAAAGATAAATGATCTATTGAATCTCACAGGTTGATACAACAAAAGCACAATGTTGTGTTTCAAAACAGTTTTCAGAAACAATTTATTGTTTTTTTATTTTATTTTTATGATATAAGGGATTCACGGAGAAGAAGGCTGTGATAGATTTTTTGGTTTGTGGACAAGTAGCACAATCAGAGTCACGATAAACTTTTAATTTAATAATTTTGTTGTTGTGAAGAAAAATTTTGATACCAAGAGCACCATTCAAATATTTAAGAATACAAAAAGCTTAAGAATACAAAAAGTAACTTGTTGATAATCAATTGTGAGAGCAAAGACAAATTGACTTAGATGGTTGAAAAAAAGAAGCTATATCAGGATGGGGGTTGGTGAGGTAAATGAGACGTCCAATAAGTCTTCTATATGAGGATGAGTCTTTTTCATTAAGCTTGAAACCTTTTTTAACATAAAAGCGTGCAAAATGGACCATAGGAGTAGGCACAGTAGCGCATGCTAGCATTCCAGTCTCTTCAAGAAGGTCTAAAGTGTATTTCCTCTTACTAAGATGAATTCCAATTTTGTTTCGAGCAACTTCAATCCCTAAAAAGTAGGTAAGTCTTAAGTTCTTAATACGAAAGTCCTGATAAAAAAGAGTGATTATGTTATTAATATTCCTAGGATTATTTTCATTGAGAATGTTATCCACATAAACAAAACTTGTATTAAAATATCTAGTGTTTATAGTTTTAGAGACTTATGTCGAGTAGTAAGTTAATCATAAATAAATTTATAATAATTAATCCTTATTATTACTTATATAAAACTTACATGGTAATATTATTTGATTATTTTGTAGGTTTCTTTGGTTAACAAAAGCATACAAGGTGCTTTTAGTCCTCATGGTTGTCGAGATATTCTCAGTGCTACATTTGGACAACTTCAACATTGTGAACATGTTCGTATTGCTGGAGCATGTGTGATGATTAGATCCTACTTTGGAACATCGTCCACTGAACCAAACTTGTTTGAGACCTTTAACTAAGAGTTTATGTAGTGGTTAATAGAAAAAAAGGGTGGAGGTCAAACTGGATGTGACAAAGAAAGTCGCAAAATGGCTTTGGGAGCAATTTGACCAACATCTTATTTCTCTTGGTTTGTCACAAAAAAATAGTTGTAGGATAACTAGTTAAAACATCACTCTTAAATTGATTCAGCATAAACAAGAGTTACACTTTTAAGAATTCATTAGGAGAGGACATTGGCTTCACTAGTCAATGTCACCTATATGTTCATGACAATACTTCGCCTTGTTTGGTAGCTCATAGAAAGATGTTTGAAGGGGACACTATGTTATATAATGTGTGTCGCCTATGGATATGGTAAAGGTTATGGTGAAGAAGATCCATGAAGGTGATGTTCATGTTCTAGTTAGTGCCTACATATGAGGCTGGTACTATGGCACAAATACTTAACATTTTTGTTATTTAGCATAAGCATCCTGTTATGCTTATATCAAGACAATTGGTAGGTTCTTACATTAAAAAGTTTATTTATTTATTATATTATTTCTACTAGTAAATTCTTGTGTGTGTGCAATAGAAACATTAGAAAGAGGTTGTTGCAAAAAATAAGACACATTTATCTACCAATGATCCTTTAGGTGCATTATTGAAGGTTGCTAGGGTCATTGGTTCAAACCCAACGGAAGTGGCATGTGACATCAATATTTTTGGAAGGAATAGTGACATCCATTTATATATAAACATGTTTGTGTTGGAGGCAATTATCAATAATGCAAGTTCTTTATAATATATTTTGTTTAGACTCTTTTTTGCTAAATAATTTAATATTCACTATTTTTACTCGTTTTAAGTATGTATTTGGATTGTGTGTTAATAAGAACAAACATGATGTCTATGGATTCCTTAATCCTTAACTCATTTAATCAATGAGCAATAAGAAAGTTGAAACCCAAATTTATATAAGCAATTTGGAGTCATGGGGAATGAGTTTATTTTTAACCATATATCAGCGAATAAGTTTAGTTTAATAAATAAGTTATAAGTTATAAGTTATAGTTAACAAATTATATTTTTTGTAATTATTATTATAGAATGCAAATGTCATTAACAATTGCTTGTCATACTTTCGGATGATCACATTGGTGTGTGATTTTGCTCTATGTACAAAAAGATCTCAATATACTTTAAATACATTGAAGTTTGGTAAGGGAAACTAAATTTTTACATGTATAAAATTAAGTTTACAAATACTTTTTCCATAATGAATGTTTTCATGACATTAGTGTTTACTCCAAATATAATATATTAAGTGATTGACGTTGAAGCTATTTTAATCATATTGTTGGTTTATTATTTAGCGACAATGTTTATGATTTAATCATGTTCCTTTTAAATTATAATGTAATAAACAAACCAGAGACTGAGTGTGAGTACTACGAAATATAATAGATAACTATCCTTGTTTGAGTTAGAATCAAACAAATTTAGGATTATGTAAGCAAAATATATGTTTTATCATTTAAGAATAAATCAAATGCTTATTTATTGATATATTTAACCAACTAAAGGCAATGTTGTAGTTTTTCATGGACTCAAAAGCCCTACACTACACAAGAAACATGTGTATAATGCACTTTGTCCCTTTTTTATAACATTTTAGGATAGTCAACAAGTAGAATAACTTTTAAACTTCATTGTTTATATGTATAATTATTTTTCATAGTTTTTTAATTATATGTAAGTAAATATGGTTTTTAATGTTCTTATAGCAATGGACATTTCTAAAATTATAAGGGGCAATTTTAGTTGTTATATGTAAATTATGTTTTTATTTCAAATGGTGTTGGGTCATTTGTTTATAATTGTTTGTGACGTGAATTGAATTAGAATTGTGATATAATTGTTGTATGTTTAGATATTTTTTTCAAATGCAGATGTTTATAAAACTATAAAATAGATTAAACTAAAAAATACATATATGATGACAGATATTACAACTATCATCTAAATTGACCAAGAATAAATAAAAACAATTGTTGGGGAAACAATAACGACAATTATCAATAATTCATCATCACATGTCAACAACGACAATTTCTAAGTTAATCATCATCTAAAATAGCTAAAAACTAATATCAAAAGTCATATAAACAATGATGATTCATATCAAAATTGTCATCCTATCTAAACTAAAGAACAAGAATTATAACTATTATTCGGCTTTGTGTGATTTTTAAGGAACAATTGAATCAATGATAGTTCGTAAACAATTGTTATAATATTTTTGTCTAGTATTAGGGCTTCCTTGTTATATAAACAAAGATGAAAAATTCTTAAAAAATAATGGTAATAATCTATATAAAACAAAAGACATGAAGGGTTATTGGACCAATTTGGTGATTTGGAAGGGTAAATGTTTATAATTATCTTTTTTCTTTCTTTTTCACTTAAAATACAACTATAACTCTTATTAAATGAATTACACATGTAAGTCGATAATATATTTTAAAATGGGATAATGCTTTGAAACTTACCATTTTCATAAGTTTTTCATTTCATTGGTGGACTTGCGCTTTAATGAACAACACAATACAACAATGTAATGCCTTAGTATAATGACAATTATTTGTCAATGAGACCTCTGTAATGACAAACCAAATACTGATTTAAGTATCATAATTACAAAATAACAAATTGTTCAAAAATAACCAATCTATGTATGGAGTCAAATATTTATGTCTTTTGTCACTCTCTCATCCATGTTTGTAAGTGTCTTGGATATGCATTTTTGTGTTCTTTGATTTATGAATGAATTAATACTCAACAAATCTATATGCCTCAAATTTTCCTTACTCCATAATCAATTTTTCAATGCACCTAAATGGATATATATTTTAGTTAAATTATAATATTAAAAAATGTAATTAAATAAAAAATATCACATTGTCTTTAATGTTTAACATGGAAGATACTTCAGTAATCTTTAATGCATCTAGTAGGAAAATATACAATGAAACAACAAAGTTATTCATTTTAAAAAAATTATGTTGTCCTGCCATGTCTACAAAGATCTCCTCATCAACCTTCACATTATCGTGAAAAGTCTAACTACAAAATCATCTTTAATTTCTACCATATCGTAATCATAATCAATAAGAGATTATCTCCTACCAGTAGTTACAACTTGTTTCTCATGTCACATAATCCTAACGAATAGACAATTCATCAACTTAATTAAATAACAAAAATAAACATAATTTAATGTTAGAAATGTGTTTAATGCTTTTTCACTAATTAGAACAAATCTTTGTATTAGATATAAACACTAACAACATTAATCATTATCACATAGTGTAACTATAAGTCAATGTTTGCTTCTGGGGGTGGAATGTAGTCGACGACGGATGTCCCAGTGCCACCCCTGTTTGGTTCCATAGGTGCATGCGGGTGAGGGAGGAGATGGTGAGAAAGTAGAGGGGGAAGTGGTTCTTCTGAGGAATGAAGAGAAAAGAAGAGAGTGAGGAATGAAAGCCACGTCATATTTGAGTAGTTACGAATGTAATCTTCTCTTTTTCATTTCTTCTTCATGTGTGTGTCTTTCATGCAACAACAAAATTGCATGCACCTTTGCACTGACCTTACACTGTTACGCATGGCATCATATTCCTGACTTTGGTTCAGGAATCGTTTGACCAGTCAGTGCCTTTCAAAGACATGAATGCAGCGGTTGAGGTAGCTGGTTCCTATTAATTGTTATTGAGTTGTATATAAAACTAAAACCAGTGCATTGAAACTTCATAAGTGAAAGAAACTCAAACTAAACTGGGCTTGGAGAGCTTCCTTAGGCATCATAGTAGTAGGGGGTGACTTTCGCAGTGGTTCATTGATCTGAAGTAAGCATTGCCATGGTTTTTATTTTCATATAATCGATTATGAGTGAAAATAGAGGGCCTGAATAATCGATTATGGTGTAAAATATAGCAGATAATCGATTATTTTCGTTGCATAATCAATTATCTCTTGTTGTTTTTGGAGCATAATCAATTATGTAATACAGTAGTCGATTATGTGATTTTTTTAAGTGTACACACAATCGATTATGTTTCTTTGAAATTGGTTGGAGAATCGATTATCCTCTTTTTATAAGGCACTGCTTAATCGGTTAAGTTTTTTCAGAATTTGAATTTTTTTGTTGCTTAAATAATTTTTTTCCCAGGCAGCTTTGCAGTGTCTTCTTATGGTGGTGTTCTTCCTTAGTTGAATTGATCTTTCTCTCCTCTACTGTGTTCAGTTTTTTTTTTTATTTGTATTTTTTGTTTGTGGTTAACATTTATATTATTTTTTTGATGGTTATGATTTTGTAATTAAATTTGTTTAGGGTTTATAGCAGTGATTTATGTTAATAAGTTAGTAAATTAATTTTGTCTGTTAAGTTGTTTATGTATTTATTATTGTATTTTTGAAGATTTTATTTTATGGAGAATTTTTTAATTTGAAATAATATGTGTAGATAGTATTATTTTTATAAGATTTAATTTTTTAGGGTTTTACTTTTTTTAGATTTAACATTATTTATTACTGTTAATTAAAAATATTATAAAAAATGTTGTAGTAATTAAAATAAGCTGTAAAAATTTAGAGAAGAAATATGATTTTTTAATAATAAATGTAGAAAGTTATTATTTTATGAAAATTGAATTGTTTATAAAAAATAGAATTATTTATTTTAAAAAAAAAAAATTGTGACAGAATGAAAATAAAAAATTATAATGTTTAGGGTTTTAATAATTTTAGATTTTAACATTATTTATTAGTATTATAATTAAAAACATTATAAAAAATGTTGTAGTAATTAAAATAAGTTGTAAAATTTTAGAGAAGAAATAGATTAGAAGTGACATGATTCTAGGCTATAATTTTTTCAAATGGTGCATTGAAGACGTTGCCGATGAAAAAGATGCAATTATTATCATACAACGGAATAAGATATGTTTTAGAAAAACGTTTGAAGGTCTGCACAAGAAGGATTAAAATGTTATTAGTGGGGATGTCTTTTCTTCTTCTAATTAACATTATTATGTTCTTCATTTTTACATAATTTCTAAATTTCTAGACTACAAACAAATCAAAATGTTTTTATATCGCTTTCCGATCAAATGTAATGACTTTATATTATATATTTTGACAACTAGTTAATATTCATGTTATGTTCTAAATATCTATTTTCTTTTTAAAATATATTTATTTTGTTATTCATAATAATGTAAATCATTACTAAAATTAATTTTATATATATTTATATATATAACATAACATAATTTAAAGAATCATAAATAATATTAAAATTACGTAAATAAACTAACTTAAGTAAAAAATAATTTTCAATTAATAAAATGTTAAATAATAAAATTATACTTAAAATTAAAATTATAATTCATTATTTCTTTCAATTTAATTTTTTTATTTATAAATAAAACTTTAAATTATTTTAATTAACTAAAATATAAAGAAAAAAAAAATTAATCATTATTTATTCTTCTTTTATATATAAGGATAAATTTGTAATCTTATAAATTTTACTATTCAAAATAATTTATAATATTCTTACAACCATCATATCACTCACCAATTTCAATAAATTTTCCTCACACATCCACTCTAACATATCTCAATCCAAACAAGTTCAACTTTCTCCACATTTTCTTCACACTTCCACTCCCTCACATCCTCAACTTTTCACTCTCTCACGACCTCTAATCCAAACAAAGCCTAAAAGATCATGCATAATTACTCTCCTTAACTTATCTAGTATTTGTTAGTAAAGAGAGTGATTATCTTGAACATATATCTCACATTAAGTTTACACATCAATATAACTATGATGCATATGAAAAAAAAAACATAATTCACAAAAGCACTTGTATAAAAGAAACAAAAATGTTTAACGAAATATGGAAAAGAATTGCATGATGAATGGAAACCTTTGTATAGTTACAAACATTTTAGCATGAGAAGCTTGAACAAAAGTCCAAGAAAAACATTTAAAAAGAATGTTTGGCCATTACTTTACTTCTCCCACGTTCTGTCATCTGCACATCTACTCTCACATTAAACTAATTTAAAGGATAGAATAAACAATGTTTCAGATATAATGTTTTGTTCATATTTAGATGTAATGCTTTTGTGCTAACCAGGTGTAGTTCCTCTGCAGACATTTTAAATCACCTGAAAATCAGCATATCGAAAACTCAGCATTCATAAATTATTATGAAAATTGCAATGCACGTTATTAGTTATTAAAGTAAAAGGGTCTCAATTTTCTTTGGTTCTTCATTTGATTAAAAGAGTAAATACAAAGCGTGTGTTATTTTTCAACCATTCATTTTCAGCCAACTGGCCTTCTTCACAAGTCAAATCTCACAACCTTTTCTCTTTATAGTAATATATTCAATATTTCCCACCAAATAAAGTAATATATCATTCAATATTCATAGCTGTTTCAATTATTTATATGAAGCTTTTTTATTTTCAAGGTCACACCAATACCTCAAACTTAGAAACCACGTATTATCTGTACTCACCAAAACTGATTTTTGTTAGCTAAACATTATTTTAATGCTATAGAAATTTGTCTAAATTTTGCTGATTAAACACTATTTAATATTGTGTGAATGGATTAATTCTAGATTTATATCGAGTATGTTTACTTCACTAGTCATTGTTATTTGAGGATAGATAATTTAGTGGAGATTGTTTTTATGTTATAAATTTGATTATTTATTTTGAGGAGTTGAGTTTTTTCTTCTTCACTTAATTAAAAATTTTATATTTTTTATTTATTAATAATTAGGTAGTTATAGTTTTATTTTCATTATTTAATATTATTTAATAAGATGTATTCTTTTTCCCTTTCCACAATGTTATTTAGGAGTGTAGTAAAGAAATGATCCTTATAAATTCATGTATATGAAAAAAGTCAACTCATAAATCAATCTTTATATCTTGAGAGACTAATATTTTCCTCTATAGCTTGAGTCAAACAAAAGAAATTTGTTGCAAGAGAAAAGTGGGTTTTTTAGTTTTTTATTTATTTTTAAATACTACTTAAAAATGCTCGTTCTTATGAACGATAATTATAATTATTATATTACATAAATTGTATTGAATAAAGATTAGTTCTTTTAAGAATTACACTTAGAAAGAAAACCATGTTAATTAAGAAAAAGTTGACACACTTTTCACCCTTAACGATAAATATATATTTTAAATACTAAAAATGTTTAATATTTTTTTAAGCAGTTGGCTAATTTAAAGAGAGAAAAACATTATGGAGATTTTCACTAATAAGGCACAAATTAATAACGTTACATAATATAACACAATTAACCTGCTTACATTTAAACTCCAACATCTTATATTTGAGTTTCATAAATAAAAAAAATTATGCTGTAAACATTTTTCTTTTTAGGAGTTATAAAATTAAACTAAGTTATTACTTTTCCAACCACCTAATTATATATATCTTTGAGTTAAATATGATTTTACTATTAGATAATTATCTTTTAGTCCTTAAAAAAATAGAAATCAATCCTCAGAGTACAACTTTTGTTAGTCCTTGAAAAATTGCAAAGTTACCGCTCAATAAAATATAATGTTGACTTCTTTATGTTCATTCGTTATAAGAGTTTATTAGTTTCTAAAGACGGAAAAACATAGATATACTATAAAAAAAAAAAAGATAACGAAGAAAAAATATATAAAATAAAATAAAAATTCACGTATAATACAAATATTTAGAAAAATTATATATAATTATTAAAAAAATCAATTATATACATAAGTATAATAAAATATATGTCTGACAACAAATAAAATAATATATAACTCAATTATATTTAAATATAAATAATTATTTTTAATATCTATAATTAAAATATTATATATAAACTCCAAACCATAAATCATAAATTTTACGAATCTTATAATTATTTTCATATACTCATTGCTTCTTCTTTTTTTTAGGTTACTTTACAAAATATTTTAACTTATTATTTTTTTAATAATGTAATACTCTCATAAATTATCATTTTTATTATAAACTTAATTATCACTTTTATTATAAACTACAGAAATCATTTAGTATTTCAAAATATAATGTACGCATTTCATTTTTAATATTTTTTGTTTTATTTTCCCTTAACCCAAAATTCTATCACAAAATAAGTTACAACTACATGTAGCATAATAACTCTATTTTAAAAAGTTTTATTCAAAATTAATTTAGTAAATATAACTTTCAAATAAATTTAAAATGATTTATACAACCATAATTTACTTAAATATCATATTTTACTCATTTTAGTTCAATCTTAATCATTCAAATTCAATATATATTTTCATTCACTTAAAACTAAAAAATTAATATATGAAAAATTATAAGAAACTAACTTTACACATTTAAATCGTATTCAAAGTTAGGGATAAGAAACCTTATACTTTAACATGCATAATTTAACTATTATTATTACGAAGTGGACTTTAAGCCTAACTCAACCCCATAAAACCGGCTCTATGCCTCTCACGCCGAGAGTGATAGATAGAAGCTCGTGCGTGGGACTATATATTTTGGGTGGTCCGATAGCGGCCTGATAGCGGGTGGCACGATAGGCCCAACACAAACACTCGTTAGGATAGGCTCGAAATGGCTCTGATACCATATTACGAAGTGGACTTGAAGCCTAACTCAACCCCATAAAACCGGCTCATAGGGTTGAGGTTTGCACCCACTTATATACTATGAAATGTCCTTATCTCTAGTCGATGTGGGATCTCCAACAATTATATCAACAACTGAATAAAAGTATAAGATTCAAAGCATTTAAAATAATTCTCTCTTAATAAAAAAAACTCAAATAAAATCCTCACTCAATTTCATATATTCAAATTGTTTTCAAGCAAAACATAATCCTTATCTCTAATAATCTATCCTAAGGTTTTATAAAAAAAAAAGGTTAAGAAAAATTCTTTACTTGTAATTTCTGGTTCTGAAAAATGTTTTAACCCAAACAAAAGAATTACTAAAATGTAGAGATCAAGAGAAAAATATTCAAATATAATAAAAATTCAGTACAAGTTTAACCAAGTTGAATGAATCACTTTTCTTGATTAACCTTATCAAGATTGATGAAAAATTTACATTCACAGTGAAAGAAAAGAAATAAAGAATCTTCAAAATAAATAGGAACTTACTCTATTTAAAAATATGGTTAGGTGACAATAATATTTGTCTCTATTATTACTACGAGCTATTATTACTACTAGGTAATGTGTTATCATATTGTAAAAAAAATATGAGGTTTTGAGAAATGAGATCTGAGAAGTTAGAGGGAGAAAAGGAGAAATTTATAAAGGAGAGAAAGAGAAAAGTAATATGGTGAGAAGATTTTTCAAAAATAAATTGGTTTTTTTAGGTAATATGGTTAATAGATATGTATTGTTAAAGAAAAATTTTCATATTATTGTTTTTCATATAAGATTTTTTAACTAACTTATATTTGAGAGATTTATTAATTTGGGTATGAACATTAAATTTATCATAATTTGCATTATTCTTAAAAAATTATCTTTATAATATTTTTTAAATTATTTTTTTAATTAATCGCTTAATTTAACGTTTTGAAGAAAAAAAGGGATTACTTAATTTTTGGTGTGACTATTCATTTTTCTCTTATATCTTATACCTATATGTAAAGGAGATTTCTCATTTTAACCATTTTTTTTATTGTGCACAAATTTGTTTCTATTTTATCCTTATATCAACATTTCATTTCATTATTTTATTTTGGCTATTTCGTCATTTTATAATTACTTAAATTTAAAAATAAAAACAAAGTTAATATTAAATTTGAAAAAAATTGTTTGACATTTATTTGAAAAGTATGAGTCGAGCAAAAAGGCACATTATAAAATAAAACTAAACTTTGGGAGAAGTGTAAGAAAAAAAAGACTAAAATGGAATAAAAAACAAAAAGAAAAAGAAACATTAAAAAAAGAAATGTAAACCACAAAAACTTAGTTTGTTTTTTCATTCTCTTCATTCTAAAAGTATTTCTATTATCGTTTATTTTATCCTGATCAATCAATACATGTTGTATAAATTTTGATGGTTTAATTGTTAATGTTCCTTATTTTTATTTCTTTTACTTTGTTTTTCATTTTTGTACCGCAAGTGGAGGCGGAAGAGAAAGAAGGTAGAGAAGCAGAAAATTCCAAACCGTTACTTGAATACAGAGCATTCAGATTTTTGCACAGGTAGTCGACGAGGAGGATGAATGCGTTCCGACGACATTCTTGCGGAGAAGAGGAAAATAATTAGAAAATAAATATTTTCTTAGGGTTTGTTACTAGAATTTCTCATCTTATTTTTCTTCTTTTTCTTTTCATTATTATATTCCTTTTTTTTTTTACTTTTATATTAGTAACAAATCAAAACGGCATTAAGGTGAAAAGAGAAAAATAATTAGAAAATAGATATTTTTTTAGGGTTTGTTACTGGAATTCTCTTCATATTCTTCTTCATTTTCTTTTTATTATTATATTTTTTTTTTAATTTTATATTAGTAACAAATATAAATTAGTGATTTAGAAGTCTTGAGGAGAATGAGACCCATAAAGTCAAAATTAGTGATTTTCAATGTCAAAATTTTAAGAAAAAAATTATACATAAATTTTAAAACAGGTATCAAATAATAATTTCATTAACATCAAGTAATTATAGAAAAGAGTAATACACATAATGGAAATTTTATGACAACTACAACATCTGTTATTTTTATTTTAGAATTGTTGGGAGGAAAATTATCTCATAAATTTGAATGAATGAATGAGAGAGAATGAAAAATTGAACAATAAAAGAAGAATGTTTCGAATGACCAAATAAAATAAAGAAGAAGATGAGTTTGTTATAGTGTGTAATAAACAAATGTTGTGTTGTTTTACTGTTTGGAGTGATTTGGGGGTTAAGAAAGTATGTTCACTCTAGCTAGTGTATTTGGGTTGATTTGAGTGAAAAGAAAGTGAAGGAGAAAGGGGAAAAACATCTCCTAATGTGAGAGGATTTGCTGGAAAATTGTGGGTTAAATAATGTTTTACTATTTGTTCCTTGATGATGAGACTGAAGATATTACATGCATGACGACCACACTGCAAATATGGTGCATGAAACCTTTAATCGCTTACATTTGAACACATAATCAATTACCACTCAGATGCCTTTGATTGTAATTAATTAGACATATATTTGTAATCAATTATGCATGGACACTTAATCAATTATGCCTTGACCTTGTTAATAATTACGAATATTATTCTCTTTACCTAAAAATATTGGTTGAAAATATTTTAATCTTATATTATTTTTTAATTACAAATTTAAAAAAATAATAATTACATAAATATATATAGTTTTAATTATAAATATTATTCTTTATTTGAAACGAATTCTAAATATATATCAATAAACATATACATATATATATATATATATATATATATATTTAATTGAAATTCTTCCCAATTTCATAATATTTCGATCAATTAATTAAAAACACAATTGTTTTTACATTTCACTCTAAATTTTTTTACTCAAATGTACTAACTTTTCACACATTTTCTCCACCAAATAACATAACTTTTCATTCTCTTTTCTTTCATTTTTCACTCTCATCTTTGTCCAAAGAAAGTGTAAGAGTTTACACAATTAAAATTGATAGTAAGACATTTTTTATGTGAAAAAAAAACAAATAATAAAAATACGAGAAAAGAACATAAATTATCATCTTAAATTAAAATTTAATTTGCAAGTCTTATGGATTTAAGTTACAGTGTCATATACAATTTAAATAATACAATAATTTTTTAAAAACCATCCTTTTATTCAAGGTTTCAATTTTAAAAAAATAAAAAAAGGGCTCGTAGATTCACCACAATTGGTTCAATTAAATCCCACACTTTTATTATTATCAGATAAACTAGACCCATTCCAAACACTAACACTGCCACTGGATATTGAATTTTAAAACTTTCAATTAAGGGAAGATGGCTCCAACTTTTACGTAAGGTTATAATTGACAATCTAAAACTGTTTTCAAATTTGAAGTCTAAAAGAAATCCATTTTTTTCACTTGAATTTCCTCAACAAAATAATGCCTATTTTAATACTCTAAAAAAGGTAAATTAACACAACCCTCTCAATTTCGTGGGCAAGAGCAACAAACTAATAAAAATGGCATTACAAAAAAAGAAAACCAAAAACCTCTAACTTAAAATAATATGAAGGGTGGTGGAAAACCAGCATCCAAAAAATAGTTAGCACTGCAAAAACTCTGCACCAATTATGGAAGCCAACGAAGACAAAACCCCAAAAACAAATAAGCAAAAAACGACGTGGACGTTGGGAGCATGAGAGAGAGAAAAAGCCACCCACAATACAACAAACTAATACCACCACAAAGTAAATCACAAAAACACTCATAAAAATTATAATAATAATAATAATATTAATAATAATATATAGAAGAATTAATTTAATCCCTTTACATGTTAACACATTCAATCATTGATATAAAAATCACACGACAACTGTTTTTTTAATTGATTCACAATCTAAACTCGGTTTGACTAATGTTGTATAACTATTTAACTCTAGAATAAATTTAATCTTTGAATATTCAAATATTTACTTTAGATCCTGTAAGAGTCCTTTTTTTTAAATGTTTTGTTAAATATTTCATCATTTAAAAAACAATTTTGGATAATATTTTTACTATAAAAATAAAATATGTGAAGGGTGGTTATGAATATATATATAGGCAAAAGGCTATGAGCCCCAAAGGAAGTGTTACGAAAACAAAGGTGCTACCTTGAAAAGCCATTCTGGTATATGATTATGCCATCCTAGTAAAATGGACCCATCTTCACCAAAACCAGCTCAATCTCATTCTCCCTCACATTTCTAGCCCCTTTATTCTCCCCCTCTCGTTCATTCATTCCTTCACAACCCCATTTTCATCAACCACCCATTCTTCAAACCAAAACCAAACACAAAACCACAAACACAAACACAAAAGCACACATTGTGTCAAAACACATTACCATTTCATTACTACCATCTTTCTCATTATCATCATCATCAATATATCACATTACACAATTGATGGGGAGGATAATGCAATGGAACACCAACAACATGTTTAAGCTTTCGATTCTCCTCTCTTTCACCCTTTTCCTGTTTCTCCTCCCTGCGCCGGTTCACGGCACCAGCCTCGAGCTGCTGCACCGCCACCATGACCGCTTCACCGGCGGCGAGTTGGATCGGGTCGAGGCCTTCAAAGGGTTCGTGCAGAGGGACAGCGTGCGGCGCCTGCAGATCAACCAGAGGTTGGGAATTAGCGCCGACTACGACAACCGTAGGAAGGCCACGGAAACGGAGCCGTCTGAGGTGGAAATGCCGTTGCTCACGGGGCGTGACATGGGCATCGGAGAGTACTTCGTGGAGGTTAAGGTGGGCTCTCCGGGGCAGCGGGTCTGGCTCGCCGCCGACACCGGCAGCGAGTTCACGTGGTTCAACGCCGTGATGAAACAGAAGAATGAGACCCCACACAAGAGGCACAAGAAGAAGCGTGCGCGTCGCGCGAAGAAGCACCACCACAAAGGGTCGAAGAAGCACTCGAAGAAGAAGAGCAAGAGTCACAAGAAGAGCGATCCCTGCAATGGGGTGTTCTGTCCGCACAAGTCTCAGAGCTTTAAATCTGTGACATGTTCTTCCAGAAAGTGCAAGGTTGACCTCAGCGAGCTTTTCTCCTTGACCAGTTGCCCCAATCCTTCTGATCCTTGCTTATACGATATCAGGTTTCGTCGAATTCCTCTCCTTCTTGTTTCTTCTCGTCACCATGGACAATCTCATGTTTACATTTTCTTGTCAGATTTAGAGTTTTATTATAACAATATGCATTGCTGTTTAATGAATGTTCTTTGGTGGAGAGAAATTGTAACTTTGATTACAAACCAACAATGCAATGATGTTATATGTTCGTGTAAGTTTTCTTCTTTCATTGATTGGGTGGGGTGAAAAAGTTTTTTTTCATTTTCTGTTTTTTGTTTCTTCATTCTGGAGTTTTGGTGGAAATAATTAATGGGGTTGTTGTGGAAAGATGGCAGGAATGGGGCACCGGGTTTTTCCCTCTTTTATTTTTTTCTAGAAAAGAAAAAGGAGATGAGGCCTTGTGATATCTTCATTCTGGAAAGGAGTTGGTGATGAACAGGGTGAGATGAAAGTGGCTAGTTTTTTAGAATGGTGGATTAAAGTTAGAATCATTGTAAAAAGAAATGTTTTATGTTTGACTGTGATTTGAATGATTTTTTTTTAATATCTACTGAAAAAAAAAATGAATTGGAGGGTGGGGGAGAAATTAATGGCTGTCTTTTTTGGACCTGAAATTCAGTTTGTGTCTGTGTGCGAGTGAGATGGGTAATTAAAGAGGGTGGAAAGGTATGTCCTTTCCAAAGTAATATTAAGATGTCTAGTTTAATTTTGATAGATAGCACAAAATATTTGGAATGTTTTTTCTTCTGAAAGAGATTTAAGTTTCATTTATTTATAGTTATTATTAGGTATGGCATGAATCAAGGCACAAATTTGATCTTTATGATTTGTTAATAATTGAGCCTTGGTGGTTGTTTGGTTTAAGGTTCAAATGATACTATTTGTTTCACAAGACCATTTTATGATTTTGGGTACTTTAAGTTTTGACACATCATTATCCTATTAGCTCCACAACTTTAAGGAGCAGTTATAAGAAGAGAACATTACTAGTCCAGCAAAGCATTTAAAGTTGTGAAAGGAGGGAGTGGACATTTATAACAAGCCTCCTGTTTTATGGCCATCATAGCCAAAGATCTAAATGTGCTAGGCTTGTTTGCTTTCTTTAAGAAAAGAAAAATCTTGGGGTTACTAATTAACAAAAAGGTACCCCTCATAAACAGACACAAGCACAAAAAGTGGCATGCTCCTGCTGGTGAGCCAGCAACCATTGTTTCCAGCATCCAACCATGGTTATAAATGAGAATTAATGTTAGTAGGTGAGCATCACATGACCCACATTTCTGTATCCAAGGCATGAGTCTCTGCCTGCTACCACACCATCACCACCCCATCCACATAGCTTTTCACTTTAATTTTTTAAATCAGAGTGAACCCCTCTTCAATTATAAGGACTCTCCCTATGATTCATTTTTGTTTTCTTGCCTACAATGCTCAATTATTGACATTTCTGATCTTATCATTGACAGCTATGCCGATGGATCATCTGCAAGGGGGTTCTTTGGCACTGACAGTATCACATTAAATCGCGTAAATGGGAAGCAGGAAAAACTGCATAATGTCACAGTTGGGTGCACAACAGAAATGCTAGATGGGGTAAACTTCAACGAGGAAACTGGCGGCATATTGGGGCTAGGCTATGCCAAGGACTCGTTCATTGACAAAGCTGGTGGTAAATATGGTTCCCAGTTCTCCTACTGTCTTGTTGACCATTTGAGCCACAGAGACGTCTCTAGTTATCTAACACTTGGTGGCTATCACAGAGCCAAATTGATGGCTGAAATGAAAAAAACTGATCTCGTTCTGTTTCCTCCATTCTATGGTGTGAATGTGGTAGGCATCTCAATTGGGAACGAAATGCTGAAAATCCCATCTCATATTTGGGATTTCAATGGTCAAGGAGGCGCCATAGTTGACTCAGGCACAACCCTGACTGCTCTACTTACCCCAGCCTATGAGCCAGTTTTTGAGGCTTTGACCAAACCCCTAGCCAAAGTGAAGCAGGTCATTGCGCAAGAATTTGGCTCTTTGGACTTTTGCTTTGAAAATGAAGGGTTTGATGAGATTGTAATGCCAAGATTAGCCTTCCACTTTTCAGGGGGAGCAAGGTTTGAGCCACCAGTGAAGAGCTACATCATTGATGTGGCACCCCAAGTGAAGTGCCTTGGAATTGTGCAAGTAATGGGTGAGAATGGTGTCTCAGTTATAGGCAATATCATGCAGCAAGACCATCTCTGGGAGTTTGACTTTGCAAAAAACACAGTGGGGTTTGCTCCTTCTATCTGCACCTAGTTCTATTGCTTTCCTCCAAAACATATATGCAACTAATTCCTTCTATCTGCTGCACCTATCTGCTTTTGTCAATGTGATTATTTCCCTTTCTTTCTCCATATTCACTCTTCTTCATTCCCTTCCGGACAGAAACAACTCACTAGGTGTTTTTCTTGTTCCAATTCCAATTCCATTTTCATTCTTTTCATTTTCTATTTTTTCACCTTTGTAAAAATATTACGTGTAAAGATGTATCATACATCTAATTCAACTTATGATTAATCATACGTGGCTGGGCCACAGATTTCCATTAGATACAATTTCTTGCATTCACACTTCCATCTCTCTCATTTTACACTACCACCTCTGCAATCATTTCTTCACATCCTCATCATAATACTATTTATACTTATTCTCTTTATCAAAGTGTTCTCAAACAATGTAATCAAAAACACATTTACTCTTATATAATTTATATTGAATATCAAAACAAACTCTCCTTTCTCTCTCTCTCTCCGTATATACTATCAATATTCAGAGATGAAATTTTCTAAAATAGGATTATTAAGGTTATTTATTGGATGTGAGATATGAAGAACAACACTTAATAAGAAGATAATTAGCATTGATCTGAAAGGAAGTCGACTAAATAGCAGCAAGAATAAAGAAAAAGATTGCGGCTAGAACAGTGAATTAGTTCTGAAATAAATAAACTATGCCTTTCAATAATAGAGAGATGTCGCAATCAAATGTTATTTTATGGTTTCAATTAAACTAATAAAGATAGTCAGCGTCAACATCATATATTATGTCGTGACAAAGTATATGTTTTTTTGTTGTGTTGTGTAATAATTTGAAATAATGTAAGTGTACAGTTCTGATATATTGTTAATCACTAAATTTTTCTAAATATAATTTTAAAAATAATCATTACAATTTTATATAATAAATGTTAGTTGATGAGAATATACCTAATTAAAATTTGTCTTTGTTTCTCCGGAAGGAAAGCTAAGTATATTATTTCTGAAAAAAAATGCTATTGTCTATACAACATTGAGGAGTCCTTGTCTCAAAATACGATGTTGAAAGCATTAATTTAATTGTGAAAGTAAGAAATGTAAAGCAATGCAGTGAAATTGAAATAAAGAAATGAATGTAAACGATAAAAAATAATAAAATGACTTGAAAATAAATGAATAAATTTGATCTAAGTTTGAGTAAAGTAAGTGTAAAGCAATTAAATATAAATTTAAAATATATGTATAAAGGAAAAAAAGTGATAAATAAATTAAAGATAAGCAAAATTAATAAGTAAAAAGAATGCATGAAAGATAAAAATGGCAATAACATTTATAAGTGTATTTTCATAAGAGGAGGATAATACATATTCACTTCTTTTCTTATTTTCTTGTTTTTGAATCAAAGAACAAATTACTTTGGAATTTTGATTGAAGTTGGAAAAGTTTTTCATTATGATCAATGCATAAATAACATTTTATACCAATTTTATGAGACATTTTATATCGATTCTGGCACCAGTATTGTTGTGGGCGTTGTAAAATGTGAATTACATATAACACCGGTTAAGCCACCGGTGTTATATGTGACCATATATTACACCGATTACTTAAGCCAATCGGTATAATATAGGGGCTTAAATGTGTAGTTGGTTTTCTCTCATTGAATTTTTATCTTATTTCTTCTTTGTGTGTTATTACTTCTCGTTCTTAATATTATGACCACCAATAACTACCTTGGGTACTTCTATTTATAAATTCTTATTGATAATTACTATTTTTAATGGACATATGACGTGTTTAATCTCTAATATATTTACATTATACAAATGAATCCAAATCTATTTTAATACTCAAATCCTAAGTCATATCCAAAAGTAGTAAGTTCATGTTATGTTACATCTGCTTAATGTTAATTGTTAATAAGAGTCACTTCTAACGTTAGTTTGTAAGAATACTCAAGTCAAAGTGGAGATTTTTAAGATTATGTCATGGCATAATCTTTATTTGCTTGATCATACATTGGTAGTTACAAATTTGAGGAGTAAGTTCATGCAATCTTTGCATTTTCTCAATGTTGATTATTTTAGTCACTATTAATACTAGTTTTGAAGAAGATATGAGTTAAGGTTGAGATTTGTGAGACTATTTCTTGGAATTTTATTTTTTTTTGGATCGTCCACTAAAAGGTCCATTTTGTGATTGTGCATAGTTAGTCATGTTCAATTGTTGATGCACATTTAGTTATATGTGTTGGTTAGTTATAAGTTTGTTAGTCATGTTAACATTTTTTTAGAGAATTCATATGTTTGAGTGTCTTGTAACTAGCTTAAAGATTAAACAATTATTAAAATTATGATAATTCTTCAATTGAATTTTTTAAATTTATAATTTATATATAAAAAATTCCATAGTTGTGAAATGACATGTTTATTTATAAATAATTTTTTCTTATTCTATTTTTATATTCTTTCTTATTTTGTGTTATGTTACTTCTCATTATTGATATCGTGATTACAAATAGTTATTATGGATCCTTTTGGATATCATTGATAATTACTACTTTTAATAAATGTATGACATGTTAGATCTCTACTTTATTATCAATGATTACAATATATATCAAATAAATGTCATTACATTCTATTTCTAATACTCATACGGACACATATCTAAAAGTTATTTGTCTGTGTGTTTCATCAGCAACTGTAATATATTTTAAACAAAAATTGAAGATCTCAATTTAATCTTGCATATATTATTTTATCATTTATACCTTCACGTAATTTTCATCCATCTTTACTTAAATTTGATCAAAATTACTTGTTTTCCTTTTACATCAATTTTATATTTTATAGATAACAATAATATATAAGAATGTTAATAAAAACTTAAAGATTTCTGTAAGAAAAAAAAAACTTAAAATTAACTTATGAATAAGTAAAATTTAGTTTATGAAAAAGTTGATTGATAGAAATTATTTTATATAACTTATTTAAATTTTTACTTTTTTTTAATTTATACACAAATTAATTTTAATTTATGAAAAAGTTCACTTTATTTGATTTTCTTATATTTCCCTATTAAAGTCCTTACGTACAAGTTTATCCAACCATGCAAATAAAATTTGTGTGAAAATAATAACCAAACACATATACCTCTAAATTAATTTACTTGTCGTTGTAATAAAGCCACATATTGAAAACTAAGTATAGAATCGATTGAGACCTGTACAATGTTCACATGTGGCAGCAACATGAAGCAAGTGTATCAAAATTTGCCACTCTAATCATTGACGTGTACCGTTTACACCTATCTTAAGGAATTATTGATGATAATTAAATGATCATGCAACATTAAGAAAACGAAACAAAATCCTTTAATAAATAATTATCACAAAATAAAGTTTAAATTTAATTTAATCTTATAAAATTAACTTATAAAATAAAATTTACATATTTTTAATATATAATCTCTCTTATCTCCAACAATAATAATGAAGACGAAATAAATGAACACGTATCATTCATTTTACATCATAATGTGACAACTCAGCAAACATTATTTGCACTATATTAATTGAAAAATATCTATGGCTTGCTCAATCAATCGTGAATAAGACAAATTATTTAGTTAATTCATAGTTTAAAGTTGGGAGTTTGTGGTGTCCATTTCATGGCAAAAGAACGCGTGTAAATATAATCTTTCTTCTGCTTTTTCTCTTTCTTTTCGTGATTTTATGTATTAAGAAGAAACAAAACCTAATTATTCTGTTTGCATTACGTGGAATAATGGCATTGGCTACCAAATAAAATAAATAAGAACCCAATTCTAAAGAACAATTGATGTTCATGGAAATTATTCTTCTTTTCTTTTTTATGTAATTTGTAATTGTTGGATGAATTTTCGACAACTAATTTTTTACTTATTGAAACTGGTATACCACCCCGCGATGCTGGACAGATTTTTGTATTTCCTGGGTCTTGATATAAAAATACGTTTTTCAAAATATAAATTCAATTAAATAAAACTTTTTTAGAGATAGCCTCATTAATTGATAAAATTTAATTGATTTTTTTTTTATATTTGAGATTGTCGGTTTTTTATTTAAATTTTATTTGTGAATTTATAGTTTGTAAATGAATTGAAGTTTGAGCCAATCTATATACAAATAGATTGTAGTTAAAAATAGTTTTAGTATTATTAAAATTTTGACCATTTTAAAATAGTTATACCACATAAAACTTACTCATATTAATATTGTTGTTCTCTTTAATTTTTTCCGTAATTGTCACTTGTCATTGTGATGTAGAAGATCATATAGTATAAAGTATAAAGATACGATCAAATTATATGTTTAAAGACATATAGTGGATACAAATTCCACTTTACTAAATAATTTTTTTTTAGAATTGAGTTAGACATGAAGTCACTTACTAACGAGTTATTAAAAGTCTATCTTAATTGAGATTAGTTAAGTTAATCATGTCATTTATTATCAATCTTCTTTATTTTTACATTAGATGTCCTCGGCATAAACTCTTGATATTTTCAGATGAGGATGTGTATTAAAGATCTTACATTGTTTAAAAACATGACTAAATTATAATATATATATATATATATAAATATTTTCAGATGAGGGTGTGTATTAAAGATCTTACATTGTTTAGAAACATGACTAAATTTATATATATATATATATATATATATATATTATAGTATACCTCATCTTATTAAATTGATTTTGTAATATTAAATTAAGTGACTCTTTATTTAAATTAAATGAGTTCATAGAATTTTTTTTTTTACACTAATATTTAAGGTTGACAAAAGTGTTTGAATTTTTTAAAAAAAAAAAGTGGAGCGCCTTCATTTTCAATTTTTGAGTTTGTGATTTGAGCATTTAAATTTATATTGGATAATCAAAATCTTGTAGTCATATTTGTGGAGTAGTGTTTTTTTTTTTTTTTAAATTAAGATTCAACGATTTTTTTAAATAAAGTATAAAATAATATTAAATCTTTTGGTAGGAAGGAAAAGTTTTCCATTATGTTTCAAATCAAGATTTCTATTGGTAAAAATTGTAAGATTAAGATTATAAAGAAAACTTATTTTCATTTAAATGAGAAAAAAAATCTTTCAAGTACTCTATTTCACACTTTTTTGGTGGAATATGAAAAAATTGATACTTTATTATAAAGAGAAAAAAATAATAAATTATTCTATGAAAAAATTAAAACCTTACTCGAGAGAGAAGATACATTATCCTAAGTAATCTTATATGTAAAAGAATAAAAAAAATATTATTGAAAAGAAATTAAGAAATTTATTAAAAATTAGAAAAGTTAATGCATTGAATAAGGTTTAACTATATAAATTATCCACTTATTAACTATATATATAAACTCACTTATAACGCAATGACAACAAGATAAATTAAATCTGCAAAGCATCTCTTCATCAATATTTTATTTTTTTAAGGTTTCATGTAGCTTTTAATTCTTACTGGTTTTTATATCCCTTCTCTCATATTTCATAATATTTTCAAAACGAAAATACAATCAATATTTGTTCATATAATGTTACTAAATCCGTGATTATAAAAATAAGAAATCCTTCACTGTATACAGAAACTAGAAAGAAAAAAAAAAATTCTTGACTCGTATATATATCTTCTGTTGTTCTTATTATCATTTCGATTATGAAAGGTAGCTTTTGGATTACCGAAAGCGTCTCCAAAATCAAAAAGTTAGTTTCCAACGCAAGTTTGGAGTTCATGGATCACACAAAATTCAAACTTTTCATCTGTGTGATGTTACACCACATCTTCCAAACTTGTTCTACAAGCATATCACCAAGTAGATCATGGCAATTTTGTTTACTAGAATAAGTGTTTTTAAAATAATTACTCATTTAAAAATAGATAGGATTTGTTTATTAAAATAAAAGGAAAATAACCCTAAAAAAAGTCATCTTAATTAGCTTCTCCAATTAATATTAGGAACACCAATCGTATTTATTTATTTACTAGAAAAAACACATATTTTCAAAAGAACCAAAATTCAATGTTACACAACATGTCCATGTGCGAATTGGAGAGAACTGAAGTTGATTTTACAAGGTTTTCAACCACCGTTGGCAATCATGAATCTTCTACATGCATGCATCTTCCATAAGCTAAATCTGTGGAAAAACAAATCACGAACATGAATAAAAGATCTTAGAGGAAGTGTGTTTGAATTGGCTGCTACATCTATCTATCAGTAACAATCTCTTACTTCAGACAAAGAAAAATGTTTTTATACAACCTTTGAAAACAATTTACAATGTAAAATACTACTGTTTATCTGGCATAAGAAATGATAATCAAAGGTGGTAGTTAAAAAATGACAACTAGCATCTAGCACAAATGCATAGCATCAGCAATTATTAATGAATACAAATGTAACTTTACTAAAATTATCAACAAAAAAGTGCATAGAAGATGATCAATGATTCAGGTTTGTGTGTTTTACATCAATCAAGGCGCATTACCCGGTCGTGGCCATGTATTATCTACCCACTTTTCCTGCTATTCTTGTATGTATCTGGTTTTTTTTTCTTCTGCTATTTTTTAATGCATTTGGAATTTGATATAAAGTGGGAAACTTTCAAGAACAGATATAAGACTGTGATTGTTTCTCTTAAGAGAATAAGAATGAAGATGTCAGCACTTTCTGAAGTCCATGTGCACATATGCAACTCTTGGTCATAATCAAAGCTGAATTTATAGTAAAGTAATTTGTCATTTGCACTGACTCAAAAGCATGCACTTGTTACGGTGCTCACTTAAAAAAAACATTAAATAAAAATTAATTTTAAAGACTAAAAATAATTTATTATTATATTAATTAAATTAGATATTATTTTATAAACTAAAAGTTATTAGTATTTAAAATAGCTTTTATTATTAATAAAAATCTATAAATTAATTTTTAAATTAATATATGATTAGCTACGAAATATTTTGTACTAGTCAATATCGGAATCAGTCTCGGTCCAGGTGACCGACCACCCGAGTCAAAGGATATAAATGTAGTAAGTAACAACAATTACGAGACGTTGAATGAGTCAACTCACACTTTAAAATATACGAGAAATATCTCTAACATAATAGATAAAACTGATTAAACAAAGATACACCTCATATATTAAAGAACCGCTATGCATGTCAGTTAACAACTAATATTCAACCAAGCACTATAAATAGAGCATTTTGTGAAGAAATGAGGTATGTTGTTTTTACATTCTACTAGAATACACCTAACCAGAACACCGACTTGAGAGTTGGAGTGCAATTCGCAAGTACCCCTGACCGACCGAGCATCAGCATCGAAAGAAAGAGACTTAAGGGAATTTGGAAATCACTGACACGTCAACAATTGTACATCCAGTCGCAGGTACTATATGGGCCCCTCAGCCTATACAAGTACAATTTTAATTATCAATTACTTTAAATTCTAAAGTTGGTAGCTAAAACATTGAGAGTTCTTTTTATATAAAAGTTTTCATGTTAGACATCACTATACAACTTGACATCTCAGCTGACACCTCAAGTAATGACAATCATCTGCCATCACATGAATAAAGTATTATTAAAAAAGATAAAAGAAAGAAAATACAAAAAAAATATGGGAGGACTAGACCAAAACCCATATGTTACATAAGTAGACTATATCTATTCATAAAGAATTCTAAAAACAAACTCTATATGGAAGCCTATTATATCAATAAAATGATTCTCTATGAATAAATCCTAAATTAACTAACTTATTAACATAGTATTCCCTTCACGAAAAATATAAGTAACCCTAAACCTATTTTCCCACAGTAATTAAGCAAGTATTTCATTGATTACGAAGTATCTAGTGAACATTAGTCCTAACAGTAAACATAGCACAAATGTTACATAAGTTACATAAGTAGACTATATCTATTCATAAAGAATTCTAAAAACAGACTCTGTATGGAAAGCCTATTATATCAATGAAATGATTCTCTATGAATAAATCCTAAATTAACTAACTTATCAACACAGTATTCCCTTCACGAAAAATATAAGTAACCCTAAACCTATTTTCTCATAGTAATTAAGACAAGTATTTCATTGATTACGAAGTATCCAGTGAACATTAGTCCTAACCGTAAACGTAGCACAAATCAAGACAAAATCACATTCAAGTCATACATTAGTAAGCTTCATCTTTTGAGCTTCCTCCAAATCATATATAACTCTATAAAACTCAGCAACCTTAGCAGTCTAAAACTTTGGTAGTTAATTATATATTAATTTAGAAACTTGTTTATAACTTTTTATTAATAATAGAAACTACTTTAAATATCAATAATTTTGTAGTCTATAAAATAACATCTAATTTAATCAATATAATAATTAATTATTTTTATTTTTTAAAATTAGTTTTTATTTAATTACATTTTACTATTGAATTGTTATCTTGTGATATTCTCAAATGAATGTCAAAACACAAAGCATCTTATTGCTTTCTTCTTTTATAGGAGGCAATTTGGCTCTAGACGTGTGACTACTTATTAAACTTTAATAATTCAGGTAGAATGTTTCATTTGTTACTTATAAGCATATAAATGTTTTAATATCTGAATATAATTTTCATTTCAAATATTGATCTTTCCTTTTAAGTATTAAAACATATTGTTTTCTTTGAATATCAATTAAATATAATTTAGTCCATTATGTAGAAAAAATAAATTGTATTTTAATGATAATATGTGAGACTTATTTAAAACAAAAAAGGAATGTACAAGGTTAAAGTTACTTTCAAAGGTTATTTATTAATTTGAATATATATTGTTCCTGCTAGGGAGATGGGACCTAGAGAACTATTGAAGTCTTCTTCTCCTTCCTTCGGTCGGGCAGGTGACTGGGTGATGAACTATGATTCTTCTCGTCCTCCTGCTTATCCTTCGGTACTCGGCACTCGGTCTTCGGGCAAATCACCGGATGGTGGGGGTACCTGCGAAGGCACTCCGACGCTCAAGTCAGTAAAGCGGGTGATCAGCTCTTAGGTAGGTGAACAGTAATAAATGACATACCTTACTCCTTGGGATGTGTGCTATTTATATTATTCTAATGGGCCTACCTTGTTGGGCCTGTTTATCGAGGTGGATACCGCTTAGGGTCGCATTACCTAATTCCTAATGATAGATTAACTTCACTGACATTGCTTTGAGCGTTAACTGTAATGGAGGTCGGTCGTCGGTCAAATCATCATGACATGGGTCGGCCATCGGCCATATTCCAGTGGTCTTGATTGTCTCGGCCAAGCCTTCTAAGGTCTCGGCCTCTCGGCCAAGTCTTATGAGGTCTCGGCCAGTTTCCCTTGGTCTCGGTCAAATGAACTCGGTCTCGCCCATACCGGTACATATATATATATACTTTCAAATATTGAAAAGATCCAACCAATAATTTAATTCACACACTTGATAATTTTTATAGTTTTAAGCATTTACATTGTTAGAACACAATTAGGGTTCCCATGCGTAGTTCTTTAGAAAAATGGAAAAAGCAGTGTGAATAAATATGAAGATGAATAGTTAAATAAAAGGTTAAAAAGTTTTTCAAACATTTGGCCTTTTATATTGCAAACTTTAAGTTTGCTTTAAAAAAATTAATAAATTATTGGAGGACCTTTTTTAGTCCTTTTGTCTGTTTAAAGATGACAATAAGAATAAAACATAAAATTATGTAGACTATATTATGGTCTTAATAATTAGGTGTTTGGTTGAAATGTATTAAATTATTAATTTAGACAAATACAAATATACATTGACAAATATATCAATCAGATTAGTTTTTCTGAATGGTAGATCAAGCATCTAACACCATCTCCAATAAAAATAATCTGTTTTAGGTTTTTAATTCACTTTTTGTGAACACTCATTACCAAATAGAAATTATGATAGAACCTAGTTTAAGTTCTTAACTTATTTTAAATACACCCCAAAATTCATATTTCTAAAATTTTTATTTTAGAATTTTCTTTGATTTTGAAGAATATTAGTTGTTTGTCCATTGAAACACTCATTACAAGAAAATCATTAAATAAAAATTAATTATAAAGACAAAAAATAATTAGTTATTATATTAACTAAATTAAAAATTACTTTATAAAAATTAAAAAAAAAAATGATTTTTAAATTAATTTTTATTATTATTAAATAATTTCTAAATTAGTATTTAATTAGTTACCAAGATTTTTACTATTAATTTTAAAATCTAAATAATTTAAAAAATGAGTTTTTGTGGCTTCTTACAAAAGAATTGTTTACATTCGGAAGACAACTGCAGGATGAAAATAAAACTATTCTTATGATTAATGTGATTAATATTTACAATTTTTAAAATAAAATAAATTTATAAATTCCAATACATTGCATAAACTACTTTCTAATAGATAAATTAAAATTATATATATATATAATTATGCATGTACAATATTACATAATGGATTACTTATTTAAAAGCCAATGAGAGTCTTAAATAAATACAAATCTATATTTCAATAATCTTTTAAGTTTTCTTTCTTGTGCTGATTAATATTCTTACTATTAAGATATATATATATATATATATATATATATATATATATATATATATATATATATATATATATATATATATATTTTTTTTTT
>Ga0123342_1002731_pt1:0-27500 | contig 29046 bp, 8 predicted proteins | sample Turbeawhitnodule_FD_89960 | JGI IMG/M metagenome (GOLD analysis project Ga0123342, IMG submission 89960) | Root nodule microbial communities of legume samples collected from Mexico - Turtle bean Mexico white nodule | ecosystem: Host-associated > Plants > Roots > Nodule | place: Mexico... | reverse complement strand
ATAATTTAGGTATAGTATAAGAGTATATTATAATATATATATATATATATGATTTGATAAGAAAAATGCAATCAATCGAATTAGGTGCTTTTTTATTTCTTTGTCCCTCTCAGTCTCCTATGGATAAACGCACTTAACAAGTAAAGGAAGGTTTTGACTGGATAAGAATGTATAGTGGTTAAAAAAATGCATAATTTGCTGAAAATAGAAAATTAAAGGTAATTAAGAGTATGATTTTTGAAAAGCAAATTATTATTTTTTATTTCAGAAACTCTTTCTCTCTCTCCTAGAACATATATGCAGAAGATCCAATTTCCATTTTGATTTAAAAAGTGGTTTACACCAGGAAACTTGCAGATGAATGTAATTAGATGAACGTAGGGTCATGAAAAAGAATTGAATTTGATATTTTTTGTCTTCATTCCCATATCCCAACCCATTTCACTTTGTCCAATTCATTCCTATATAATTTACATATAATAATAATAAGATGAATAGAGAGAGAAGGCTATGACATTGACTAATTCTATTATTGAAATGCCAAAAAAGTAGTGATGCACACACATATATTTTATGTTTGGCAATAGAATCCATTTGGTAAGAGGAGGAAATTGAGGATCTTAGATGCCAAAACTAGTCCTATTTAGTTAGGGGAGACAAAAATAATTCAAAAGGTGTAAGAGGATTTGAACTTATCTCATTCCATACAAATTGCAATAAACTGGCTTTGACCCATGGTTTTAGTCCTATGGTGGTTTTCCTTTCTTCAAACTCAACACTTCTGGTTTTCTTTAGCCCATAGGAAATCATCCTACTGGTTACAGCTAATTAAGTTGCTACTTCCACAATTCCACAATACCATTAATGACAGATACTCACCAAACTCTACTATTCTTTTATATACACACACACACCACTGTACTCACTAAAACATTGACCATATTGAACATAGCAGTAAGAATTTCAGTCATAATTGGTTGATTTTGAATTTCACCTGGTCAATGATAGTGTGGGGGTGTGCCTGAATTGGTGCTACTAACTAGTATAACTAGCTATGTGACAAAACCAACTTCTGTGTGATTATCTATAGCATTTACAACAGGTCTCTATCAGTTTTGCCCCAGGGATGGAGGTACATGTCCCATACAATTTTTAAACTTTTTTAATACTATTATAATAACAATAACTTTTTTTAAATTTAAGTTGATGTTGTTATTATTGTGTGATATGTAGGAGTTTATTATAGGGGTAAAAGAGTTTTGTTTTTGGGTGCATATGTATGATTGGTGTTATTATGGATGGGCATGAATTTAGAAAATGGGTGAAATGAGATTGGGGTTAATTAGATGATATCCTTGTCCATTGAGGTGAATGTGGGATTTGAACAAGTGTGAGAAAAAAGTGGAGTAGTAGCTAGTGGAAGTGGCATGTCTCTATCACTATCTCTTTTCTATTTTACTTTTACAAACGAAAGATACAAAATGATAGCTGGAGGCAAGTTAGAACTCCAGAAAAGGAAAGGAGGGCCCAAACATTATAAATTCAATTTTCTCATTTTCTGGCATCCACACAGTTCAATTTCTTAATCAACCCAAACCCAATTATCTTTTTTTCCACAAAAATTAAAACTTCCCGTGCCACTACTTTTCTCACTAATTAACATTGCTTCTGCCACGCACACTAAAATCGATTACTTTTTCATTAACATCACAAAATATGATATGCACTTTCTTCTTCTTTTTAAACCCACAACTTACTTCCATTTTATACGCTTTCTTTTTTCAAAAGATTCGCTTCATCTTTACTACTTCTTTCTCATGCATGCCCTCATGACACCTAATAATTTCTTTGTCTTGTTATCATATTTATTATACATAATTCTTTCTGCCTATCAACATTTCTAACAAGTTTTCTTCTTCTTTGTATATTACGATGTTTAATTTAAAGCAATACGAGATAATTACATATGTGTTATTGGAGTTTGTTGGTTTAGTATGAGATGGAATCTAAAGAGTAGATAGTTTAATAAGAATGATTTTAGTATTGAATAAGGTTTTGGATGGTTATGCGCATGACGTAGAAAGAGAAGTAACGTTAGCATGGCATGGCCACTTGCAGCTTTATGACTCGTGGATGATTATAAGAAAGCCATACGAACATGACAATGAATGAGCTCATGCATAATTCAAGCATTTTCAACATATGATTATATAATAATGTGTGTGTGAGTGTAGTAAGGAAGGAGTGTTGAAAGATATGAAGTATAGTTAGACATATGTTTGAAATATATTGGAGAGTAATAGTTATATATATCTTATCTGCAGCAAGACAACTAATATGTGAAATTAAAAAAAGAGGAAGAAAAGTTAAAATACTACAGCTATAAAGAAAGAAGGGTGGGAATTAAAGTCAGAGTGCATGAAGTGTACCTGGTCATGTTGACTCCCCTAGAGTCAAGTTTTATTGATCTAACAGTATGGCATCTTTGCATGTTGTTAGCATGCTTACACTTAATTTAACTGCATCCAATCAATTTTCAATCTACTATTATACTACCACCAGGCATCAGGATTGTTGCCTTTAAATGGAAGATTGTATTCAAAATTTATCTATTATAACAAAAAATTATTTAATTAATTAAATTAGATATTATTTTATACACTACAAAATTATTAATATTTAAAATAATTTATTATTAATAATAAAATTATAAAATAATTTTTAAATTAGTATCTAATATTAGTTACTAAAGTTTTAATTATTTATATTTTAGATTTTAAATTGGTTATTATAGAGACTAATTTAGAATATAAAATAATTAGTAGCTGAAATTTGATAATTAATGTTACATACCAATTTAAAAATTAATTTATAATTTTTTATTAATAATAAAAATTACTTTAAATATTAATAATTTTTTAGTTTATAATTTATAAAATAGTATCTAACTTATTTAATATAGTAATTATTTTTTTTATAGAATTAGTTGTTATTTAGTGATTTTTTTTAGTGTATATATTATTTATGTCTTTAGTCATTTCTAAATTTTTATTTTCTTCTTTCCACAGGAATTGACTTGACATATAGTATAATTTATTAAGCAAGTCTATTGAATTAATGTAATATTGAGTTATAGATTAATGGAAAGAAAATAACAATAAAATTGAAAACTCACAATGATAGGAAAAGTTAAGACTGAACTTTATCTGTCTCATTTTTCTGTTTTTTAATTATTTATATACAAATTTTATCATTCAATATTATTGAATTCTAAAAATTTATTCAATTCCTTAAATTTGGAATTTCTGAAAGTTCCTTTGTTCATTCCTCACTTCATTAAAACAGAACAGAACAGAACGTTTGCATTAATTTTAAAAACTAATCCAACTAACGAATTTTAAATTTATTCCAAAAAACTTGAAGTATAGGAAATAATTAATAAAACATATAATCCAAGTAGAATTTCATAAACTCGATCCAATATCTTTAAGACTTTAATATAATTTTTATCATAATCCTTTTATTCACACTGTTAGTTTAATAAAACCTAAATTTCTTAATGATCGGATTCTAAACCTAAATCTAAATATTATTAATTTCTTACTTCTTTTTAACCAATAATTTGTATGAAGAGAAAGTTTATGATCATGCAACAATATTAAACAATATTATGTTTATTATAAAATCCTTTCATTGTTCGATTTTACGAATATAACAAAAGTTTAAAACAATAAGTCATTATTTAATACGTTTTTGCGGTCAGACGTTGTCTTTTAAAATACGGTGACATTTTTTAAATTAACTTGATTTAAGAATGTGGTTATTGCAAATAGCCGTCTTCTTAAAATCTTTTTTACCCTAATTTAGAAGCGCATCACTTACGTTTTCATACTCTCCTTTCTCTCACGCTTTGTTTCTCTTTTGTGCTTCCAACATTAATTGTGCTTCCTCTTTTCTTCCTGTCTTCTTTGCATTGTCGTCGTGCCATTGGTAAACATTGTCTTCCTCTCTTCTTCTTCGCCATTGATTTTTGTATGTTTTCCATTTCTTTTATGTTTTGTATATTTTTTGTTTCTCTTATGTTTTGTCTTATGCCATTGCTAAGGTCATTGTTTCATTGGGAAGATTTTTGTTTGCTTTCTACTATGCCTTCCTCGTCGCTGTTGCAGCCTTACTCCATCGTATATTTGCGTTTCATTGGGAAATTTTTATTTACATTTTTTGGACTTTCATTGGGATGAAATATACTAAGAATGTGAAGAGGTATGATATGGATGCACCAAGAGATCAAAAGAAATGATAAAATAATGACCCTGTTCTTCCGAAAAGATCAAAGTTGAGAACTTTGATAAGAAACCCAAACAACAACGAAAAAGAAAAGAAACCTTAAATGACACTAGTAAATGTGACTTATAAATTCGGTTATTACATAGCCGCATTTATAAATCGATTTTACGAATGCGGCTAAATAGCCACCTTCTTATCTCTTTGATTTAAGACTACGTGTACATCAAATGCGGTTATATAGCTGCCGTTTTAAATTGAAAATAGTCGTTGTTGTTTTACCTTTCTGCACCAGTGACTACAAGAAAATCATTAAATAAAAACTAATTTTAGAGACTGTACCGATACGATCGGACGACTCAGTGAGTCGGCCAGCACTCGGACCAGATAACCACCTAACCATGGTGAGAAGGTCCATGACGACACGTGACCGACCGACCCGTGACAATGTCCCATGGGTTGACTAAGTTAGCAGGGTTAATTCACAATTAAGGGTTAACAACCCTAAACATGAACCAACCTCCTAATCCGGCCCACCAAGAACTATTAAGGTAATATAAATAGCACGAATTCCAAGGATTAAGTACGTCATTATCTACAGTACCCTTACACCCGAGTGCCGACACCTTGACTGATTTGAGCATTGGAGTGCCTTCTGCAGGTACCCTCCCGTGGAGCCAGACGACCGAAAGGAGTAAGGAGAAACAGGAAGCTTGGAACGTCAGTGGCTGACCGAAGGTAGAGGCAGAAAGAATCGTTCTCTAGGCCCAAAATCCGTTCGAGAACAATTGGCGCCAGAGGATAGCGTGAGGAAGCAGCAGTAGATGGTATCAACCCGTAGTATGGCTAGCGAAAGGATGTCGGAGACGGATCAAGCAACAATGATGATAACTCTACAGAAGGAGCTAGCTGAGATGAAGAAGGCACATGAAGAAGCAACCAAGTAGAATGAAGAAGAAATAAAAAATCTCCGAAAGGAGAATTAAGAAATGAAGAAGTTGGTAGAGGGAGGACCGTCCCTAGCCCCGACCAACCAGGTCGGCAGGTCCTTCGCCACCACTGTCGGCCCCCAGACCAAGAGAGAGAACCTCACTTTGGAGATGGATGGTGAGTCTCACCCCAACAAAATGTTGAATACGACCGGTACTGCTGTGACAGATCGTCATCACCCTTTCACTGACTTCATCATGGGGGCTCCTCTACTGGACAAATGGAAGGGGTTCAATACGGATCGTTATGATGGAACGACCGATCCTGATGAACACATGGATGCGTATGCCACTCGTATGAGTCTGTATATGATCGCTGACGCGGTCTTGTGTCGAGTCTTCCCAACCTCTTTGAAAGGAGGAGCTTTGAGCTAGTTCACGAGGCTCCCTCCGAATTCAGTGGATTGTTTTGAAACGCTGGTGGCTAAGTTCAATGTCTAGTTCGCAACTAGCCGACCCCATCACCTAACATCCATAGCCCTGGTCAGCATCCGCCAGGAGAAAGGAGAGTCCTTGAGGAAGTTTATTAACTGGTTCGGGAAGGTCGTTATGAGTATTCGGAACTTCAGTCTTGAGGTGGCAATCCATCATATGCTGACGACCCTTCGACTAGGCCCTTTCACTGACAGCCTGTGCATGCAGCCTACGACGAGCTTGGATGAACTTAGGCGCCGAGCCGCCAAGTTCATGCAGTTGGAAGAACTGCGCGAATTAAGGAACCAGGCTCGGGCGGAGACGAGCGGTGAGAAGAAGGACTAGAAGGAGTGGCAAGGAAGGTTTGAGTCTAGATGAGGTGATCTCAGGCGGGATAATCGTGGACCCCGGTTCTCACGATACACACCCCTCAACACCGATAGAGGGAAGATCTTGCAGGAAACCCTTAGTGCGGAGTTGATGCCGCCACTTAGAAGGGCCTTAAGTACAGATGGTGCCAACCGTAACAAGAAGTGTCAGTATCATCAGAATACCGGTAATTCAACCGAAGAATGTCAGGTCTTGAAGGACAAGATAGAAGAGCTAATTTAGGTCGGGCATTTACGCCACTCGTAGGCGTTCCCCATGCGGAGAAGAAGCACCAAGAAAAAGGGATCGCACTCCTCCAGGGCTGAAGGAGGATGATCGTCACCGAGAACGCCACAGGGACGACCAAAGACGACCAAAGAAGAGGCCGTGAGGTCATTAACACCATAGCTGGTGGGTTTGGCGGAGGTGGAAGCTCGAACAGTGTGCGGAAGAGGCACCTTCGCGCCGTCCACCAGGTAAACTTTGTGGCCATCCGCCCTATGATGCCACCTATCACATTTTCAGATGATGACTTCCAAGGGGTGGACCCCTCCCAGGATGACCCGATGGTGATATTGATCGACATCGATAAATTCAGTATCATGAAAATCCTTGTTGATCAAGGAAGCTCAGTCGAAATCCTTTACTAGAAGACCTTCAAAGTAATGAGGATTCCGATAGAAGAATTATAAAATTATCAAAAACATAATTAATCATATTATATATAATAAATTATAAATATAAATAATAATAAAAATAAATATATTTTTAATAATTAAAAAATAAATTTATATAATAATTATATTAATTAAAAAAGTAAAGATAAAAATAATAATGTTATTTAATATAAAAATAATTTTTATAAAATATTTATAATTATAAATATTTAAATAATATTTTAATTAAAAATAATTATAATTTATAAATAAATATATCAAATTAATTTTTAACCATTTTAAATATAGGGATAAATATGTAAACTAACATTTTTATCAATTAAAAAGTATATAATTTCAATCACACCTATCACATCATTCACAAACTTTTATAAACTTTTCCTACACTTTCCACTCTATTTACTTTAATCCAAACACCATAACTTTTTTTATACTTTCCCTTCAAATCATCTCAAATCAACTCCCTCATTTCCACTTCCTAATCCAAACAAAGCATAAATATAAATAATTTTTTAGTCTCTAACTTAATATCTTATTTAGTTAATATAGTGACTAATTAATTTTTATCTTCAAATTTTGTAACTATTTAATAATTTTCTTGTAGTGAGAACATTTTGTAGAAACATAATTAAGAGTGTAAATTTCAAAACATTTTGTAGAAAGAGAATTATCAAGTCATGGAAAAAGATGAAACATTAAGGTAGAATACAAGAGCATTGGAAGAAATACATATTAAAATATAAAATAACTACATAAAGTTAAGGTTTATTACTCTAACATTCCCACTTACCTTACCTAATAATTATACATGAAATTTAATATATGTATATATATATATATATATATATATATATATATGATATTGTATTACAAAATAATATTTTTTTATATGATAATTAAAACTTTGCTAGTTAATTAGATATCAATTTAAAAAAATTATTTATTAATAATAGAAATTACTATAGACATCAATAATTTTTTTAGTTTCTAAAATAATATATAATTTAATTAATATAATGACTAATTATTTTTTTATCTCTAAAATTAATTTTTATTTAATAATTTTTTTGTAATAATAATATGACATTAAATATTCAATCTCAAATTACTATTTTGTATGATGGTATGAATTACCATTATCTTTTTCTTATTACATAATTTTGTAACATATAAAGGATTATTCTGATGGATAAGTTCCAATCTATATTTAAACTTAAGTTAAGATTAAAAATAACTAAATTATTTTTCAAGACTGACTTGAGTATGTATTTAAACTTAAGTCAAGCTCGAATTTAGTGAAATTATTCTTATGAGACAAATCAAAACTCATTAAGATTTATTTAAAGGTTAAGGACGAGTAGATATTTAAACATAATTTGAGAGATCAAGCTTAATCAAATTATTTTTATATACTAGGTTTGAGCTTAATAAGATTAATTAAAAGGTTAAGTATACATCTATATTTAAATATAAGTTGAGATTGAAATTAGTTAAATTATTTTTATATGGTTGAGTTCAATTCATAAAGTCTCATTAAAAGGCCAATATCAATCCATAATTAAACAATATTTTTTATCGCTAAAAGGTTAATATATAAGAAAATTATTAAATAGAAACTAATTTTAGAGACTAAAAATAATGAATTATTATATTGACTAAGTTAGATACTATTTTTAGAGACTAAAAAAAATTTTGGTTTCTAAACTAGTTTATATTATGTATAAATAGTTTCTAAATTGGTATCTAATTAGCTAATAAGGTTTTTGCTACCAAATTTAGAATCTAAATAATTTGTATTTAAAACTTCGGTAGCTAATTAGATACCAATTTAGAAACTATTTATCCATAATAGAAACTAGTTAAGAAACCAAATTTTTTTTTTAGTCTCTAAAAATAGTATCTAATTTAGTCAATATACCAAATAATTATTTTTAATATCTAAAATTGGTTTTTATTTAAAGATTTTCTAGTAGTGATAGTTAAGTGGTGGCATACACAGTTGAGATCAAACTTAATCAAATTATTCTTATAAGTCAAGTTTAAAGTAGTTAAGATTCATTAAAATATTAAATATAAAATTATTTACCAACCTAAGTTAACATCAATTTATAGTCTAATTATTTTACCTAGTGAGTTTGAAATCAATGTGTCGAGATTAAAATTAATGTGAAAGAACAAGTTGTCCTATAAAGGTATTGAATAGTTTTAAAAACACTTTATAATTTTTTCATAAGACGATATGTTAACTGATTTAGAAATAAATTTTAAAAGATTTTCACAAAATTATAAAAGACAATAAAAACTTGTGCAAATATAATAACTGAAGTAAATATATTCGTTACCTAATCAAACTTTATCACGTGATAAATAAGGTTCTCTTCTCTTATGTAAAATAATTATGAGTTTAATCATTTGATGGGTGGTATTAAGTTTCATTTATCATTTGATAGTTACAATTTTTTTGAAATGCATTCCTTTGACCATTTCTTTAATCATTTCTTTCAATTTGTATTTTCACAATCTTCTCCTCTTACGCAATAATTGAAAATTCACTGTTTATATAGAAATTTTCATTAGAATATAGTTCTTCCTCTTAAGCAATAATTGAAAATTCACTGTTAATATTTATACAAATTTTCATTATAATTTTGACATCAAAATCTATCTGACAAAATTAGAATATAGATGTGAACTTAATCTATACTTTAATATTGCTACCTATAGACATTAAACTAAAAGTTCTTTTTTGTTGTTTCTCAAATATATCCAAGATATAATTTCATGAACCAAACTCATTTATTTTGATGAATAATTCGAATTTTCAAATAGACCAACTTTGTTAATCTAAACCCTAAGCTTTGTTAATCAAATGATATAAATTAGTCTATGATTACCCATCATCTCTCTCTTGATTCTATCGTCTAACAATATCTATAAATTTATAATTCCACATATAAAATAAATGGTTTATGTTTGTACATTTAAACACACATATATCTAATCTGTCATATTTATAAAACATAATCCACTATCATGGTGTAAAATGGATTCACATGCTCATGGTTATTAGAATAGTAAAAATAATCATAATAAGGTCAATAATATGAATGTCTGTGATTCCATGTGGTAAGGTCAACAAAGATTATTCATCATCTGAAGGTTGTTATATTCTCATGTAAGTCCAAATTTCACTACAATCATGGGAATGTAGCATTTACCACTGCAGAGAATTGTCCAACATATGGATGTTCCATGTGCCTATGTTTAAATTCTCTGTATCATTTTATAAAAGACAAACAATATACACGAAAAACATAGGAAGTGAGAATAATTATTAAAAAATAAATTGTATAACACAAATGATACTAATATATATATATATATATATATATATATATATATATATGACATAATCAATATAAATAGTTAGACTCACTGATACAAGCATATATATGGTGTAAGTAGTCAGACTCACTTATATAAGCACAAATAATGCGATTAGTCAAACTCAATAATATGATTAGTCAAACTCAATAATACAAACACAAATGATACAATTAGTCAGACTTAATATTATACAAACACAAATAGTGTAAGTAGTCGAACTCACTAATAGTATAAGCACAAATGGTACTATTAGTCAGATTCAGTGGTATACGCACATATTGTACAATTAGTACCTCCATTATTTGATTTATGTGCATTAATTAAAATTATTTCTTGTAGTGACTAGTTAGAATAAATGAGCTTCAATGTAAATGATCATTTAATCTAAATCAAATACCACTCATTTGAATCCCTAAGATCCAACCTCCAACTACATGTAATTTAATTTGTATTTTTCTTAAAATAGAGTCAACCATAAAGTAAAAGAGACAATACACATACAATTCAATCCAATATTTGACTTATCTGCATCAATTTAAATCATCCATGCAATGAATAGTCAGAATAAATGAACTTCAATGTAAATGACCATTCAATCTAAATCAAATATACTCATTTAAATCCCTAAGGTCCAACCTCTAACTACATTTAATTTAAATTTGTACTCATTCAAGATTTTTTTTGTCAGCAAACAACAATGAAATTAAATGGGTCCACTTCAGGGGTGGTCCAACCCTTATACAACATAATGGTGTTCAAAGAGTACCTTTCCATCTACGTATCAACCAAAAAGATCTCCTACTGTCTATCACATCTCTATCATTGTACTTTTTCAAGATAGTGTGACATTAGACATAAGATAAATTGATAATACCTTTTTAAGTCAAACGAATAACAATAAAACAAAATAATGAGGTTATGGATAAATAAAATAAGGAGGATATGAACACCCCACTTGATAAGAAGAATATAATTAGAATAGTTTACAAATAATAATTGTATTTTCCCTTGATTGCTTTTGAAGACGGATGTATTGATCTGGTGTTTTTTTTTTCTCTCTTTTGATCTCGTTGTTTCTCTTGTAATAGTGTGTGTCTTAATGATAATGTTCTTATTTATAGTGTTTCTTGTAATGATTACACTTATCTCAAATTTGAATTCTAGTTTTTTAATTATAGTTCCAACTGAATTAAGACTTCAATGATTAGTCTGTAAAAGAAAAATCTTTTAGGCAATTGGTAAAAGCATAATTCAGTGAATTACATTTGAATAATTTTTGATGGAATAGAAGGAATTAAGTTTATCCTTCCATTAAAGTTGTCATGACATGAAGAATAAATTTTGTTCTTATCCTAGCAAGTGAATCTCACAAGACAAATCTTGAATTATATTCCATTTTATCATTCTTTGATTCGTCTTATGATATCAAATTCTTTGTTAGATGATCAATTAATACTCAAGATAGTCTTACTATCACTACAAGAAAAATAGTTTATTAGAAACCAATTTTAGAAACAAAAAAAATAATTAGTTGCTATAGTGACTAAATTAGAGACCATTTTGGAGACTAACAAAAGTTTTGGTTTCTAAATTAGTTTCTATTATTGTTAATGGTTTCTAAATTGGTATCTAATTAGCTACCAAGGTTTTTGCTACCAAATTTAGAATCTAAATAATTGGTAGTTAAAACCTTCACTACAAAAGAAAATCATGAAATAAAAACTAATTTTAGAGACTAAAAATAATTAGTTGCTACAATGACTAAATTTGACACTAATTTTTTTATTTATTTCTAAATTAGTTTCTATTATTGTTAAATAGTTTCTAAATTTGTATCTAATTAGCTGCAAAGGTTTTAACTACCATTTATTTAGATTATAAATTTGGTAGAAAAAACCTTGGTAGCTAATTAGATACCAATTTAGAAATCATTGAACAATAATAGAAACTAATTTAGAAACAATTGTTTTTTTAGTTTTTAAAATGGTCTCTAATTTAGTCACTATAACAACTAATTATTTTGGTATCTAAAATTGGTTTCTATTTCATGATTTTCTTGTAGTGATTAGTAGCTAATTAGATACCAATTTAGAAACCATTTAACAATAATAGAAACTAATTTAGAAATCAACTTTTTTTAATCTCCAAAATATTCTCTAATTTGGTTGCTGTAACAATTAATTATTTTTTGTCTCTAAAATTAGTTTCTATTTAATGATTTTCTTTTAGTGTATTATCTAATACTAACTTATCGAGTTCAAATGATGACTTTTTAGGTGTATTTCATACTATTTTTTTATGGCGCGGATAGTTTGTATTCGTTATATAAGAGTTATTTCTTCAATCTAGTTCGTCTTATCCTACAATTTCTCCAAAGTGTATTTAATAAAATTCTATGTTCATTCTTTTCTATGAAATTTTTTATAGTATATCGTTAAATAAATCCTAATGAAGTTCATATATCTCGTACAAAGGATGAAACAAAATTATATTTATTTGTTTGACAAATCTGATTTATTTAATTTCTTTAAATTAGTTAGATAAAACCTTTAATCTATTAAGTCAAACACAAAATTTGGCATAATATTAAATAATCCTAACTCATAAAATATTAAATACTTTGTTGTAAATATAATTTTACAATTTGATATTTGATGTTATAACTTAATCAAATACACCTCATATGATTTACGGCTCTCGTCTTCTTATCAATTTGTATTATGGTTTTGTTAATAATCACTTTTTACCTTTTAAAATTGATTTTAAAGTGTGGAAGATGTTTGTTAAAAATAAAAATAAAGTTTATATTTTTTGCTAGTAGGAATATAGTGATGAATTTTAAAAGAAAGCATTAATTAAAATGTAACCCAACTGAAGATGTAGGTATAATTACTGGTCTTTCTTTAATTAAACCTAAAGCTGAATTTCTTAAACTAAAGTTGAAGTTGTTTGTTGTTTCTTTATAAACATGGTGAATTTGTTTGCGCGTCTGTGATTGAAACTGTTTGTGGGTGTATTATGTGCCTAATAATAATGCTAAGAAATAATTCTTTCTCTTAATTAGTTTATATTGTACCGGTATGGACGAGACCGAGACTCACCTGACTGTCCGAGATCTCATTTACCTAGACCAAAGAACCTTGACCGAGACCTAAGAGACTTGGTCGAGAGGACGAGGCCAACGATCTACCTGATCGAGACCATGGAATCCTGGCCGACGGCCGACCCATATCACTGTTAATGCTCAAACCAAGGTTAGTGAAGTTAATCCGTCATTGAGAATTAGGTAATACAATCCTAAGCGGTATCCACTCCGGTAAACGGGCCCAACAAGGTAGGCCCATTAGAATAATATAAATAGCATGCATTCCAAAGAGTAAGGTATGTCATTTATTACTGTTCACCTACCTGAGAGCTGACCACCCGCTTTACTGACTTGAGCGTCGGAGTGCCTTCGTAGGTACCCCGTCATCTGGTGTTCACCTGAGACCGAGTGTCGAAGGAGAAGCAGGAGGACGAGAAGAATCTCAACTCATCACCCATCAACCTGACCGAAAGGAGGAGAAAAAGATTTCAATAGTTCTTTAGGTCTCATCTCCCTTGTAAGAACATATATAATTGTAATCACAGAAATTAAAGTGAATATTTAATTAGTTATTTATGTGAATATTTTATTAGAGTGTGTTACATCTTAAGGATTGATGACACACCAAGTTGCAGCTTGAGAGAAGAAGGAATGGGTGGTCAACTTGGAGAGTACTGGAGCGTACAAAAGTTCATGCACTTGGCAACTTGGCTGATTCCAGGGCCAACTTTGTTTCATTTTTGAGCATTTAATTTCATATTTTATTATATTCATTATGATTATACTATGATTATGATAAGCAAGTAGTTGTGTGGCTTTCACAGGTGTCTTACTGTTGTACCCTTTGCTTACTCATTCTCCACGTTCTTTCCTCTATACAATGCATTATTTTATTTTCATTTCCATCAAGTTTTTCTGCCTCCTTGTTTTTGGGATTCCATTAATCTCACACATCTATATTATATATTACTCTTCCATTCATTTGTATTTCAACAAGTTAATTTAATTCCATCAATAATTTAATCATATACATTATATTAAAAATTGTACGTACAACAAATAGTACATAAATACGGATTACTTGCATGTTGTGGGGTTAGCTTGTATTGTTGCTTATTTATAACTAAAAATGTGTATTTTAACGGTTAGGAAATACTGACCGTTGGTATATGTCTAGTTTTTTTTGTTTAGCAGAACATGTGTGTGGTGATGGTGATTGGAATTTGAATGGCTCCTTAAACTTTCAGAATGATTAATATATAGAAATTTGTCAATACTAGATTTTGTCTAAATATACAAAAATAAAATATATAAAAAGAAATTATATGAATTTTTGGACTTTTAACTCATTCATACTCAGTAACAAAATAAGAAACACAAGTGCATCTCACCAATGTCTTAATGAAGGAAATAAATAAATATATTTTGTTCCATAGCCATGAGTAAGTTTATTTTTATTGATTAAGTTATACTAAATTATTTAAATATGATGAAACAACTAATTTTCAATGTAAACATTATTGATAGTCATTGGTTATATTTGTCCAATATTATATTATTGTATGTAAGAAGTCTCATAATTACTTTAAACAAATAGTAGTTGGTTTGACAATTTTATTTGAAATATATTATTATATTGATATTTTATAATTTATTATTATTCTAACATTAAATCTTGATATTTTAGTTCTTACTTTGGATATAACATATTGAATGGTAGACATCACAAAAGTTTACTTAGATACACCTCAAGATATTTAAAGTAAATATGTTCACTCATGTTAATGTGTGTCATTGATTGATCTAATAATATTTATGTTGACTTGTAATGTAACAACGAAACTAAAAGTTATAAGTGTGAATATTATGTCATGCAGTGGATGACAACCATTGTGGGATTTGGAATTTATAGTGGTTGATATCACATAAAACATCAATACATTATAAACTATAATATTAATTCTTATTAATTACTTATGACTAATCAACATACTTTACAAATGTTGTAGTTTTTTAACAATCCACAATTGTTTAGACTTGAAAGCAAGAGAGTATGTTAGAACAATATGATCAAAATATTTTATCAGCATATATAAAACCTTAGGCTAGATGACAAATTATAATAAAAATTTTATTTTTATTGAACTTTTTATTGTTTTCAAATTTTGCTTAAGTTTAACATATTTTATGGATAATTCTTTGCAAAATTAGGTACATTTTGTATTCTTGGATTCAATAAATATATTTAGAATAACATAATTTATGAATAAGTGACACTAACTCTGTTTTTCTATATCTGTAAGTTGTAAGAAACAACACAATTTTAGCAAATAAAAAAAAACAAAAAAAACGATGACTTTAGTCAAACCATCCTATTTTTAACTTTTTTTAATGTGACTACGGTACAAACTGAAACTGTTATTATTTTTAGTACTTTTTGATGATGGTTAATGTAAAAATTATTATTATATATATATTTTTTTAAAATAATTAAGGATTTTACTAATATGTCATTAATAAATCACTTACAACCATGATTTTCATTTGAACCGTTGTTAAATTATTTTATACAACGATGATATAACACATTGTTAATCATATATCTTAACAAAATCATTTTTAATATCTGTTTTTAATGGTTGTTAAAAATAATTTCTACACTACTATTCTTTATCTATCATTATACTTATTATCGTTGTTGTATTATTATTTTTATTATTTGCAAAACAAATCTTAAAAAAATAAAATGCACTAAGTTAAACATCATATTAATATTTCATTGGGACACAAACAAGTTTTTGGCAACTTGATAGTCTTAAATATATATATATATATATATATATATATATATATATATATAAAATTGCATGTGTTATGTGATTTTATTTTGTCTTTATAGCAATTTTTTTAATTAAATTTCAAACAAGGAAAAAAAATGCAAATATTTTTAATATTTTGGAAGGAGATACAACTTTCATGAGACTTCTCTCATCCTTTCTCATGTTGTATTTAGTATTTTTTTTTATAAGAGAAAATAATATGTTATTGGGCAGAGGGAACTTTTGTAAGTAGGAGTGTAATAGTTTGCTTTAAATTTTAGTTGTTTGAGAGTTTCTATAGGTGTCATGAAAGTAATATAAGTGGTTTTCTTTTGGAGGGATACATTATTTCTTAAAATAACTCAGAAGTTAAGGAAAAAAAAAACAGATTTAATGAAAATTGAATACACGTCAAATAAATGTAATAGATACTGTGTTAAATTGAAAATTGTAAAATTAACAAATTCATTCATCAGTTACTATATATGTAAAGATATATCAATCAACAACATAGGTTGGTGATCCCACATCGACTAGAGATTAAGACATTTCATTTTATTGTATATATGTGGGTGTAAACCTCACCTCATGAACCGGTTGTATGAGATTGAGTTAAGCTTAAAGTTCGTAATAACACAAGAATTAAATAAAAAAAGAAGTTAGATAAATAAAAAATTTCAATATGCTTATATTTTACACTTATTTGTTCTTTTATAGAAATGTATAAAAAAATCAATAAAATCCAAATTGAAATCGTGTAATAGATATAAAGAACAAATATATATATTAACAAAAATTAATTTATGTTCTTACACTACAGTGAGTTTATTCAATATAAATCAATTTTGAGATGAAAAATATTTGGACGATCTATTAACTAATTTAGCAACTATCTTAGATATTGAAAATGGTTTATCTTGAAATTATATAATGTCATTGAATAGGTTTCTAAACTAGTTATTAAATCAATTTTAAAACTATCAATCAAAATGTCAGCTACTTTAAATTATAATTTTAATTTAGTTTCTAATTATTTTAGTGACTAATTATTTAAATTTAGATACCATTAATTTAATTTCTAAGTTATAATACAAAAATCCAATTGATAAAAAAAATCCTATTTGTGGAATTGATTTACCTAAAGTTTTTTTTTTCAATCTAAAAACAAAGTATAATAATTTATTTATCTAAAATTTCTCTCTCTCTATATATATATATAAAATGTTCTTATTTCTAGGTATTGTGGAATTTTTAACACATTTTTCATGTTGAGACTATCAACTCGTGTGTAAGATTATATATTTATGTATGGTATATATATATATATATATATATATATATATATATAATTAAAAATTATTAAGACCGATTTATAAAGTGAAGTTTATACCCACTTATATACTATATAATGCCCTTATTTATAAGTGTTATGAAATCTCTAACTCAAGGATTATCAACTTGTGTGAGACTATATATTTATAGGTGGTATGATAATGGATGACCTGATAAATCCAACAAAATATATTATTAGAATAAACTTTAAATGACTATTACCATATTAAAGAAATAGACTTTAAATCTAACTTAATTTTATAAATTCGACTTATAAAATTTATACTCAATTATATAATATATAGGTTAAGTATTATTGTCTTTACATAAAAAGATTTTGTTTTTTAGCAACACAAATGTAACAGGGGGAGAGACAATAAGAGACTTTGTTTTGCAAGAAAATGAAATTTATATATAATGGTTATGCCCTGTTCTCATCATACAGGCTGTGTTCATAAAATATATAGTTTGATATAATGATTAGAAATAAAGAAAAGAAAAAGGAGTATGTGTTGTCATGTAGTGTTAATGTATGTATGCATGTATGGGTGTTCCTCTTCATTTTCCAAGTTATTTTTTATGGCATGTAGTATAAATGTAATTGTAAAGTATGAGGTTGTGCATGCGCATGCCAATGTGCCCACCAAAGCCCAACCAATGGATACAAAAGACTCATTCATTTTCAATTTCATCAAATCAAATTCATTAAAAAAATCACAACACATCTCATTCCTACACCAACTTTTTACAACAAATATCATCATTCATTAGCCAAATTACATATACAACTATTAGGTTTGCTTTGGCCCGACATTTTTATATCTTATTCTCTACTTTTTCACACCTTTTATATATATATATATATATATATATAAATTAATTCACTTTTTCATTTATTTTAAAGTTTATTTTTATAAATTTTTTTATCTTTTAATACCTCTCTAAAAATTGATATAATCGTCCATGTTTTTTTATTTCAGAAACTACTATTTAGAAGGGAAAAGAAGATTATTAGATAAAAACTAATTTTAGAGACAAAAAATAATTAGTCACTATATTATCTAAATTAGATATTATTTTAAATACTATGAACTTATTTGTATCTAAAGTAATATTTATTATTAATAAATAATTTATAAATTAATATTTAATTAGTTATCAAAATTTTAGCTACCAATTTTAGAATTTAATTAGTTGATAATTAAATTTTTTTAACTAATTAAATTCAAATTTAAAAACTATTTATTAATAATAAAAACTACTTTATATATCAATAAATTTTTTAGTCTCTAAAATAATATATAATTTAGTTAATATAACGATAATTATTTTTTATTTCTAAAATTATTCTATATCTAATAATTTTCTTGTACTTGTAAGTTTACTCAATCAAAACTTTGATCATAAAAAGTTTATTTCTCACTCAAATATTGAGTACTCTATTTGCTTTTTACTTGCATGTGAAGTTATTTTCTTTACATGCAAAATTTGACTGGAAAAATATTAAATCTTTATTAGTTTATAATTATAGTGACATGTTTGATTTTCGAATTAGGTTTTTTGAGAATAAATTTAAAATTTTCTAACTTTTCTCTATTTTTAGAAGAATTATATTAAAGAACACGTTTTGTAGAGGTAATGGGAGTTATTTGTATTGTTTAGTTTTAATTTTTAGAATAAATGTTGTGAAAGATGTAAATTGAATCCTAGATTACATATCCTATCACTACAAGAAAATCATTAAATAAAAATTAATTTTAGAGACTAAAATAATTAGTTACTTTTTAACTAAAATAGAGACCATTTTATAAACTAAAAAATTTATAAAATAGTTTTTAAATTGGTATCTAACCATTAGTTACCAATATTTTAGTTACTTACTACTTCATATTCTAAATTAGTTTCTATTAGTCTTTTATAGACTAATTTGGAAACTAAAATATTAGTAGTTAAAACCTTGCTAGCTAATTTATACACCAATTTAGAAACTATTTTATAAATTTTTATTAATAATAGAAATCACTTTAAATACCAATAATTTTTTAGTCTCTAAAATAATATCTAATTTAGTCAATACCGTGACTAAGTATTTTTGGTATCTAAATTTGATTGTTATTTAGTGATTTTCTTGTAATGTACGCGCATGTGAAAAAAATGAAACATTATATGATCTTAGTAAGTTGTTAAGTTGAAGAAAATGAGTTATTGGATTTTGTATATTTGAATATTGTCACGTTGGAATTGGACTTAATGAATGATATTGTGACCGAAAAATTCTTAAATTTGGTTGTTAAGAGAATTGTTTGATATATTAAAATGCTAAGGGTTGATTTTGAGATGTAATTATGGTTTGTAATTATTTTGGTTGTATGGTCTAAGTATTGGAAAACTAATTGAATAGGAAGATAAAGTATTTTGAGTAAATGATTGATTAGAAAATTATTTGGATTTTTTTTAAGATTTAGTTCAATTAAATTTCATGGCCAGTGTTTGAATATTGCTTACTAATTGAATAGGAAGATAAATTATATTGAGTAAATGATTGATTAGAAAATTATTTGGAATATTTCTTTTAAAGATTTAGTTCAATTAAATTTCATGGTTGTTAGTGTTTGAATAATGTGTTAATTACTTAAATAATATTGAAGCAGTCATGTTATTTAATGAAAGACGAAAATAATTCTTTTTCCTGTATTAAAATACTTTAGATGCTTAAACAAAAATAAATAACTTTGATTAGTTGACAAACTTTCATAAAAAAACATATTCTTTCAATGAATATATAAATTTATTTTTATATAACTCCATATTAACTAAATCATACATTCATTTTGATATAAGCTTCGGAATATATAAATATATTATATAAGACTTTTATAATATATAATTTTAGTGAGTAGAAGTATAAAGCATGTATATATCAAGCATGTTATGGTAAACACTAAGTTTTTTATTTAGTGGTAGGTCTTTTAGCTGGTGTTGTTTGTGTTTCTATATAGGTAGTAGGCAACATATTGTGAATTTTAAGTTTTTGTTTTCAATGCGATAAGTTATGCCGTGTAGACATCCATATGAGAAATTGATACGTTTAATAGTATTTTGAAGATATTTAGGTTTCCTCCAACTAAAACTTACAAAATGGAATTTCATTGCATATTTATCAGTGAACAAAATGCGTCTCTTTCCGATGATGTTTTGGAAAGGCAAGGACGTGGCCAACATGCATCGCCATCTCAAATTATTAATATACCACTATTTACTTCTTCTAAATTTCTTTATACATTTTTTTTTCTTAAAATTTCTTATAAAAATATGTGAAAACATACCCTTAAACATGTTGTATCATTTTTTTTATCAGCAATAGAAAATAAATAAATAAGAACCACTTCAGGGGTGATCTAACCCTTATACAGAATACAAGAAACAAACATGTCATGTCCAACAAACCCAAACCCAAAACGAAACTAACACCTAACATCTAAATCCAGAGCACTAGGAAGAGCTGCAAAACTAGAAAAACCAAAACAGACTCCATTCAAAAGGAAAGAACCAAAGCTTAAAACCTAACACAAATTGTCTCAAAAGCCAACTTCACATAGAAACAACAACCAAAAAACACCCTTACATCCAAACAAAAATAATCTTGGAAACAACAACCCACCAACCTAAGAAAAAACAAACAATCTAAATCGAGTACAAAGATACCAGGGGGCCTGAAAAAGAGAAGCAAGCTGAGGGAACTTTAGATGTTTCCTAAGACCAAGCCTTAAGTTGGATCATAGAGAGAATTTCAAAGTGATTCATCACTCCACCTTTGAAAATGAACTTATTCCTATGACACCAAATCTCCCTTACCACCACAATCCACACACTTTCCAAAACTAAATTAACATATTCGGGTGCATTACAAATATCAAATTGTAGGAAATGTGAGTAAGAATCTTGGGAAGCAACCGACAACAACCCTAACCACGAAAAGAAAAGATTCCAAACTAATCAAGAAATTCCACAGCCAAAAAACAAGTAGTTACTAAACTCCTCTTTTAACCCACAAAAGGAGTAGAAATACTATTAACCACAATCTCACGTCTAGCCAAGTTAACTTTAGAAGCAATCATGTTTCTCAACACCCTTCAAGTTATAACGTGGGCTGAGTGTAAAGCCTTAATCCTCCAAAAAGAATTGAACATACACGAGCTTTCCCCTTCGATCTCTCCCCTCAAAATACCATAAGCTAATTTAACAACCCTAACCACGAAAAGCAAAGATTTCAAACTAATCAAGAAATTCTACTACCAAAAAACAAGTAGTTACTAAACTCCTCTTTTAACCCACAAAAGGAGTAGAAAATAAAATTAACCACAATCTCACGTCTAGCCAAGTTAACTTTAGAAGCAATCATGTTTTCCAGCACCCTTCAAGTTATAACGTGGGTCGAGTGTAAAGCCTTAATCCTCCAAAAAGAATTGAACATACACGAGCTTTCCCCTTCGATCTCTCCCCTCAAAATACCATAAGCTAATTTAACCGAAAACTCAAGAGACTCACCATATTTTCAAATCCAATGTTGTCAATTGTCGAATATAGACTTGAACCTTGCACTGCCTCAAGAAGCTGACAAACCTGAAGCTTCTCCCAATCAAAGAGACCCCTTCTCCAAACTAAATTCCACAACCAAACACTATTAATCCAATCTTCACAAAGATTCAATGAAACGTCTATGTTAACACTAAAGGAGAAAAGCCTAAAAAATTTACTCTTCAAAGCAACGTTACCCACCCACCTGTCTTTTCAGAAATATATAGCCTTCTCGTTACCTACTTCCCACTTAAAGTGATCTTCGAAACTCCTACCCCACTCCTCCCTCCTCCAACTTCCAAAACTAAACGTGTTGTATCATGTTTGATTAGAGATCATTATCTATTCACATAATCAACTTGTTCTAGATCCTAGTAAAAAATATTATTTTTATATTAATTAGTTTTTTAAATAAGTTTTAAAAAAATAAATTACACTTTTAGTCAGGGTGTACACGAACTATCCACAAACCTTTACAATCTTATCAATTTATTAGTTTTAATTTAGGTTAAATATAGTTTTTCTTTACTATATAACACAAAATTAGTTTTTGTCCTTAATCCAAACTTTAGACCTTCTAGATATTTGTAGTAAGAAAACTATTGAAATGAGTCATTTTCAGTTTTTTTTCACGTGACAAACATATTTTTAATGTGTACTAGGATATTAAAATATTTCATGTGACCCATTGTTGACGTGGATGTTATAATGTTATAATATAGTTCACGCTGAAAATTTGTTTGTTAAGTAAAAAAAAGAATTTATAAGGGCTCATTCCAATGATTTTCTTAAGGGTCTGTTTCTTAAGGGCTCGTTCCACTGTTGAAGAGGAAGGATGTGAGAGGATATCCATAGTTTGGATCAAGAGATGTGCAGGGGAGAGGAGAAAGTGGATTCCTATGAACAATCATTTCTCTCTCCCTTCTCAAATGCAAAAATTGGAGGGAAAAACCATGTACGATGATTGTGTTTCCCATTTTTTCCTTGCTTTTGGCTTTGCCATTCATACAATAACATATATAATAGTAGCTTTTATTTCTATTATTTTTTCATCATATTGTATGATATTTCATACTTTGTTTTATATATTTTCTCTTCTTTATAAATAAATTTGTTGTTCAATTCACTTTACAAATAACATTTTTCATTATAAAATGCCCTATAAAATATCTACATTTTTTTATCAGCAAGAAAGAATAAATAAATATGAACCACTTCAGGGGTGGTCCAACCCTTATACAGAACAAAAACACATCCCCCTGAGAACCAAACCAAAAACTCCTAACAACAGTGGGGAGCACACCAGCCAACATCCAACCAAGGAAAGTAAAACTCAAGAACAACTCTAAATTTGATACATGCAAACCAAAGGATCAATACACCAGTCAGAATAAGAAAAAGAAGTTGAATATACCTTGGAGGCAACCCAAGATCAAGCCTTTAGTTGAATAAGCGCAAACACTTTTGAAACATCCACCACTTCTCCTTTAAAAAATACCTTATTCCTGAGCCTCCAAATCTCACTTACTGTAGTAGTCCAGATAGTTCCCTAAATCGCATTAACAGATTCAGATGCATTACACATACTAAACTGTAGGAAATGGGAGAAAGGATCCGAATGGTCCACGAATGCCAAACCTATCCAAGCGTAACATTGACTCCACAAAAGTCAGACTATTTTGCACTCAAAAAACAAATGGCAGCATGACTCCTCTTCCACCCCACACATAATACATAAAACACTCTCTAGCTTTACTCCTCCCCTTACCAAATTTTCCTTGGTGGCTAACTTATTTACCAATACCCTACAAGCAGTGACTTGGGCTGAAGGCAAAGCCTTAGTCTTCCAAAACTGAACATAGTCGATATTGATCCCCCCTTCAGGCTCGCCCCTTAAGAAAAATAACCAGAATTAATCGTGTACGAAGAAAACTCATCGTCCTTCCAGACCCAGGCATCATCCAGATCCAATTCCAACCTCAGACCTTGGTGATCCTAAAGAAGTTACCTCTCCAAAGCCTTTTCCCACTCAAACAGGTTCCTTCTCCAAACTAAATTCCACTTCTAAAGACTCCATCAACCCAATTCCCAAACTTAACCAACTTAGACTCAAGCGAAGCTCAAAGAATAAACCTCGAAAAAACACTATTCAGGTTACCACGCCCCACCTAGCCTTCCCAAAAACTGATTGACTTCCCGTTACCAATCTTCCACATGAAACGATCTTCAAACCTCCTTCCCCAACTTTCCAAAGCCCAAACCTCCTTCAAATATTTCCACCAATGGGACACCTTAGAAGGACTCCTTTGTTCTCTCAGACTTCTCCATCCTTCGTATTTAGACTCAATAACATCCTTCCACAAGCTGCCATTGTCCGACCCCAGAGGCCAAATCCATTTCCCTAAAAGTGCTATATTGAAAACTTTCAAATCAATAATACCAAGACCGCCGGCCTCTCAAGACTCGTAGACTTTCTTCCACAAAGCTCAATCAATTTTCCTCCCCTCCGATCCCCACCACCAAAGAAAATGTCTCTGACTTATTTCTAACTCTTTTAGCACTACTGTAGGCACTTTATATAGAGATAGGTAAAATAGTGGAATTGATGACAACATGGACTTAGTTCAATCAATTTTCCTCGCCTCCGACCCCACCACCAAAGGATTTTTCCTTTCCATCTTCCCAATCTAGTCTTCAATCTCTCAATCACCCCACCCCAAAAAGCACCCCTCTTGTGACAACCTCCAACCACCATTCCCAAGTATTTAAAAGGTGTTGTGATTAGCTTAGAATTAAGAAGAGTCGCAAACTGTTGCATCATAGTCTAATCAATCCCCAACCCGCCAATTCTACTCTTCATAAAATTCACTTTAATCTCCAAACACAATTCGAAACAGTTTAACGCCACCTTAATGTTGAAAACACTCTTAGAGTTAGCTTCACAGAAAAACAAAGTATCATTTGCATACTGCAACAAATTAACCTTAACTTTCTTATACCCAATTTCCAAGTTGTCAATCAAATGTTTCTCGTTTTCCATCCTCGACACACTTGTTAAGCCTTTGGCCACAATAAGGAACAAAAAATGTGCTAACAGATCCCCTTGTCGCAGCTCTTTTCTCGTAATAAACTCTTTAGTGGAGCTCCCATTGACGATAACTGACACTGAGGCAGATTCTACACAAGACTTAATCCAATTAATCCATTTATCACATAACTCAACTCTTCCCAGCAATAATAAATAAACTCTCAACTAATAGATTCATAGGCCTTCTCATAATCAACCTTTAGGAAAACACAACTTCTCTTCTTTCTCTTCTATTCCTCAAGGACTTCTTTGGCCATAAGAACACCGTCCAATAAACCCCGTCCTTCAAAGAAAGCATACTTCCTAACATCAATAACTTTGCCAATCACCCTTTTCAATCTAAGAGATAGTGTTTTCGAGATAATCTTATACATACACCCAACCAAAGAAATAAATAGAAATTCATTGAGTTGTTGAGGGTTGTTAACTTTGAGAATCAGACATAAGAAAGACGCATTTGACCCCATAGACCAAACACCTCTGGTCGCAAAGTCATTCACTACCGACATAATGTCCTTCTTAATGAACTCCCAACTAAACTTTAAGAACCCAAAAATAAACTAGTCTGAACCATTACTCTTCAAGCTGTCACAATTCCAAATAACGTCCTTTATTTCTTCTTTGGAAAACTCCCCAACCAACATCTCATTGTTTTCCCCATAAATGCCATTAAAAATGATATTATCCATCCTAATCTGAAAAGTTTATTCCCTGGCAAGCCGAGAACTAAAAAATTCTCGGACCTTATCCTTCACCACATCCTTATCGGCACACCATTTGCCATTCTCCACAAGACCATGTAACTCGTTCCTGGACCTCCTCCACTTTATTGTTGAGTGAAAAAAATTTGTATTGAGTTCGCTCTGTTTCATCCACTTAAGACGGACTTTCTGATGCAAAACTGCCTCATGTATGAAAGAATTCCTATTTTGTTTTGCCTAAAGAATTCTCATTTCCTCCCTCCCCAATTCATCTAACTCGTATTCTTTGTCTCTCGCATCTAGCTCACTAATTCTCTTTTGTAGTTCTACTCCAACTTTGAGAACATTCCTGAACACTTCTTTATTCCAAACTTTTAAATCCGCTTTAAGCTTTTTCAATTTTTCCTTGAATACAAACAACCCTCCTCCCAACACTTCATAATCAGACCATTTATTCCAGTAATATGCTCATGTATTAAGGTGATATCTTATATATTAATATTCAGTTCTTGATTGAATATTGATATTATTGTTTTACTTTTAAATTTTCGTGACAAATTGAGAATCTTAAATCTGACTGAGAGATATTTTTAGGGTTCAAACCTAAACAATAATACTTAGCATATTTGAGTGTTAGAGGTAGACTTGAAATGTTAATTGTCATTAACGTCTGAGTATGATTCTAAGTTGTTTTCATAAGTATGTGAGAGATCGATATATAGGAAACATTCTTAAGGATTTTATATGCGAGAGATCGATATAAATGAATTTTCTACGGACATCAAATTCAATCAAAGAACTTAATATTAACATGCTAATCAAAATACATGAGAGTGAGAGAGATGAAACCTAATCCCTATTTTTTTTCTAATTGAAGCAACTAATTCTTTGTTTTCTTATTGATCAATGCCAACTCAACTCTTTTTATTGTTTTGTTGCTATATTTAGCGAATATTATACTCAATAATTCATTGTTCCTTGTGGGATCGATATCCATTCTTAGAGACAATTATTACTTCTGAAAAACGCAATGCATTTGTTGTAAAAAGTCATCAGACTCCTGGCAGTGAACACAACAAGATTGCTCGATCAAAATCTGAAATAGAGTAAGTTCACTTTTGCTCTTCTCTTTGATTCAAATTTTGAACTTGTTAGGTTGTCTTTATGCTTTGCATACAAATCTTTTAGCTTTAGGGTGAATCTTTGTTAGCTTAGGGTCCTAGTGATATAGTTTGATTTTTTATCAGGACTCTGTGGTGCAGGTTAATTATCTTTAAGCTTTTGGTAGATTTGGAGCTCTTAGGGAGCATCTGCTTAAGTTCAGGTAAGGGGAGCTAGTCTTATTCTTTTCAATAGAACCCTAGGTTAGAAGATCTGGATGTGGGGGTGACGTGGTCACCAGTTCCAATTTTTTGCTTGTAAGATTGTCTCTTTTGAAGAGTAAAGTAATATATTGACTGAAATGGTTGATTTTGAATATTTTATATTGATTTTAAGGTGAATAAGTTGTTGAATGTGTTTTTGATTGAGAATTGAAAGTGTTTACATGATAATATAAATGAGTTGAACTGTTTTTTAATATTTTGTTGAATTACTTAAATGAGATGTTTGATGGAAAGTGATTGTTTGATTTTAGATGATGATTGATTTAGAAAGCATATATTTGGAACTTAGTTATGTGTTTAAGTGAATTTTGAGATATATTTGGATTGTTTAGAAAGTTTAAAATATGATGTGATTGAATGGTGCATTGATGTGTTAAATGATGTATGTAATG
>Ga0123342_1002730_pt1 | contig 29049 bp, 22 predicted proteins | sample Turbeawhitnodule_FD_89960 | JGI IMG/M metagenome (GOLD analysis project Ga0123342, IMG submission 89960) | Root nodule microbial communities of legume samples collected from Mexico - Turtle bean Mexico white nodule | ecosystem: Host-associated > Plants > Roots > Nodule | place: Mexico: Nepantla... | reverse complement strand
TGTGGATCCATCGTAAAGATTTATCGTTAGGCCTCTCCACTTGTCAGGGAGAGGAGTGGCTATGATATCATCAGTGAACGGATGGCCTCTCGGGTTTGCTACCCTGTTTGGGGTTACCTGCTTCACACTCTGATGGGTGTGCTGAACGAGTGATGTGGGAGGTATAGTTTGGGCTATTGTTTGGGCTATTGTCTTCGTTCCTGACTGGAGTGGTGGTGGAGAAGGCGCACGCGAATGTCCTTCACGCTCAGATTGCTCGAGTCTTTCCATCAATCTTTTGTTCTGCTCTTTCAGTTGAGCTATCTCTTCCGCATGCCGCTGGCGTTCCTCTTCCTGTCTTTTCTTCTCTTCATCTTGACGTAGTTGATCAATGACTCCCTTCTGGAGCAACTCCTGCATTTGAATCTGGAGGGTTTGGAGTATCGTCCTATGTTCTTCCGTGGCAGTATCATTGTTGTTGTTCGCCGTTGAACCCATCCTCGAGCGTTGGTACCTCTAGGTCTGGGAATAGTGATTACTCGGCCCCACGGTGGGCGCCAATTGTACCTATATGGATATTGGGGATCTTTTCAAGTGAGAACTCTTGATGGTATGAAAAACGTACATTTTTTCCTTTTTCCCTTTCCAAGTTCACCTGGGCTTGGGCCATTGGGGCCAAGCAGTTGATGGCTCGCGACGTGTTTTGTGGTCCCTGGGTCGTGTTAGATGTTTTCCTGAGATCTAGGGGGTGTTCCCGAAAATCCAGGGAGTGCTCACGTGTGTTTGCTGCTCAATGGGAATTGTAACCGTTAATTCCACATGTAACCACGTTCCTCGCTTAATTAAATAATTAAATTCGAACCACTCGGTCGTCCGATGCCGACCGGTACAACATTAATTCAGAATACAATGATCTAAATAAAATGCATTTTGTATCAATTATTTATTTTATGAATATACACAGTAATGGTGTTTTTGAAGTTAAGATTGAAAAATACATATAGAGAGGGGTGAAAACACGAATGATATAAAAAAATCTTCTAATAGTGTTTTAAGATTAAAAAATATAGAAGAGAACTTATTTTTATTGAGATGCACAAAAAAATGTTTCACTTTATTTTCACATATTGTTCTTTGGTGGATAGAAAAATAAATATTTTATTATAAAGAGAGAAAACAAGTTATTATATGATGAAAAAAAATGTTTTATTTCAAATATGAAAGATACTATTATGAATGATTATCTTCATAGAAAGAACGTAAAAAATTATGATAAAACTATTATTAGAAAAAATTATTTATTAAAAATTATAAAATTAATGTTTTTATTAATTTTGTACTCAAAATATAAATGTGACATATTAAAAACTAGAGAGTAATTTTTAAAATATAAATATATGTGTTTTTCTATTAAAGTTATCTTTTAATTAAAATGTATAATATTACTATATTATTTTTTATTTCTCTCTTTTAATTAAATATATTTCCTAAAAACCATCCATTTATATACTATAAATCGGCCTTATGCTATAGGCTTAACACAAACTCTTCATAGTATAGACTTTAAATAATTATGATATCATCTTAATGAGTGAATTTTGAATCCAATTTAACTTTGCAAAATAAGTTTGTAAGGTAAGGTTTGCATTCACTTATATAATATGAATCAACTTTATCAATAACAAAATCTAGTAATATCATTGTATCCGTTAATGCCAAAGAAGATGTTGCTCCTTTTGAGTTTAAACCACTCAATTCTAACATTCGGATTTCTTAAGAACAGTACAACAATTTAATCAATTTCATTAAACAATCATCTTCTCAAACAATTGTTTTGAATGATATAAATACATCTCAAATCAATTCAGCCAAAGTAAGTTTTCTATAAGGATAAAATTGATTCGAGTATGGACAAACCTAATCCATCTAAGTTTACACATTTGTTTCCTTATATTTTTTTTACAATGATATTTATGTGCCTACACTTGTTAATGATCTTATTCCTTTAGTTTAAATGCACTGACATCCATTACCCATGCTAAAGCTTCCTCTAATCAATTACATTTAACTGATACTAATGTCTTACGACACCAACCTTATGATCCACAACCTCCACTTGTTCAAGTTTCTACTCGTCTCAAACAACAATGTGGATACTTGAATGACTGTCAAACTATTCTCTTCTCTTCAAAAGTTGTTATCAATCATTTCTCATGTACTAAATATCCTATTAAAAAATATCTCTCTTATCATAATTTTTCTTCTACATATTCTTCTTTTGGTTATAATATTTTTCTCTATCCAAGAATCTAAATAATTTAAAGAGGTGATAAAACATTATTATTGGAAAAAACTATGCAGTGTGAACTTGATGCTCTTAAGTCTAATGGAATTTGCTCTTTGGTGGATTTGCCCCCTAAAAAACATTATATTGAGTGTAAATGGACTTTTAAAGCTAAGCATAAATCACACAACGTCAGACTCTAATACAATATAACTATGTTCATATATGTCTATGACATTATGTTAGCCCATAAAATCTTCACGAAATCTAGCATGTCACTTCTTCTATGAAATCATCTTAATAAGTGAACTTTAAGCTTAACTCAATTTTATAAAATCAATTTATAAAACAAGATTTGCATTCATATATATAAATCAACTTTATTTCTATCAAAATGAGATTTTCAACATCAATTTTTTTATATTTTTACCTCTTTCTTTCTTCTTTTCATTTAAGAAATAGGCTTACGTATATAATTTTCATTTTTAAACGTGATGACAATAATATCTTAAATTTTCAACGTCTCAAAATGCAAAATTTCAACCACTTTATTCTCGTTTAGTTACTTAGACATTTGAGCATTCTTTAAATTGTATAAAAAATTTAGAACCATGTTCAATTTTTCAAATATTGGTTCACATCCCTTATTTATTTTTGTCAAAGAGAGGCACACAAACTTCTTTTTTAACTCTGTACACATGGTTCTTAATAAGGCAAATACAGTTCATGGATGCAAAACTATTTATCGTGCTACCATATTTTCAATACTTACTTTTATTCACACTAAATGCTTCTTATTTCTTTTGGTTACCCTCATTTCACTTTTAAGTTATTGTCTGTGTTGATTTTTGGAGGAGAAAATGCTATTCATGTAATTTTTTTTATGTTCACCAATATTATAAATTAGAACGAAGAAGTGTGATTTTTATTAGAAAGATCTTGAAGGCTGTTACAATTTTGCCATAATTATTCTATATTTTGTTTTCTGCTATACTCATCTTCCTACTATTATCACTGATGCTAAAAAACTTCTCAGCATAAAACATGTAAGAGTAACTTTTGCATTAGCTCTTGTAAACTAATGCGTGACGTGTGTAACACACATGTCCAAACATGTTTTATATGACATAATAATAGACTCGCCTATAAATAAACAAAGACAAAACTAATAGGTGCTTTTAAGTATTCATAATATTCTCTTTCTATTACAATAATAAAAAATTATTAATAACGAATAAAGGTTAGGTTTTATTTATTTCATTTATTTAAATAAATAGTGAGGAGTTAGGCACCAATAGTTATATTTTGAGAATATTTTTATCTTTTTTTCGACTATGACTTCTCTTGTACTTTATCTAAATAACTTTTGTTTTTACTGTAATGTTTTTTTCACTTTCTTTCTCCTTGTCTAGAAGAAGGATCAGCAATTTGTTAATTATTATATTTGATAAAAAAAGATTGTGTATTTTAAAGCCCCCACTCCCTCTCTAACATAATGATAAGTCAAATCGTTTTTTTTTCTCATTGGTGTAACTGAAACCTACCTAAATGTTGTCTAACTTTCCTCGTGAATAATGTTGGTATATTTAAAGATACCAAGTTCAAGTCCCACATCATTCAAAATCTGGAATATTTTATAATGAGGATAAGTTTAAATTGTTAATTAGAGGCTGCTATATATGATGAACAATTTTTTAACGAAGAGGGAATAAATATTAATATTGGGTTGAAAGAGACTGCCACAAATTGTTAGTTTTTGGTATGAATTTGTGCACTCTCTCTTGTTACCTTTGTTATTTGAAGTGATATGTTTGGTGTGAGTTGAATTGTACGTGACACATCGATATTGGAACAATTTTATTGTACTTTCTGAACTGATTTTATGGAATTGTGTTAAACTTAAAATCCATATATTATTTATAATATGAATCGATTTTATGGAGTTTAGATAGAATTAAAATTCAGACAATTTTTTGTTTGTGGTATTAAGGCATGCACCATGTCATTGTCACCTTCCTTTTCTCATAATGATACCCCTCATTTACTGTATCATGCACATTCTGAAGGGTAGATGAGTTGGTTCAGATCAGAGCAAATTTGTCCCAATGATATTTCATAAAGCTTTTAGCCTTTTTTCTATTGTTTCTTCTTCAGGAAAATGACCTGGTGCCATAATTCATTCATTATAGTTTTTAACCAAGTGTAGCTGTAAATGATTGTGATGAATTTTTGGTTTCTCTTTCGTAATTAAGAGACTGTGATTTTCATATGGTCTGTCCTTTTGAAAATGTATTAGCACACCACTCTTAATTTAGTCACTAATATCCCTTTCAACCACCCATCAAAACCCTTCTCAACATTATTTGCAGAGACATGAGCTTTATGCTTCAAATCATAGGTTTTTTTCTTTTTTCATCTCCATTATTACTAACCACTTCCTCGTACTAACAAAACAATAGAGATAATTCCTTTTAGAAAGTTTATTTTCTGAAAAACTTGTTTTAAAAGTTTCATTATAGAAGGTATCATAAGCTTGTTCTGAAAATTTTGTTTTGAAAGATTCTTCTAAAATGTAATTCATGTGTTTTATAAAGCTTTTCTGAAAATTCTATTGGAAAAAACTTATTTTAGAAATTGTATTCCAGATATCTTTTTTAAACATGATATTCTATAATATCTCCAAAACAGGTAATTTGGATGTCACTTTTACAAAGAGTTAAATAGTTTATTTAAAAATTGTGGAGATACAGTTAGAAGTTCTAGAGGTGCAGAAAGAAAAGGTTTGAATGGCTTTGGCCTTTGGGCCTTCAGCCCACACTATTGACCTCTCTCCCCTCTAAATATTCTAGCAACATCTATACATCATAGTAGTATACTTAACATATTATGATAATTAAATTTAAAACTAAATTTTTTAAGTGGAACTCCTTAAATATAATTCTATTTTTCAGTAATTTTTATTTAATTATAAAACTTATATTAAAAAAAGTATGTTATCAACATTGTCTCTAAGAAAACTCACTCGTGTTTTACTGTTTGTTGAAGGTTTGTCAAAAATTTTATTTTGTTTCTCTCATTCTTACTGGACATGTTGATGACTTCATAATATATAATTTAAATTAAAAATTAATCGTAGTTACACTGTTATTTTATTATGATTTATGTTCGAATGAGTTAAGAATATGTCTAGATATTTTTTAATTTTATGTTTAAATATTTTTAGGTTATATTTAAATACTTTTAATGTTATTTTAGATTATCTAAAAGTGAAACTTCCATTTATTGAAGAAAAAATATTTTAATAAGATATTATTTCTAAATACAAAATGTGGTTAAATATTGACAAAGACATTGTTAAATACAACACTTGAAAAGTCGTACCCAGTAAACAAAATAATCATATATGTTGAATATAGTAATAATAATAATATAAAGTCTTAATCACACACAATTAAACAAATATGTGTTATATTTATGCATTCAATTTTTATATAATATATTAAATAAACTTGTAGATATGTATATTTTAATAATTTCTCTTATCTGTTGCCAAAATAATTTTAACAATCTTAAGATAGACATGCATGGAAGGTCTACTTCACGATGTTGGAGCAAATTTTCCTATAACAACATGTTCCTCTCCATATAGACCCCATGACATTCTTTATTGGACATGATCATGGTGGACCACTAATAAGCCGAAATGAACTTAATTACAACTATTAACTTCATTTCAATCTAAAAATACAAACTTAATAACAATTAAAATTTTAATATTAGAAAGAAAAGTTCTAATGATTGAAAACTTACATTATTCTCTCTTATTGGGTTTTTTTTTTCTTTTAAACTGAGGAAATCCAAATCTGAAATATTTTTTTATAAGATACTTGAAATCATGAGAGAAAAATCAAAACAAAATCCTATAATAGAGAAATCAAACACAAAATAGAGAAAAAAATTGTGACGCGATAAGAGACTTCACGACAGGTAATCTGGTTACTTATTTATAAGAGACTCGTATTTTCAAACTTGATTACATGTAATATGTTAACTTATTTATAGTGTAAGAGGTTGAATATTTTGGAGTCAAAATTTAAAAATTCAAAATAAAACTCTCTAATGAGAAGGTGTCATGTGGATTCATACTTTTCATGTGAAACTCACTTTCTATGTCAAATCCTCTCTACTCATAAGCTTTCATGTGGACGTCATATGCTTCATGTCAAGCTGAATTTTGTCTCGTATTATATCCTAGATGTTATAGGGTTATATTGGGCTCAAAGATGCTCAATTGTAACTCTAACTACTCACTTTCAACCCTAATAATACCTATTATAATATTGGCCCAAATACAAGTCCTAAAACCTATGATACTTGGTCCAATATTTAGGCACAATTACAAAAAATAAATCATATTCTAATTATTTACAACTAGATGAAGGCCTAGAAAATATAGAAGAGTTTCTCTCTACCAGTCTTAGTTGAATTTCACTCTTTTTGAATTGTTCTAACCCACGCTCTAGTTGATGTTTGGATGACTTGAAGGTCTTCTTCAATATGTTTTATATTTTCCTTCATCATAGAGTTGTTCTCTTTAGTGGACCTACAAAAGATAAACAAAAAAATCCAATTAGGCCCATATTTGCAAGTAAGTCCATAAATAGACTATGGGTCTTATGCAATCTGGGTTTGCATTTTCAGTTGTAGATCTTATCTTTCATTGTTTTTATTTTATTTGAATTTCTTCAACAAAAGGTGATTGATAGCGGAAGCTCTGAGAATTGTAGAAATTTTGAAAGAAATGAAATTTTTGTCGGTGAATCTAAATGAGGTTAGACCAACATTTAGTCTCTAAAGTGAGGTTGAGCCAATACTATTAAGAAAAGTCTAGAAAATTGTCCAACAAGAAAATAACTTTAAACAAGTAAAAGTGTCTTACACAAAATTGGACATCATTTCATTACTCAAATCAAAGTTAAAAATCATGTACAAAAGACTCTTATTTATAGGTGAAAGTCTCTCAAATGAGAGTGTGACAAGTGTCACCACATTATTAGTGTAAATTCTCTTCATTGGGAGAGTGACAAGTGGCATGTCTTATTGGAGTAAAATTCTCTCCATTGAGAAGAGGACACGTGGACCTTCTTGTCTTCTTTGCCTACATTTCATTTGTACCCCTCTTTTACTACTTTACACTATACTTTCTTTTCTATTTATATCTTACTTTACTTTGGCCTAAAATATAATGCCCAATACTTTCTAACTACTCTATACAATATTTACAAGACTAAGAAGAATAAAAAAAATTTTACAATTTTTTCATTAAGACTCAATCTTCGTCTAACTTCTTAGTAAAAATTGATGATTTTTATAAATACAAAAATAAAAATCTAAATAAAGAAAGGATTTTAGAATTTGTGAGAAGAATATAATGTCCTTAAGATTGATACATGCATTGTGTAACGAGTGAGTCATGCATAGTATGTTGTGTGTGCCACATATAATTAATATAACATATTACATCTATGTAATATTACTTGTTTTAACAAACTATTAGTTTTTTTAAAAAATAAAATACGAGTTTTTATATTTGGTTTTTAATCTAAGTAACACCTCACAAAAAATTAATTTATGTTTCCTTTATTTATATATTACGTAGATATAGATGAGTTTAGAGTTGTGTATTTTTTGCCTTTACCAATATTTTATTTTTTGTGATGTGACTTTTATGAGCTTCTAAGACATGTATTGACTCCTTCAAATATGTTTAATTTACATATGTCACCTTTATTTTAACTTTCCTTCTTCATAAAAATGAAAGTTTTATGAACTTTCTTAACAAATCAACACAAAATAGTTGTAGCAGATACAAATATGATTTTCAAGGTCGTCCTCTCCCTTTTTTCCTTCACAATACCATAAATACGCAAACAAATGATAATATTTATATTAAATAACACTTTACAATACCATAAAGATGCAAATAAAGGATAATATTTATATTAAATAAAACTTTCATTTTTTTAGTATAAAATAAACACTTATCTCTTTATGTTTTTAATAGACGAGACTCCTTATGTTTTTAATATAGTGACAATCACTTCCATTTTTGAATATCTAAATTTTAATTTTTAATTTTTATATTTTAGTTGATATAATTTTTAAATAAAATAAATAAACAAGTATCACTTTATTAAAAAATAATCATAAGTTAACCTCATTTATTATAAATATAATAAAATTGAGTATTTATTTAAAAAAATCTAAATATTATTTTATTTAAAAAATAAAAATGAGTATTTTTTAAAAAAAATTAAAAAGGATGTGAATGTTATTTCATTAAAAATATAATGTATATTTTAAAATACATCGATATAAATATTTGGGACATTTTTTTTGTGGTGATATATATATATATATATATATTCATTAAAATTTTACTCTTTATTAAATTAAATAATTTTATTTAATGCCCTTTACTTCATATCTTTTCTTTCTTAAAAAAAAGATAGTTTTTCAACTTTCATCTTTATGAAATTATTTATTTTCTATTTTTTTAGAATTATATATACACTGACCACTTATATGTTTGCCCTATTTGTTCTAATTTGTAATAATTTGGTTGTAATTTATGGTAAAAACCATAGTATTCTTAGACAACTAATAAAAGTACATGTGTTACAGTGGCTATATTTTTATTATATTAAAATAATATAATTTTTGAAAATATAAAAAAAAATATAAAAGTAAAAGTTGAATAATAATATAATTATTTTTAATTAAAAATTATACTATTAGATAATAATTATTTTAATTTAATAGAGAGTAAAATTGTATACAAAATAATAATTAACCATATTTTGTTTGTTTTCAATTATACATGATATACTGTACTTCTACTGTATTTGAGTTAGGCTATTAAACATTATTACACAGAAGAAAAACAATAGGTTTAAACATATGGTATTTGGAATTTTTATTTTTCTTTTTTTTAAACAAAAAAAAAATTGCTAGGGTCTTGGAGTCTGCCACAGACTGCGCAGTGTTTGAACATTGAAGGGAGCATAAGAGGCAGAGGTTTTCTCACTGTTCAAACGAATCCAATTCCATTTGATCGTTCCACTCTCCGATCTGCAAATTCGCAACAACAATGGTGAGGGGATTGCTTAACAAACTCGTCTCTCGCTCCCTCTCGGTTGCCGGAAAATGGCAGCACCACCAACTCCGCCGCCTCAACATCCACGAGTATCAGGTCTATCTCCTTTATCCTTCCTCATCGTCATCGATATATTATTATGATTTACAAATCAATTCCGACCTTCACGGAATCTGTTCCCAGAGATGCCTCTCACCGAATCTGTTCTTTTCGTGCCTTTGTTTTAATAATCGATGATTAATAGTTTCTATAGAAAATGAATATGAAGTTTCTTCAATATATAATTTGTGAAATTGTGGATGTTTATTTCTCGAACCTCTTTGATTTATTGATCGAGCGAGCATCGCTTTTAATGACTATTGAATTTTCATAAAACTAGGGCGCTGAGTTGATGGGTAAACACGGTGTGAATGTTCCAAGGGGCGTGGCTGTTTCCTCTGTTGAAGAGGCCAGAAAGGCCATTAAGGACTTTTTTCCTAATGAAAAGGAGGTAATCCATGTCACATCTTGATGCTCTCAGAAAAATTCTGTGTTTCTATTAATTCTTTCCTTTAGGAACAATAGAAACCTTAGTTCTGCAAGTTTTCTTTTGTGTAATAATGTCGTGGCTGGGTTCGATTGCATGTGACTATGATGACGAACGGTGTAAATGGGATTATTGTGCAGTTGGTAGTTAAGAGTCAAATTTTAGCCGGTGGAAGAGGCTTGGGAACATTTAAAAGCGGCCTTCAGGGAGGAGTGCACATTGTTAAGACTGACCAGGTTGAAGACTTAGCTGGTAATGCATGTCTCCCCCTTTATTCCTCTAATTGCAATTTCCTTGTTCTCATTATATGTTTTTTGGCTTTCAATACAAAACTATGCCCTATGAAGTAACGTGCTCATATGCATTGATTTATTAAATTGAATTCATATTGGATATAGTACTTTATAATACGATTTTCAGTGATATTTTTTCTTAGTACTATTATTATTTCATTGCTGTCACTGTCATTATTCTTATTATTTCAGGGAAGATGCTTGGACAGATACTAGTTACCAAACAAACTGGTCCTCAGGGCAAGATAGTTAGCAAGGTTTGAAATTATTCAACCATTCTCCATGCAAATATGCTAGCATTTTTAGTTTGTATGTATATGCCAGGAATTTTCATTTCTAGAAATTGAACATTTGGTCTGGCAATGTATGTACCTTCACAGGGGTATAATGCGTGAGTACTTATTGTTTGTTTTCTTTATGGAAAAAATAGCAAACCTCTTTTGAGCCTCCAATGGGTGTTGTTTCTGTAATACGTTCAGAGATAATTTGGTGCTTCCAATTATTAGTTCAGTTACTTCACAGTTGTAGTCCGGTTTTATGTAGGTTGATTTCAACACATGAACTGGTGTAGTCTGACAGTTGAACTGATGAACCCCTGTTACTTTTAGTCCTTGAACTGGTTAACTGAACATTCTTCCTCTCAAAAGATTTCTATTTATTCTTACTTAAGCTATTAATTAATAACCAATTGTGCTAACCACTTGTTCCATTTGATTCCTAACCTGCTGTATTGATAATGAAAGTAAATTTCATGTGAATAATACCCAATTGGGTATTCAAATACCTTATGCAATGCTCATAGTTTCTTTATTTTGAAAATTGGATGCACAATGGCCATGGCTATTTTGTTTTATTTTGGGTATCATTCAATTCATTTATATAGAAATATTCACTAAAAGGGGGTTTTTTGTTTAACTTTGCATTTTCCATGTTCCACAGGTTTACTTGTGCGAAAAGCTTTCTCTTGTAAATGAGATGTACTTTGCTATAACCCTGGATCGTACAACTGCTGGTCCAGTAAGTTTTCTATTTCAATATGTTATCTTTGATTTGCTTTATATATACAAAGTTAAATTCTTATTACCAATAAACTGTTATATTGCTTAATGCAATTATTATTTTTTTGTTTTGTTTTTTGTTTTGTAGATTATAATTGCTTGTAGCAAAGGAGGAACCAGCATTGAAGATCTTGCAGAGAAATTTCCTGACATGATTATAAAGGTTTGTGATCCATGGTTCTTCTGTGATGGTATAATTTTTTGCCTGAGCAGTCTTCTTTGCAAGACACACCTGATGCACTCTTTCTTTCTAGTAGGTACCTATCGATGTTTTTGAAGGAATTACTGATGAAAATGCTGCAAAGGTTGTTGATGGTTTGGCTCCCAAAGGAGCTGATAGAAATAAGTCAATCGAACAAGTGAAGAATTTGTATAAACTTTTTGTTGATTGTGACTGCACTCTTTTGGAAGTAAGCATAAGCAAGTTTTAGTTGTCTGACTTTATACAAGTTTATTTTATGAAGAATGTCTCAAAAAATTGATTATTTTGAACAGATCAATCCCATAGCAGAGACAGCTGATAACCAGTTGGTGGCTGCTGATGCTAAGTTGAATTTTGACGATAATGCTGCATATCGTCAAAAACATATATTTGCTCTCCGAGATACAACACAAGAGGACCCTCGAGAGGTTTACTTCTTATTTTGTTTGTGTTTTACCTTACATGGGAATGGAGCATATGATGCCTAGACCCACACCTTCTTTGCCACTTGGCTTAGGGGGATTCAACCCAGCTGAGAATTTCCTCAAGAATTAGGTGTAATGTGTTTTTGGGTTAGATCCAGAACTTATTTTAAGTAAGCCCGACTTGGCATGATGCCATAGTAAGCGTTTTTTGTAATTAGTGACAACTAAGAAAGGGCTCGACTTCAAATAATACCTTTTACATAACATGATAATATATTTATATTGATATGCTTTGTTTTGTAATATATATTGTGTAACATTCCTTAGCTTTACTTTCCTACTTCTAAATTTTAAGACATAGATATGCAATAGCAACATTCTTAATATTCAATTTTTTATGTTTTGTCTTAATAGGTTGGGCAGGTTATTAATTGGGCTGGTCCTGTGTTCAGGTCAAAAAATTGGCCTGACCGTATGTTGGGTGGGTTCATGTTAAGAAACCAAATTCAGCCTGTCCCATATACACGTCAGCCTTATTCATGTAGCTACACATTTCTTTCGTGGCACTGTTCTGCTTTTGATATGTATGTGGAGCTTAAGTTTATGACATACTTATGGTAAGACAGTGAGATTGTTAGGATGGTTTAGGAAGGTCCAGAAATGCCATAAAACCTAAATGGTTAAAGGAATTTATTAGATGGGGTTAAGACATTAGAATATTAGGATATTGTTTTAATGTTATTTAGTTTTGTTTAAATTCACTAAATGATGATACCTGTAGGGTCATTATTCAATTGTTGGCACCTTTTAGGTTATATGTAGTACACCTCCTCCTTACTTATTATCACGAAGGGAAAATATGAATCCTTATTTTATTATGTCTATAACTTTATTGGTAGTCTTCATGGTATTTGCAGTAGGTAGTTCCTTTTTCTTCCTAGCAACGATTCCATATGGCAATGCCAAATTTCACGTGATCTATCTATTTGTGACTGGTTATCAAGCCCTTATATCCTTGAATCTACATTCTTTATTGCGTGTAATGTTGTGGCTTTTATCTTTGAGCAGGTGACTGCTGCAAAGGCAGACTTAAATTATATTGGGTTAGATGGAGAAATTGGCTGCATGGTGAATGGAGCAGGGTTGGCGATGGCCACAATGGATATAATTAAATTGCATGGGGGTACTCCTGCCAATTTTCTGGATGTTGGTGGGAATGCCTCTGAAGGCCAGGTAAGGTCTTGAAGTTGGTATTACTATTAACCATCATGATCAACATAATTGTTCTTATGTCCTTTATCAGATCAATTTGTAATCTATTGGTGCATTAACCTAGACTATACTCCAAAAAGACAATTAAAAATATTGTTTAATATGAATAATCTCTGTCTTATGATTTTTTGTTCATATTTGATGCAATTATGTAATTCAGGTGATTGAGGCATTTAAAATATTGACTGCTGATGACAAAGTGAAGGCAATTTTGGTTAATATTTTTGGTGGTATAATGAAGTGTGATGTTATAGCAAGTGGAATAGTGAATGCTGCAAAAGAGGTTAGTAAGGCTATGACTATATCGATGCCCTCTCCCTCTCTTTCCAAAAAAAAAAAAAAAAAACAAACAAAAAAACTTGCCTTTAAAAACCAGTTTTGTTCCTCTTCCTTCTGTGCTACCATATAATGAGAACGAAGAGGGTTATTTATCTGTTCAGATTAACTTTTTAATCTTATCCTCATTAGCTCTTTAGACTATGGTTTTATTTGGATCTTTTTGATATTGAAAGACTAAGATGAAGCCAAGAAAATGTAGATTCTTTATATTTGGCGCCTTATAAGTTATAACATTTCAATTTTTGTCTATGATGTTGATGTAAATTGTGGATATTGCAAGTTTTGAAATAAAATTTGACATAAAGAACCAATATCATTGTTCTCGTTCTCTTTTTATTTGAAAAAGATTTGGGATTGAACATGACACCTATTTTATCCTGATATTATAATAGCATTAACTTTTCTTGCCATTGTTCTCAAGGTTGCACTGAAAGTACCAGTAATTGTTCGTCTGGAAGGCACCAATGTTGATCAAGGAAAAAGAATTTTGAAGGTAAATGTTAGATTTATTAATTATAATATAATGAAAAGTGTTATTGAAGAGTTGCTTAGTATGTTTTTTATTATCAATGGAACAGGAAAGTGGTATGGCATTAATAACGGCGGAAGATTTAGATGATGCTGCCCAAAAAGCAGTAAAAGCTGCTTACAAATGAAGAGTTACTTCTCAGATTTAAAATTCGGTTTAGTTATAACATTATTTTTCGTGTTAAAACATATTGATGAGAAAGGGATTGATGCAAGAAGTCTTACTGAAGCTGCAGTGCTTATCAAAGCGTTTCCAATAAGTTAGTGATTTCCAACTTGAAGGTCGTTTGGGTTGGTGCACGTGGTTTGCTCTTTGGCTTCTCTCACAATTCAAGATACTGCTCCCTTCCTTTTTGGTTTTTCCCGGTTGAATTCCCTTAACTCTATATTATGCAAATAACATGGAAATACTTGTTTATCTATTAGACATGGATATTCCTTTAAGAGGCCAAAACCTGTTTCTAAATTGAGGTTATTCAATTTTGAATGTTTGATGACAAATGTTTTTCTTGTATTCTGTTGGCTCAAAATTAAATCAGCTGAAATAAAAAAAAGGGAAAAGTGGTTGTAGTAACATAAAATGTGACTAATTCAATATGATTTTAATTAGGTTGATTAACCGGATTGACTAATTGAAAAAAGGAATATTTGAAAATTTAAAATAGAAACTAGAAAAATTAGAAAAATGACTTTTTCTTTTTTTTAGTAAAATTAAAATATGTAATGCAGCAAATAGATAACACCAACTAATTAAATCAGAATAATAAATAATACCCCCATCTGTTATTGCAATTAGAAAATGAATAATTATTTAAAATAATGAGATGAACATGTTGACAAAGAAAAATGAAATATAAATGAAGTAGATTGGATTAAATGGATTTATGGATCAATCCCAATTTGTTTATACCCTGTAATGGATTTATGACTAATTTGTTCAAAAATTGACGATGAAAACTAATTAGTTTAATAAACTTATATCATATTCACCTGTAAGCATTTGTCCTGACAAGATTTCTAACTTAACATAATATTCATATCTTCATAATCTAAAATTTAATAAAAAATTCTATTTATAATAAAAGCACATGACACAGCAGTTAAAATAACTTAAAATCCAAACTACACTTCTTAATTTCTTGATCAATTAGGTTGTTAACCTTCTACCTCCGTTAGTAATGAAAAAGCTTGAACACAAATAGCGAAAACACAGATGAGAGAAGAAAGAGGAACTTCTTTCCTTGGATCCAGAAAGGACAGAACAAAAAACTTAAAACCTTCAAAAATTTGTTTCACGATGAATTAGCATATTCGTAATTGTCAATTCTTTTAGAATTTCTAATATACTTCTAACTTAAAATATTACCCAACAAATAAGATTTTACTCTCTTGATGGAGTTTAAAATGTGAAATATCTTAGATTAGTAAAGGTATGTCTAGGAATGCATAGTAACACGGCTCTAACCCAACTTCAAGGTTGGCATTAATTGTTTAAACCAACAAATTTAACATTACAAAATTTGTAAAAAAATGGTTAACTTTTTTTTAACATACAAATAATATAAAAACAGGAAATCTACAAGTGAAGTTATAGAGGTTGTTCGGAGAGAGGCGAAAAAGTTGTTTGAAAAAAGATTTGAGAAAACAAAAGATTTTGGGGTTTGACTTGGTGAGGTGGAGTTTAAATGTCTATCTGTGGAAGATAATCTTAGCCTTATTGCTGACTTTTCTGAGGAAGAGATACGGGAAGCGATTTGGCAGTGTGAAGGGAATAAAAGCTCAGGACCGGATGACTATAATTTTAACTTTATCAAGAAGAGTTGGGATATTATGAAAGGTGAGGTTGTAGCAGCGGTGAAGCTTTTTCAGGTCTCGGGTTATATACTGAAAGGGTGTAATGCATCCTTTATAGCCTTAGTTCCTAAAGTGAGGGACCCTTTAAAGCTTGAGCAATATAGGCCTATTTCTCTAGTGGTGGCTATGTACAAAATTATCTCAAAGGTCCTATCATGTAGAATTAAGAAGGTCTTACCATCTGTTATCGATGAAAGTCAATCAGCTTTTTTGAAGGACATAGGGATATTAGATAGTGTCCTCATTGCAAATGAGGTGGTGGAGGATTTCAGGAGGAATGGGAGAAAAGGGATGTGTTTGAAGGTGGATTATGAGAAGGCGTATGATTCAGTGAGATGGGAATTCTTATATCATATTATGCAAAGGATGGGGTTCCATAGTAGGTGGATTAATTGGGTTAGAGCATGTTTGGAATCAGCATCGATATCAGTGTTGGTTAATGGTAGTCCTACGGAGGAATTTTGTCCTTCGAGAGGGTTGAGGCAGGGTGACCCGTTAGTGCCGTTCCTTTTCTTAGTGGTAGCTGAAGGCTTAGCAGGGTTAGTAAGACAAGCTTTAAAAGCTAATCTGCTAACAGGTGTGAAGATTGGAAGGAATGAAGTAGAAGTGTGCTTGCTACAATTCGCGGATGATACCTTGTTCATGTGTGAAGACTCTTTTCATAATGTGGTAACCATCAAGGCCATTCTCAGGGGTTATGAGCTTGCCTCAGGTCTGAAGATCAACTTCAATAAGTCAAATCTAACTGGCATGAATGTGGAAAGTAGGACCCTTGCGCGTATGCAAACACTCTGAACTGTAATTTGATGAAAGTTCCTTTTAAATATCTAGGCCTGGAAGTGGGAGGTAATCCTAGGAAGAAGATCTTTTGGGAGCCAATCCTAGACAAACTAAAGGCCAGGCTTAGTGTGTGGAGGGGAAGATTTCTGTCTTTGGCAGGTAGAATATGTCTAATAAAGTCGGTATTTACAGCGCTACCACTTTTCTATCTATCCTTCTTCAAGATCCCTGAGTCTGTTTGCAAAAGTATTATCAGTATTTAAAGGAGGTTTCTTTGGGGGTGGGGGAAGGAGAACAAACCTATTCTGTGGGTGAGTTGGGAGAATTTATGTAAACCTAAACAGGAGGGAGGCTTGGGGATTAAGGATATTCGTAAGTTCAATGTTGCTTTATTAGCTAAGTGGAAATGGCGTTTTGTAAGCGAAGAGGTAGGGAAATGGAAAGATCTGTTAGTGTCGAAATATGGCATGGAAGGAGACAACCTAAGGGTCCATGTTAAACACCAATCTTGGTGGTGGAGGGACGTATCACAGGTGTGTGGTGAGGGAGGAGGGGTAGGTTGGTTTTCAAAGGCTTTGAGATGGAAATTAGGAATAGGAGATAAAGCCAGATTCTGGGAGGATGGATGGATTGACAACTGTAACCTCAAAACTCTTTATCCAAGGTTGTACTCTTTATCCCTGGACCATGGTCTAAAAGTGGGAGAGGTAGGGGGAAGGGAAGAGTCGGTTTGGTGTTGGCGTCTAAGGTGGAGACGGGAGAGGTTCGTATGAGAATCTCAATTGGAGGAGGAATTGTATTCCTTTATATCGAGGATCCCCCTTTATAAGGAGGCCAAGGACGTTCAGGAATGGGGGTATGAAGATCCCAGGTTGTTCTCTGTGAAGTCTGCTTATGATTTACTTGCTAATTACGCCAGTGGGCACAATGATCTCTTCACTTGTTTGTGGAAGGTCAAAACTTTACCTAATGTGTTGACTACAGCTTGGAGGGTGTTATTGGATAGAGTTCCTACTAGATTATGTCTGAGTCGGAGAGGGGTTGCTCTTGACTCTACATTATGTGGTATGTGTCAAGCTGCGGATGAATCTAGTCAACATCTGTTCTTAGAGTGCAAACATTCCCAGAGCGTTTGGTCATTGTGTTTTAGATGGATTGACATCCAAGGTGTCCAGCATAATGATTTGAAACGTCACTTTGAGAGTTTCCATCTAGTTCAGGTTAGTAACAATCAAAACCTGGTATGGAAAGGGCTATGGGCAGCGGTAATTTAGAGTATCTGGGAACAAAAGAATAATGTTATTTTCAAGCAAGGAATAGTTGATGTTGAAGAGGTCTTTCAAAAAGCACAACTCAAATCTTGGTTGTGGTTAAAACACAAGGTACCCTATTATAACTATTCTTTTGTAGATTGGGTTCTGAACCCCCTTCCCTGCATTAGAAGCCTTAGATAATTTTATTAATGGGTGGTAGGCTGTATGGCCTTGTCTTGAGGTGAGGAAGGGGTGGTAACCAATGGGAAGCTATGTTGGAAGCTCTGAAGGGTCTGTTAACAAGCTGTTGCAGCAAATAGGCTGCCTAGTTATGGTCTATTTGGTGCTCAGGACAGTAGAGTGAAAGTGTCGTCTGCTGTGGGGGCCAAAGTTGGTGTTATGAAGTAGGCTGATGGTGCTGTGGTGGAGTTATCTCTCTTTGTTGGTTACGGGTGGAGTAGGTTCATGGCATTCCTGCAGCATTTAAGGGAGTTTGACACTCTTATTCGGTATATGGTTACTTATGTATGTGCTGATAAATCTTTTGCTGCATTGCTGGTGATGTTTGTGTCAACACCAGACTAGCAGTAACTGAAGCATCTCGCTATCAGCTACAATGTACTATAAGTTCTAAAGTTTTCAAGGTTGTGATCTTTGAAAGGAAGGGTGGTAGATGCATTTGATATCTAGTTCTTCTTTAATCTCCCCTGTTGCCTAGTTGGAATAGACATGATGTCTTGTGATGCTGCAAAATAGGGAAGTTGCTTTTGACCTCATGCTTGGTGGCACTGTTGTAATGACTATGTTTAGCTCTAAAGAAAGAGGATCAGGTTGGTTCGGCTTAGTTGTTGACCATGAGAAGTAGTGGTTTGGGTTTGTGCAGTTACTTTATGTATGCTGGAGTGGAATTTCTCTTTAAAGGTTGGTGATAGAGGGGTGGAACTTCTCTAGCAGCTTTACTAGTCCCTCTTTTGCTTTTTGGGGAAGTACGTGGTATGCGGTTGTGAAGGCTTGGGATTTGGGGCTGTTGATATTGTCATAAGGAAAAACAACAGCTGATCAGTTTCTTTGTGGATGGGCTTGTTCTGTTGCAGTTTCTTTTCCTTTTCTTTAGCTTTGTCTTGAGGCAACCTTAATCTTAGCTTTTTTGCTTGTTCTCCTGCTGTATTACCGTGGCATTGTGGTTGCATATATATACATCTTTTATAAGGTTCCTTGGGGCACATGGGCTCCTCTTAAGTGCTGTTTTTTGAACCATTATGCGGGAGTGTATACTGATATGGAGTGGAATAACAAGCTGAAACACAGGAGTCTTGGATGTGAATAGCCCGGTCCGTTAGGCTTATGTGCAGCAACTAGAGTCAAGTAGTCTAAAGCTCAAACATCTTGAACAAGACCTTTAAAGAGCCGCTCTCAGGGAGTGTTTATGGGGTGTGGTGGAGCTGGCGGAAGTATAAGTTCTGGAGCTGCAATGTTTGACATGGAATATGCATTTGTCAACCTTGAAGGATTTGTTGGCCAGGCTGTTAATTTGAGAGAACAAACCCTTCACCAGTTATGTCGATTACTGTCATTTCGACAAGCAGCAAGATGTTTTGTTGTGAGTGGAGAGTATTATGGCCGTCTAAGTGCTTTAAGTTCTCTCTGGGCACCAAGACCACGAGGGTAAGATTTTCTCTTGCTTTTAAGGTTCAATACTGTATATATATATTCTTTGGCTTGGATGGAGCTGGAATGATGGTGTAATATGCTGCTTGGCAAAGTAATTGCTGCATTTTGCTGCCACAAAATCTTTTTTATTCATTTTAAGCTTTCTATGATGCTGGTGCTCTCTTCGAAGGCTGCTCCATGTGGCTCTAGTTACACACTTTGCTCCTCCAACAGGTTGTACTGCAGATTGGGGGTAGGTGTTAGCTTTGTGCTGATATAGGTATATGAAATCAACTTTGGGTTTGTAATGATGTAGATTAAGTCATATAATGGTTGGTATTCTAAGCTACAAGGAGGAGTAAGATTGTGATTTTTGTATAAGGGTTGGGATACCCCTGAAGTATCTCTCTTAATTTAATTTATTCATTGCTGATAAAAAAAAATTATACAAAAGTTTTTTTATGAAAGTCTTTCTGACGAGATGTAAGAGCCAATGTATCTCAATAACATGAGCTAATGTTGTAACTATTATTGAATTTTAAAAGTTGAGGTTTAGTTTAATATAACTATGTTTTTTTTATATATATATATTAAATTAAATTAATAAAAATAAGTTAATTACTTTTCATTTTTTAAATTTAAACAATGCAAAATTTACCTGTTTTTACTCTTCTTTCTTCCCATCTCTTTTTTTTTTTCTTTTCTTGTCCAGTCAGTCTTCATACATACTCCTAGGTTTCTCATTAAAAGTAAATTATATCCTAATACATGGAAACTAATAATTTCTTCAAAGAAGGGCTAGGAAATTTGTAAGATTAAAACTCTTGAATTAGTTGGCAGAAAAGTGGATGTTGAGGATTATAAAAAAATGTGCTAAGTGGAAGAATATTATTAACTTAATAATATTTATTCTATCTTAATATGATATTAGTCATTTACGATAGTTGATTGGATTTATTAGACCACCCAATATAAATCACTTATAATATAAATGGATGCAAATCGATTGAATTAAACATAAAATTTATTTTTTAATACTAATATATAAAGACTAGATAATAATAGAGATTTGAGATAATAAGTAATTTGACAACTTTATTAGATTATGCAGAGTATCTATATGTGTGATATGATGTAGATTGAAAAATATAATTTAAGTGGAGTATAACTGTATTATTACTTTTTTTTACGTAAGATAATTGTAAAATGGAGGCAATTCCCATGAATTTAGGAATGAGGAATATCCAATCATCTATTTTCCATTCATGTGGACTTATATTTTTTTACAAATGACCTGTTAAAGGGTTTTAAATTTAGCATTTTCAAATTGTTTCCCTTAATTTTGCTTTATATTACTTCTCATCGTAACACCTCAAATTTCGAAAAGCTTCTGGCCTTGATTGTGTGGAAAAACCAACCAACCAACAATTCAAGGAAATCAAAGATGGACATTCTTTTAACAGAAATGTTAGTTAGACTCAGCCCTTTTCTCACCATTCCCATCTTCGTCACACTTTTGTCAAAAACTGCCTCAAGTTTTTGAACCATAACCTTTCTCTCTCTTCAAACGCAAAAAAAAAAAAAAAACCAAGTAGAAACCCAATTTGCACACACTAAGAAGAAAAACAAAACACAGATACCTTGAAGCATCCTTTGACGGGTTCTCATGGGATGATGTCTTCAATTCCAGCATACACGCATCGTTGAATGTTCAACAAAGAAAGTTGTTGCGTCGTGGACCTATCTCGAAATCAATGTTGGTTTCTCATCTTCCAGATTTGACTTGAGGTTAACCAATCACAACCACATCATTGAAAATTTCCAAAAGAGAATTCAAACGCATCAAATTTTGCTGAGTTGAGCATGTCCGGCGGCAAGGTGAAGGGCATTCTGAAAGGCTTTAGATACTTTACTCAAATATTTGGTAAGCAATTCAATTTCTAATGCTTTTTGTTAGCATAATTTTTTTTTTCTTGATGTTAATTTTTTTTAAAAAAACGTGACATGACAGAGGGTGAAAAAGAACAAGAAATTCAGATCGGATTTCCCACAGATGTAAAACACGTGGCTCATATAGGGTGGGATGGACCCTCTGTAAATTCTCCCAGCTGGGTAATTCTCAATTTTCTTAATGACTTTTGTTAATTGTTAATCATCAATATTTGATCTTGCAAGTGTTACCTAAAGAGAAATGGCTTTGCGTTTACGCTTATGTTGATTTTCAGATGAACGAATTTAAAACTTCTCCAGGTGTAGATGTTCAAAATAAAGGACAAGAGAATGGAGTGAAACGTGTACCCGAAGGTACATTTTTTTTATTAATTTAGTTTATTATTATTAGAATTTAAATGGGTAAAAATGTTTGAACATAGAACCAAAGAGAAGAAGTAGTCGAGATTCAGCAGATTTACCGAAGGCGTCTAAAAGACAATCAACGGGTCTGACGGATTCTCCCGTAAGAGAAAAGACAACCAAACCGCGAACAAGGAAATCTTCCAACAAGCCCAAAGAAGAGCCCCACCCGACCCGAATACCCGAATATTCGGATCCATATCCCCTACCTTCCACCCTACCCTCACCGGATAATAATATTCCTAAAAAGACCCGTCGCCACAAACCAAAGGACACTTCTAGTGGCGTCCCATCCAAATTAAGATCCAAAGCCCAACTTACTTCCGATTCCGGATCCCCGGCCCAACCCAAGCCCAGGAACACCCCAGTCACCACCTTTGATCAAGCTGAACATGATCTTTTGCTGTAATATTGCTCTATTTTTACCCTATTAGTTTAGTCTTCTGTACAGATAACTCTTGAAACTAGAACAACACACTTCCTTCCCCCATTTTAATATTTATCATTATTATTATTATTATTATTATTTCTGTTGTTTCTTCATTTCGTATTTTATATAGAAAGTATTGTATTATCACCCACTGCTCATATGTAATTACGCACCAATCAGTCAACTTGTTCATTCTGGTTTCAATACTTTTTCTTCTTCTTGAGATTAATATCAACATTTTCGTTTCAAACGTGGTGGAAGGAAATCCCGTTATCGTGTTGGTGTTTCATCGAAGAATAAAATCAAATGTAACATAAAAAACGAAGAGAAATTTGACTTTTTGTGAAAAATAAATCATATTCGTGGTAGTGTTTATAGTCGATTGTTTTGTTTAAATACATTGATAATCATTAAGTAAGTATTTATATAAAAAAAGTTAGCTGTAAATTCATTTTTACAGTTGGCGTAATCATAACATAAAAGGCAAAGAAAGTAAAGGTGTGCAGATTCATTTTTCTTAGCATATGGACACAGGACATAATAAATGAGATGGGAATAATATGGGTTAGCATGCATGCATTGTCAATTCAATTATTGTCATCTATATTGCTTCTTGCTTCTGTCAGTGTCACTGCAAATCATACAATTTATAGCTCCCTGCTCCAATGTTAAGAATCAATTATTACACACTATACCCTTTTCTTTACCACTCCTTCCTCATCTCGTGCAAACTATTATTGGAAACCATATTCAACATATATATAGCTACACATGCGCCAAGAACACTACATTTTTTACATGATGTGAAAACTAATATGCATGTAATTATTAGAAGAGACTAGCATAATTATAAGAACACAGAAATAAGAAAGAAATCAAGTGAAGGGAAACTCCAATACACCAAATGTTAACAACAGTGTAATGGTTTAAATAGGTAAGCATAAAATAAATAATTTATATATCCAACTTTGAGTTATAAGAAAGTAATGAGCAAGTGCCTTCCAATCACCCTCATTACCACTTTACAATGTTAATTTAAAAAGGTTTCCAGGTCAGAAATAAACATGTCTTTTTGTTGTTTAGTGGTCAAAAAGATGTTTCTCCTTAAGTCTAAGAGACAAAAAAGACAAAACCTATTCTCTACACTTAAGAACCAACCAAAGCATCCTCAAAATCCCGTGAAGACAACCACCCCAGCAGCGACAGAAGCAAGACGAACCAGCAAGGCAAGAGAATCAAACCGCAGCAGAGAAGAAGCCCTACTGAAAACGACAGCATCAGGAACATCAGTTTTCTTGCAGGCTTCGAGTTGACCCAACCCATCACCACCACCACCACCACTTTCACACCCTCTTTTATTGTCCAAACAGAGCCCTCTGTTGCCTGCCACCTTCAGCTTCAGCTTTTGACCTACTCTTCTTGACAATCTCACCCTCCCACTTAAATTGTTGTTCTCCAAGTTGATCTCACCACCATACTCCAAAAGCCCAAAGGGCACAGGCCCTTCAAGGCTATTGTTATCAAGCCCAAGATAAGACAAATTTTTCAAATATACCCCCATTGAAACAGGGATGCTCCCCACCAGCCCCATCTCAGAAAGCCCCAATCTTTCAACACCCCCCAGATTTTCCCATATTTCCGGAATCACCCCGGAGAGAGAATTCCCACTCAGATACACTTCCTTCAACGTGGGGACCTCCCCTACAAACAAAGGCACACCGAAACTGCCGAAACGGTTGAAGCTTAAATCCAAAAACTCCAAACTTTGCAACCCTCTTAAACTCTCAGGGATTCTGCAACCAAAAGCGTTGAAGCTCAAATCAAGCTTCAAAAGGCGAGAGAGATTCCCAAGCGACTCGGGTAAACAAGCTTCAAACTTGTTCCCACTGAGATCAAGAACTTTGAGTTTGTCCAGGAGCCCCAAGCTGGAAGGAATTTCACCGCTAAGGTTGTTTCTGGATAAAGTAACCTCTTCTAAGTTGAGGAAGGCACCAATCTGAGAAGGAACCTCGCCGTGAAAAGCGTTTCCGATCAAAATAAGTCTGCGGAGAGAGGTGAGGTTTTGAACGAGAGGAGCGAGAGGTGAAATGAAAGAAGGGTTGTTGATGAAAACGAGTTCCTGGAGGGAGGAAGGTAAAGAGAGGGATGAAGAGAGAGAAAGAGGGGTGTGGTTGAAGCAATTGTAGAAAAAGAGTTTGCGAAGGTAGGGGAATGAGGCGAAGAGATGAAAGTTGAGGGTGGCGTTAGAGGAGCAGGGAGGGTTGGGGGTTTCGTCGGAAACGTAGCCGAAGCTGAGTTGGACGATGTGGGGCGTTTGGTTTAGCTGCGTTGGGTAGTCGCAAACGACGCCGTGTGGGGCGGAGAGGCAGAAGTCGTCGGGGAAGAGGGTGCGCCAGGGAATGGTGGGGTTGAGGGAGTGGAGAATCTGGTAAAGAGATTGTTGTTCGGAGGAGTCCAAAGGAGGTTGCTGGTGGGAGAGAGAGAAGAGGGTGGTTGTGAGGAGAAGAGAAAGGAGTATGGACAAGACAGCCATTTGTTGGTAGGAATGTTTTGTTTTGTTTTGTTTTGAGGTTGTTGGTTTAGTATTAGTATGTGGAATGGGAGAGTGAGGTTGCAGAAGAGAGGAGGCAGAGAGGAAAAAGACGAGAGAAAAAGAGACAGAAACCTGCTGAGGAAAGAGGCGACAGTGGTGCGCCGCACTCGCCGACTTCATGTGTCGTGTTGTAGAAAGCGACTTGTAACGCCGTCTACCTACACTCTTTTTCCATTTCTATCCTTCTACACACTGTTACACTTTTACCAATATTACAAATACTATCCCTTCTTTCTAATTTTGGTTTCTAATTGTACCTAAAACCCAAAACCGATACACATTTTTCAAAATCTCTTCACTCTTTCCTTATTCCCCTGTCTTTCTCATTCCTTTGGTTTCCAACACTCAACTCTGCAACAACCACCTACTGATTAATTATTTTATATTATTGTAACATTTTAATCCTTTCTTATTCTTCGCACTTTATTTTCTTTCATTCCAAAAACATTTTTAAGGACCACTATCTTAGTGCTAATATTTTCTTAATTATTATTTTATATTACTGTTCTATAATAAGTTACGCTTTTTAAAAGTAAAGACTTTTAATTCAAGAAATCTTCATTTCTAACACCCCATTACAATAAAAGTTATACTAATTTCTATCCAAACTTTTAAGTTTTTCAAAATATTTCTAATACATGATTATAATTTATAAAAATACAAATATTTACATATTCATAGTTCAAAATAAAACTCTGAAACCTCTAAGGTTCTCCTGCACTTGTATGGTCATCTGCTCGTGTACATAGTACAGTCATAACAGTTGAAACACAACAAGAAAAACAAGAGTAAGCTAGTGAAAATATAATTTTATAATATACACTCTTAAATCCAAAGAGAAAACCAGATTACATGATCAATTTATTAAATTATTCAATTTTCTTTAAATCTCAATAATAAACAATCACATAGATCTCACATGGATTTACACATCCAAAATATTCAACAAACAACGTCTTCCAGAAGACGTATTAAGTCAGTCCTACCAGAGACTAACACCTAATCTAAAGATTACCAGCGAATCCAACAAAAAAGATCAGAGTAAGTTCAATACAACTCAACTCGTGCATCTCATATGTCACGGTGTGCTTGAACTCCCCCATCAACTTCTCACCACCTGATATCTTAATCTATGTGACTTAGATCATCAGTGAACCCGAAGATCTCTGTTACCACATAGACATCAATACTTAATACACAACAAACATCAGTCCATACATTATCCCAAATGTATGAATTTAATTTCATATCATTCCGTCATACAATATCATTCAAAAAGTGATCCGCAATATTCAAAAGTCTATTTGACATAAAAAAAATAACACTTTAATACTAAATCATTAAAACCTAATATTTCCACAAATTTAAATAATATATAAACAAACAATCCAATATATATAAACACACAACATCCTTGCAAGAGAAATTGAATATTGGGACCACGTCCCTTCCGCATTCAGATCTTCTATCCTAGGGTGTTATTAAAAATTAAATTTAGCTTTCTTTACCTTAATTGCTTACTTTCCAAACAACTTCTAGCAGTTTGGATACGTTTCAAGATTTACGAGCCCTAATGCAAGTTATCCAAACATAACAAAAATTCAGTATATAGTAAAATAAATTGAGAGGATTAAACTTCTCAACTGACACCACCAATATTAATGACTAAATTCTAAGAAAAAACATAAAACAAAGGATATCTAGAGTAAAAATGAACTTACTCTGTTTAAAAAATTTGATCAGATATAAATGTTCATTAACTCCTCAGTTACAATGTGGTATGATCAAATTCTAAAATAAATGAAGATTAAGAAAAAAAAATTAAGAGAAAGAGAAAGAAGTGAACATGGAGAGATAAAGAAAAAAAATGAAAGGGACTAGTTCGGGGTTGCGGTTAGGTTGTATTGGTTTTTTTTAAAAAAACACGCTCTTACAATACATCCCAATTATTATTAAAATAAATAATTCATTTTAATATTATATATATATATATTTCAATTTGATTTTATTTATAATTAATATGAAATCTCTAATATATTTAAAGAATGAATATCCGCGTTGTAAAAGGTTAAAGAGGATTATTTTTTTCAATAAAAATATTTAATATTTTATACATTCAAGTACATTTGTAAATGTGTAAATATTAATAAAGATGGTAAACTAAAATAAATATATAGATATAACAAATAAATACTGTGAATTAAGATTAACATTAAATTTGAATTTATAAATAAAGTTTTAATAATAATGTTTAATACTTTATTACCCTTAAAAAGTATAAATATAATATGTTAAAGATTTCTTTTCAAACCAACACGTCTCCTTCCACAATCAACCCGTGATTAATACTTTCACCAATTACAAAAATCTATGTTTTGTTTGGACTGTAGCATGAATTTTAGGTAGTAAAAAAAGGATAAATTTAAAAAGGAAAGTAGGATTGTTTAAATTAAGGAAAAAAATGAAAAATGAAATAAAAATTTGTGAGATGAATTGTAAATTTTGAAAATATACATAAATAAATTTTAACTAAAAATAAAAATAATTATAAAACCTTAATCAATAAATAAAATAACAATTTAAAATAAAAGTATATTAAAATAAATTATCAAAATTTATTTAAGTATGCTTTTTTTTCACTTTCTTCACATTTCTTTACCTTCCAACTTTCCATCGTTGACAAAAAACACCCTTACTTATGAAATTCTATACATAGCAAAAGAAAAGTACAATAACATAAATATTGAAAATAAGGTTATTATTGAGATAGAAGTATAATATAAAAAAATTGAAAGAAAATAAATTAAATAAATATGCAAACGATTTTTTATATTAGACATTTAATAAGTTATTTTTAACGTTTGACTTAAGATAGTGATTTTATATGTAATAATTTATAAATATTCTATAAGAAAATTAAACTAAAATAATGATTACCTAATAGTTTAGAAAATGATTTTAAATACAATAGGGTATAAGGAAAAAATATTTTGACATGAACTTACTACTACAACATAAAATTAAAAATATTGTCCACCAATGAAGTAGAAAAACCTTTCCCCAAGTCCTCCCGCATCACAAATTAACCTTTATTATATTAAACTAATAAATAATGTTAAACATTTCACATCATGTAGAGTATTTACGTCTTTTGATATTCATTGTGGATACTATCTTTGAATGACAAAAAGATAGTTCATATTCACGTAAAATGATAACAAAATCTATATCCACATATATTTGTGAGTAAAATTTGCAATAGATATATGAATATTCTTAATGGATATCCGTAATAATTGAATACAAGAATTTTAATTATTAGTTTATTGATGAGATGAGTATGAGGATTGTGGTATCCAATTTATAAATATTTGTTATTAATTAATTATTGTTAGTAAATTTTATTTAAGTATTTTTTTAAAAAAATAATTAATCAAAATAAATTTATTAATAAGATAAATATTAACATTGAAGAATTGTTTAGAATTTGATTTTATATATCTAAATTTTTTTATTTAGACTTATAGAATTGAAGTTGTTTTTAAAAATATTATTTTTTAAAACTCATTTGTTTTTAGAAATAGAAAATTTATTTACATTAATATTTTAATTTGTAATTTTATTTAAACTATATATATATATATATATATATATATATTATGTCATAATATGGAAGATTTTATTGGTACTTATATTCCTGCGATGGTTTCCTTTGAGGAGAATATGATGTTGATTAAATGTCCTGATTTTTCTAAAATCAAGAATGCTGTTTTTAATCTTAACGGTAATAGTGCTCGTGGTCCTGATGGTTTTGGTGGTGTTTTCTATCATTCTTGCTGGGAAATTATTGGGACAGATGTTTGTAATGTTGTTCAACAATTCTTTAAACAAAATTGGGTTCTCCTTGGAATAAATAGTAATGTGGTATCTCTTATTCCTAAGATTCAGGGTCCTGATTCCATTAAAGATTACAGGCCAATTGTTGTTGCTAATTTCAAATTTAAAATTATTTCCAAGATACTGGCGGATAGGCTTGCTCTTGTGGCTGCTAGAATCATTTCTCCTAATCAATATG
>Ga0123342_1002729_pt1 | contig 29050 bp, 9 predicted proteins | sample Turbeawhitnodule_FD_89960 | JGI IMG/M metagenome (GOLD analysis project Ga0123342, IMG submission 89960) | Root nodule microbial communities of legume samples collected from Mexico - Turtle bean Mexico white nodule | ecosystem: Host-associated > Plants > Roots > Nodule | place: Mexico: Nepantla... | reverse complement strand
TTTATATATATATATATATATATATATATATATATATATATATATATATATATATATATATATATATATATACTAACTATGTGACTGTTTCTTCTTTGCACATTTGTATTCTTCTCTTATCTCCATAAATTTTAGTATTTGAAAAGATATCTTTTTTTTTAATATTTTTAATTATATAATTTAGATGTCTTTTTTTAAATTCAGATTACATAATTTCTGTAAATCTTTTTTTAATGCATGGTTAGTTTTTATATTACACAATCTGAAAGTCTTTTTTAATTTTTGGATTATATAATTCATTTTTCTTAAATGTGTGTTCGAATTACATAATCGAAAGCTACTTTATAAAAATGACATAAGAAATTAAAAATGTATTTTCGCGTTTTATATTAAGTGACAGAAAAATATATGAAAGTGCAGGAAGAAAGAGTCATACTATACTATGTAGTGCAAGTACCAACAATTGTGCTTTGTTTTGCAGAGAACTGCAGAGCCTCTGGTCAGCTCCAGTTATTGTAGTGGGCCTTTGTTGTATGTTATGGGCCACATACCTCCATAACAGTCATATGGTTTTTTCTTCCTGCACCCCCATAATTATTAAAATAACAATTTTACCCTTCATAAAAGTGGCTTCTGGATTATCTGAAGTGGAAATAACTGGAACAAGTTTTTTTGGAATTTTTATAACAAGTTTTGAAATAAACTTTTCATAACACGTGAAATGTATTTTTGAATAAGCTTTCTGAATAGAATTTTCAAAATAAACTTCTTAGAACAAGTTTTTCAAAACGTTCATGAACAAACTTTGAAGAACAAAATTTGTGGAGACAAACATTTCAGAACTGTTCCTACTAGAGAGATGAAACCTAGAGAACTATTGAAGTCTTCGTCTACTTCCTTCGGTCGGGCAGGTTGCTAGGTGCTTGGTTGGGATCCTTCTCGTCTTCGTGCTTCTCCTTCGGCTCTCAGTCTTGGATGAACACCGGATGGGGTACCTGCGGAAGGCACTCCGACGCTCAAGTCAGTAAAATGGGTGATCGGTATTCGGGGAGATGCACAATAATAAATGACGTACCTTTCTCCTTGGAATGTTGGAATGTGTGCTATTTATATTATTTTAATGGGCTTACCTCATTGGGCCTGATTAGTGGAATGGATCACACTTAGGGTTGCATTACCTAATCCTTAATGATGGCTTAGCTTCACTAACCTTGGTTTGAGCATTAATGGTTATACGTGTCGGTCGGCCTGGCCATGCGTGGTGTGTCGGTCGGTCGGCCAGGGAGACAGAGACACGTCAGCATGTGTCTCGGTCATCTCAGACAGAGAGGCCGAGACACATTATAATGTCGGTCGGCCATACTGGTACAAGAACGTAAATGATAATTTCCAAATTGAATTTTCTATATCAACTCTCTCTCTTATTCTTCTTTCCTCTCCAAGAGTGCAACGCACGATTTAAAATGAAAGTGTAGGTGGCGGATACAATGGTAGAAGTGGCATGGTGCAGAAGAAAGGGTATTTTAGTCGTTTTCCCTTAGTATGTGACAGTAATTATAGGGATGCAAGAAATAAAGATGCTTATTAGATGAGATTTTATACATGATAGAGAACAGAATTGATATTTATGAAATTTTGTTTATTAATTAGGAATAGTTTTAAGAGATAGCTAACTAGTGACATCCTTAACGCATAAATGTTGGTAGGGAAAATTTTAGAGTAGATTCCCAAAATGCAGATGTGAGGTTATGTTAGAAAAAAATTTATAAAAGAGTGAATGACAGAAAAGCAAACACAAAGCTGAGTGAATAAAGAATATGCCAGGAAGATCCTTTCCTCCACTTTCCCTATCACCTACAAAACCCACTAACATCTTTACCTCACTTCACCACTTTTTTTGCTCTCATCACCAACCTACCATTGTGCCACTACCTCTTCTCTTCCACTCCAGTTCAATATGAATTCCAACTTCAGATCATGCCACAGAATTTGCAACCATCAACTTGGATGCCATCTAGGAAACAAAAAGAACAAGGATGCTCTTCATGTTAATTAGTTCTACTAGTTAGGCCACAAGCCTTCAACTTGAAGGGCAACCAATGATCCTTTGGCAATGTTTACTATTATATCATACACACACACTCACTCAGTGTAAGCAATCTTGGTAATTAGTTTACTGTTTTTGCTCTTATGTTGTTTATTTCTCTATAGATGTTTATGAGTAACATGTTTCTGTTTGGGTAGCCTGTGTCCTGATTCACTGTTAATGCTATGTTAAACTCTGCCATTGGTTTTCAAATCTTTTTCATTGCAAGTTCTTTTGTTTTTATAATTGCTTGTTTAGTTTGACTATTCAGGTCAGCAAGATTTCTAACTTGTGGTTTATTTATTCATTCAATTTAACGCAAGAAGTATTTTGTAGCTTAAATTAGCAAAAATTGGCTAAAATAAAACTATATGGATTAAGTACTTAGTGTTCACACAAGTGTAAAAAACAATCTATTCACTAAGAAATCTCGTATTCGTTTATTATCGTGTTCGTAAACCCTTCTAGCCACAATAATAACTACGGATGAAATTATCTTTTTAGTAGGAAAATAAAAGTTCAACATGTTTTTCGTCCATTTAACTTTTAACATAAAATTGAATTTTGTTTTTAGTTTAAATTTTAGACCATTCAAATACTTGTAGTATGAAAATGATTAAAATAAATCTTATTATGTGAAATTGGTTCAATTTAAAGTTTCACTTCATCAATACATTGAATGTAGTTACAATAAGCATCAGTCTTTAATCAAAATAATAATAAATTTTTAAAAGAATTAACAATCATTTTATTTGTATAATTATTCATTTTAATCATCTTTATACTACAAGTATCTGGATAGTTTAAAGTTTAAACTAAAGACGAAAATCAATTTCGTATTATAATTTATAGATGAAAAATATATTTAACTTTTGAGTAATATATGAAATTATATAAGAACTTGTAATTTGTAAATGGTAGGTAACTAATAAGTGTTGAAGCTAAAGGTATTGTAGATAGACTAATTTTATTTAACCTATTTAAATTAATTTAGTTATATTATTTTATAGTGAATAAAAGAAATGTTTTCTTATTTAAAACCTATTTCCTAAATCAGAATTTTATAATTCTTATAACCTTTTGAATTATTTTAAAACCAATGTAAATTCATTTTATTAAAAACTTCATTATATAGAGAATTCTGAAAAGGATATATTTTGTTTATATGTTAATATGATATGGAAAGGCATAATAAACCATGTGAATTAAGTAGTAGTTTTAATTAAAATCATTAATTTTTAATTTTATTTTTTATTATACTTTTTAATTTTAAATCAATTATGATAAATGGATTACGTGTTTTGTCCTTACTTTTTTCTATTAATCCTATTAAAAAGTGGGTTTATATATCTCTAACTTAATTTTATAAAATTGGCTTGAAAAGTAAAGACTATAAACTTATACCTAGATTATTTTTATGGATAATTGATATATGATATCCAATACAAAATGAAAACCTAATTAGTTGTTTGTGTGGACGTAGGTTGCAGATTGACAACGATTGAACCACGTTAAATCATGTGTTGTTTATTTTCTGCAGTTGATTTGCGATTGTGTGTTGCTTTCGCGTGCGTTTTTTCCATCAACTTCCACTCAACTACATCAACATTGACATTATTAATTTTTTTTGCTGGACTCACCATTGTCGATGTATTGTTGGTTTAGGGTTTAGGGTTTATAAATGAGTCATTTATAGTCTTTCTGAAGGAGCAATGTACTTAAGAGACACTTCAATATAACACCTCAAATTGGAATCTTTAACCAAAATCAAATTGCACTTGAAATATGATTCTTCAAATTGGAATCACAACAAGCTATAACTAAGAGAACTTGCAAAATTGCATCCAAAATTTCTTCGAGTCTTAATATGTACATCCTCACCCCACCACAAAGCAACTGTAGGCACAGGCGCAAGGAGAGAGTTCATCGGAACTAGAGCCAGTGGGGAGCTCATTGGCGTCACAGTCGGAGTAGATGATGTCGGAGGCTTGGTCGCTGGAGTAGGAGCCACAACAGTGGGAGGAGATGTCGCTGACAATGCGGGAGTTACGGCCTTAGGGGACGTCACCACTTAACACCTCACATCTTTCAATCTAATTTCTCTGTGCCACATAAGAAGCACTTGATGTCGTAAGGTGCAACTTAATGAAAATGACCAATTCTGATACATTTTAAAAAAACATAGGGATCAAATTGATTTTTTTAAAAATCATTGTACTAAATTGAATATTTACCATAAATACAGGGACGAATCAGATAATTATACCTTAAAAGAATTCATTATTAAAATCTGTCATATATAGTTAAAATTACACTTATTAACTCTTTGAATTGTCAAATTAAGTAATTATTATTTCAAATTATATAATTTTTTTTCTTGAAATCTTACTCAGTTTATAATTCATTTATTTGAATCATCATTAATGATACCAATTGTGAATCATTTATCAAAAATTTTATCAATTATTTTAAATAATAATTAATTCTTTATGTAAGTGATATTTGAACAGTTATCATTATTACAAAATTATAAAATTACTATACTGAATAATTATATACTATATTAACTAAATTAGGATGATGATTAAATTAGAAATTAATTTTAGAGAAAAAAATAATAATTAATTATTATATTAACTAAATTAAATATTATTTTATGAATTAAAAAATTACTATTATCTAAATTAGTTTTTATAACTAATAAAAAATTATAAATTAATTTCTAAATTGGTATCTAATTAACTATCACGATTTTAATTATTAATTTATTTATATTATAAAGTTGATAGATAATTAGTTGCCAATTTAGAAAGTAGTTATACCATTTTGTTGTCAAAATAAAATGATTCCATAGACTTATCTAAGTCTAGAGAGATGATAGTATAGAATAAAAGTTCATTTAAATTAAAAATAAAATGAAATTTGATACATAAATAAATATTTTATTACTTAATAAGCAATCAATTTTTTAAAAATTCAGATTATATTTTAATCTAACTTGATCATATTCTATTTTTAATAGTTTAGTGAGGTGATTATGCACGTATCTAAAATATTTTATTGGTTATTCTCAACTATTATAAATTCAAATTTTCAAAATCACAAACAACTATCAAACATAAAAAATATCATTAAAACTTGAATCGAGGATAATATCAACACATATTTCTTAATCTAATATACCAATTCAATATTAATTAATGGAATTAATTGTATGAATTTTTTCTTTTGAAGAAATATTTTTAAATATTAATTTTATACAATTAATTGCCTTGATTGTATTAATTTTTGCTTTTAAAGAACTCTCTTTTCATTTAATTTTATTGTAATTAACTTTATTACATTAATTTTTGCTTCTAGAGAACTCCTTTTACATATTAATTTGATTGAAGTTCATAAATAATATATTAATTTACACACATTGATCCTATTGGAATATTTATAACATTAAATTCTCACTTACAAATTAAAATAGTTTTAAAATTAAATTACTATAACGACTACGAATAGAATTTTTAATAAAATGTAGTACAATTTTACATTTTACTTTAATATTATAATAAAATTCAATATAGTTTAAACTTTTAACATATTTTATTATCATAAAAGTTTACTATAAGAAAATCATTAAATAGAAATTAATTTTAGAGATAAAAAATAATTAGTTGTTATATTGACAAAAAAAATTATTAGTATATAAATTAGTTTCTATTATTGATAAATAATTTTTAAATTAGTATATAATTAGTTATCAATATTAGCTACCAACTTTTAAATTCTAAATAATTAGATATCAATTTAGAAAAAATTTATTAATAATAGAAAATAATTTAGATATTAATAATTTTTTTAAGTCTTTGTTATCGTCAGTTCGAGGTCAGTCGGATTCTATATGAGCTCCTGTTGGTCTCCTTTCAAGCTCTAAGTCAGAATCTGGATTAGCTCATGTTGGTCTCTCTTCAAGCTCTAGCGAACCAACCTTCAAAGAACGAGGGAGGCTCCTCTTGTAATTACATTGTGACACTCAAGTCAGTAAGAGCACAAAATATTGTGTATATGGTGCAAAGATGCAAGTTCAGATACTCCCTGTGTGTGATTATCTATTTATAAGTCTTCTTGGCCTTGAATATTTGACTTTGGTTCTTTCAAGCATTAATGTGTTATATTATGGTAACTTTGTATAAAATATGAACATCATGTATATAAATTGAAGTATTCTACCATATAATTAGAGCATTTATGTGATATAATCGAGGATATTATGCATGTAATTATAGCATTTATTATATGTGAAAGTTAAACTGCTGCATTTTGGGGTCAACTCGGTCGGTTCCATGAATTACCTGATGGGCCAAGCAGCTCGACCAAATCTCAAGCAAGTACGGGACAGTTCAAAGAATGGAGGAGGTCGACCTATTCGGTCTGGACCTCGAACTGCCAGAATGGAGGAGGACAACCGACTCGGTTTTCTCACGATTTAAGCCTAAATGGAATATATCCGACTTGGACATTGATCGATATGTGTCCTATCGAATCCGGGACAGTACAATATTTAATTCAGTCAATATAACAACTAACTATTTATTTGTCTCTAAAATTAATTTTTATTTAATGATTTTCTAGCAATGATTATTATTTTATTAATATTTTAATACACATAATATTATAATAAATTTAATAAATATAATATTATTAAAAATTTATGCATTAAATACATTTTAAATAAAAGTATATTTTGAATAATCTTAAATATGTTCTTAATATTATAAGTATATTCTGTATTACTAGTGAAAAAGAAATATTTTGTACCTTTATTTTTCTTAAAATTTCATATTAAAAAAAAAATAATGATAATTACACACACATTCTAAAATATCGTTAAGGATCAAATAAAAGTATAAATTGTATACATCGATGGAAGATATCCGGTTCTTGATATAAATCACTTTTAATATGATCATACAAACCAATAAAAATAATTAATTTTTCATTAATTTTAAAACAATATTACTAATTTACTAAATTTTACTTTACTATTAATGATTTTCTAAATTCTTTTATTAATATTAGGGGAAAGACATCCGTTTGCATATTGTGTATTCATTACATTAAATATATATTATTTTATTATTTTTATGAACAATTAATTTAAAAATAATAATTTAATATATATACATATATAATTTTGTAAAAATAGTATTATAAAAATTATGTAGCTGTTACTTTTTAAAAGAAATGTTTATTTATTTATTTTGAATTAAAAAAATTATTTAACTATTTATTTTATTAAATAAAATATTTTTTGTTTATTGGACAGATAAACTGTCTAATTAAAACAAAGGAAGTTACAAAATAATATATATTTTTATATAAAATTAATATTTGTGTTTTTTTTATAGTTATTATATGTGTTATATTAAAAGAAATTATTAAATTTATAGTATAATATTATAATGTGTATCTAATCTTTTATTTTTATCATTATCATGTATTATTTATATTTATTAAAATGAATTATGAATTTATATTATAATATTTTAATTTATCATAAATTTATGGATCTTAATATATGAAATTAAATTTAATAAATAATTATAAAAATAAATATACTTTTTAATAAATTTATTGTAAGTATATTTTATTTATTTTAGAAGTAGTTTTTTTTATTATAATTAATTATTAGTTCAAAAAATAAAATGATAAAAAATTGTATATAAGAGAGATAATATGCTTAGTATATAAAAAGTCTAATGTAAAAGTCTATAATTTTTTTAAATTATGTATCATATTAAGGAATCGAAGAAGAATATAAAAATTATTTATAAATTAATTTGTGTATCGCACCAAAAATATGCTGGTTACTTCCTAAATAAATCCTAAATATAATAGCAGAATAAATTACTCACTTAAGATATTTCTACTGGTTAAAAAGATTATGAAAAAAATGAGAAAAACTGTGCAAAAATCTCTGTTTAAAGGAAGGAATAAAAGCTATAACTTTTTTTTATATTTTCAATGTTAACTTCCATAAAAAATCTTAAATTTGTAGTTAAGATGGTTCAGAATCTTTTACCTTATAAGACATTGACCAGAATTTATTATTTTCTTTTATTATTACATAGTATTTAATTTTTAATTTTCTCATCTTTTTCAACTAGAGGACTTTTAGTATTTTAACAGTCCCTCTCATTTTCTTTGCTTTTTTTAATTAACATATTATATTTAAAAAGTAATTGTTTAAGTGTGAAAAAGATAATTTTTCACTTATAAATTAAACTCTACTGAGCCTCCATTGTCACCAGTCACAAGCCCTAACAATGGGTAAAACATGTTTGGTTTGTGTCTGTGCTGTTTTTTTTCTCTTAACACTCTCCACTTCCTTGGCAGCACCATCATCAACTTCCTCACTCTATGACTCTTTCCTTCGCTGCCTCACACAACAAACAAAATCCTCAACTCCACTCTCCAACATTGTCTTCGCCCAAATCAACCCTTCCTTCCCCACCGTCCTCCAAAACTACATCCGAAACGCGCGTTTCAACACTTCCCAAACACAAAAGCCGTTACTCATTGTCACTCCCCTCCAAGAATCTCACGTCCAGGGCGCTGTAATATGTGCCAAAGCCGCAAACGTTCAAATCAAAATCAGGAGTGGAGGCCATGATTTCGAGGGTCTCTCCTACGTCTCCGTGGAACCCTTTATCGTTGTCGACATGTTCAATCTTCGTGCAATCACAGTGGACACAACAAACCAGGTTGCTGTGGTCCAAGCTGGTGCCACGTTGGGAGAGCTTTATTATAGGATCTGGGAGAAGAGTAAAGTCCTTGGCTTCCCTGCAGGGGTGTGTCCCACTGTTGGTATTGGTGGCCATATCAGTGGAGGAGGGTACGGTAACATGTTGAGAAAATATGGCTTATCTGTTGACAATGTTATTGACGCTCAAATTGTTGACGTTAAAGGAAATCTTCTCAACAGAAAATCCATGGGGGAGGATCTGTTTTGGGCTATTAGAGGAGGTGGAGGAGGGAGTTTTGGTGTGATAGTGTCGTTTACGATTAAGCTGGTTCCCGTGCCTGCAGCTGTTACCATTTTCCGCGTTGAGAAGACTTTGGAAACGAATGTGACTGCCACAGACCTTGTGGTGCAGTGGCAGCAGGTGGCGCCAACCACTGATGAAAGGCTTTTCATGAGGCTCTTATTGCAGCCAGTGAGTTCCGATGTGGTGAAGGGAGGACGGACGGTTAGAGCCTCGGTTGTGGCTTTGTTCCTTGGAGGGGCAGATGAGGTTGTGTCGATTTTGGGGAAGGAGTTTCCACTTCTTGGATTGAAGAAGGAGGATTGTAGTGAGGTTAGTTGGATTGATTCTGTTCTGTGGTGGGACGATGATGAGAGTTTGAAAAACGGGAACAAACCTGAAACCCTACTGAATCGGAATGTGAACTCTGCTAGTTTTCTGAAAAGAAAATCCGATTATGTTCAGAACGCCATTTCAAAACAAGGGCTGACGTTGATATTTAAGAAGATGATCGAGGTGGGGAAGATAGGACTTGTTTTCAACCCTTATGGAGGGAAGATGGGTGAGATTCCTTCTGATGCGACACCGTTTCCTCACCGTAAGGGGAACCTCTTCAAGATGCAGTATTCTGTGACCTGGAAGGATCCTTCACCTGGTGCGACTGTGAATTTCTTGAATGAGGCTAAGATGCTTTACAGTTACATGACCCCTTTTGTGTCTAAGAATCCCAGAAGTGCTTATTTGAATTATAGGGACCTTGATATTGGGGTCAACGACTTTGGCAAGAATAGCTTTGCAGAAGGGCAGGTTTATGGGAGCAAGTACTTCAATGGCAATTTTGATAGGCTTGTGAATGTTAAGACTAAGGTGGATCCCCAGAACTTTTTCAGGAATGAACAGAGTATTCCAGTGCGTCCGAGTAAAGCATAGGAATCACACTGTGAAGAATATTGCTTACTTAGGGCATTTCTTTAGTGTGTTATGTATTTTTATTTGGACAACATACATTCAAAATAATGACATGAATATAAACATGAATGTTCTGAATAATTTGTTGGTCGTCTTGCCAAGGAATGAGCTATTGGATTAACTTGTCTACCAACCAAACTCACACTTAAGAGTTGTTAATTACACACACAGATAGCCTCCAAATTCAGAGTTAAAAGACATATATTTGAAATCATGCCATCTGAAACCTGTTTGCAGTCAAATTCAAAACATACATATGAAGATGTAATTGGGCAGCCCAAGATACTACTGCCAACAATGATTTTGCTTCAGCTTCATGGAAGATGTCCATTTGGGTCAGGAACACATTGGGGCCACAAATTATGAAACTATGATACCTTGATAATTATGTATCATATAAGAAACGGAAGAGAAATAATTTTTTGCTATAGTTTAATGAGATTTTTTTATCAGAAAAATAATTCAAGTATTTTAGGGATGTTACAATGTATAAGATTATAATGTTATCATAACCTTTCAAAATAGTCTAAAACATTACAGATAATTCAAAAATATTTAGGTTTCTGTAAAACTTGACTCTATCTCTTAATATAAGACGACAACAGATCATCAATAGTCTTAACCAAAAATCAAACTAACAACGAATCCAATAATTAGTCAAACAAAACAACTTGAGAATTCAACAATAAAGTTAGACAAATACATTTTTTACATATGAAGTTGGTATTTTTCACAATAAGTTTCTATAATGTATGTTTAATAATATTTCACAATTTATTTATGGTATTATATATCATTTTTGTATTTTCAGCTAACCAATTACTTTTCTTCTAGCTAAAATCTCTCATTATTTTTCTTTTTGGAAAAATTCCGCAATTTATCTCATTCTACTATATTTTATCATTCATCAACTTAAATTTAACACATTTTACTCTAAAAATAATAAGTATAGGGCATATTTTAATTAAATAAAAACTTTATACATTATAATAAATTATAAAATTAAATGTTGACATGTAAACAAATGTTACACGCCCCATTGACTTCTTTTATTTCATAAAATCACATTCTTATATTTAAGTACAGTAATTAAGGGGATTAGAAGAAATAAATATTTTGATTATAATAACTAGGGAAAAAGAGATACTTAGTGAATTTCTATTTTTAAAAAACAAATGAAATAATAATAATAAGGATTAAATAATAAATAGTAGAGTGGTCAAAAGTCTATGAGTTAACTCTGTCCATTATAAATTTGAACCGGGTTGAGCTAAAAAATTACAAATTATGAGGAACTGAAATCGAATACATGATCAACTAAGAACCTGTGGTGATAAAAAAATTGAAAAAAAAACACCCTGATGCAACCGAATACAATTAAAAAAATGGGATGAAAAAAATATACACGATCCATTGGTTCACGTTCCTTTCTCTAGCTCTCTTTTTTTACAAATGGTGCACGGAACATATTTTATCTTAATTGCTCATTCAAAAAAAAACTTCTAGAATTCTTTGTTTCTAAATTTTTTTGTTCATTATATCTTTTATTTTGAGACCACAATGAAACTTTTATTGAAAGACATTCTCGATACTTTCAACTTGCTTGCTAAATCTATGCTCATCATATGTTTCGAGATAACGTATTACTACATATACTTTGTTTTTTCAAAGTCACAATAGTATTATACGTGAAATAGTATAAGAATAGTATTTCAGACTTAGTTCTTGTCACCCATTACTGTAACAAAAATTGTGTGGACTACTAGTTGAAAATGGTGCTATGGATCTTTCTTTTCTTATTTCTTCAATTCCCTCTTACTTCTGTAAGAGCATAAATGTCCAGAGGAATAGTGAATCTATTTCATATAATGTAAAAATAATAACATTACTCTTTTTCTCTATCCTTAATATTAAAAATATTTTTTTAATGTTTCATATATAAAATTATAAACGTACATAGAATTTATTATGTTATATAAGAGATAGAAATTATATGTACATATATTTATTTTCAAATAACTTTTTTAAAAAAAAAACTCAAGGATAAAAAGTATTTTTTTTTAAATTTAATGATATTTTTTACAGAATAAATAAAATAACCAGACACTTTAGAGATACCTCAACCCTTATAAAAATATTTCCCCTTAATTTTAAATAGAACATAAAAACTTAACTTTTAAAAAATAGTATTCCCCTTAATTTTAAATAGAACATAAAAACTTAACTTTTAAAAAATAGTATTCTTATAATCCTGTGAAATTTAACATCAAATAGTACTCATGCATCACATTCCTTCTACAAATCTTGTCAGCTTCCTAAAAACATGAAAGCACTTTTTTCTTTCAATATCTGCACCAAAAGCAAAACCTTCCCCTTCCTATACTAAGAAGCATATCAATTGTTTTCACATAACATTTTAATTGCCCTACATAAATACCATAAAAACTACATATGTTATAAATGGTATGCAATCCACACAACCCCAAAAAAACATATTATTTTCCTAACACCGGAATTATGTGGTTTTTTATTTCTCCACCCGATGAGCATCCTAGTACTTGCACTAATAGAACACACCACCTTCCACACCTCTTAGCCATCTCACAAATATAAACAAAGTTAAATCAGAAATTTAATGATTGTTTAACAATAATAATATGAAGTTATTGTACGTACATTTTGTTTAGTACGTAGGGGTGCATGAATTGGCATCTATTATGTATATACTTTAAATGTATTTTGCCAAGAGGCAGCGGTCATTGCTAGTGTGACCTGTTTTTTTTAATGGAATACAAAGAAACTTTATTCTTTTTTTAAACAGGTTGGAATATCCTAATCTCGATTTGTTTATTTTCTTTGCTAAAAAAATTAAAACTATTGTGCATAATATATAAAAAAAATTTAAAACTATATACTATAAAAGCAACTTATTTGTTTGTTAACTTAGCATTTTTCATGGTCCGAGTATAAGCATAATAAAACCTGAGAAAGAAAAAGTGAAGAAATGGTCAATTATAGTTTACTTAAGATTTGATGGCTTATATGAATGAGGTTCCCTTTAAAGTTTCTATAATTTGCCTTGAAGAGAAGGGTATAGAATTAGTTAAGGATGAGATAAGCATAATAAAACCTTTGGTTCTAACTGTGAGGCTAATAGAGATAAATTCTCCTTCTATTTTTGTTATTCTCCATTTTCTATGGTTCTTTGTTTCTATAGATATCTTGGTTTGCATAGGTGTGTGTCCGTGACTCTAAAGACGCCAATCACAATGACAATGGCGAAACCTAGTTTGGCTTTTCTTTCTTCTTGTTTTCTTCTTCTAACTGTCCTCACTTTGTCGGTGGCAGAAGCACCAGATCCTGCAGTCCACGATACTTTCCTTAAATGCCTCACAAATAACACAAAAACCACTTCAGAGGAACTCGCCAAGATAGTTTTCGCCCAAAGCAACCCCTCCTTCACCACCGCTCTCCAAGACTTCGCTCGAAACAAGCGTTTCACGACCCCCCAGACGCCAAAGCCGTTACTCCTCGTCACTCCCCTCCAAGAATCGCACGTGCAGGGCGCTGTAATCTGCGCCAAAGCCGCAAAACTTCAAATGAGAATCCGAAGCGGTGGCCATGATTACGACGGTCTCTCCTACGTCTCCAAGGAGCCCTTTATGATCCTCGACATGTCCAAGCTTAACGCGATCACCATCGACGTAAAAGCACAGACTGCAGTGGTCCAACCTGGAGTCACCACGGGAGAACTTTATTATAAGATCTCGGAGAAGAGTAAACTTCATGGCTTCTCCGCAGCAGTGTGTCCAACTGTTGGCCTCGGTGGACATATCAGCGGAGGAGGGTACGGTAACATGTTGAGAAATTTTGGTTTGACAGTCGACAATGTGATTGACGCGAAAATTGTTGACGCGAAAGGAAATCTTCTTGATAAAAAATCCATGGGAGAAGATCTCTTTTGGGCTATTAGAGGAGGTGGAGGAGCGAGTTTTGGAGTGGTAGTTTCGTTTACCCTTAAGCTTCTTCCCGTGCCTGCAAAGGTTACAGTTTTTAGCACTGAGAGGGGTATGGATGAGAAGATGAGTGACTTTGTGGTGGAGTGGCAGAAGGTTGCACCAGTGACTGATAAGAGGCTGTTCTTGAGGTTACTATTGCAGCCAGGAGGGAACAGCGTAAAAGCCTCGATTATGGCAATGTTTGTGGGAGGGGCTGATGAGCTTGTGTCGCTTATGGCGAAGGAGTTTCCACTTCTAGGGTTGAAAAAGGAGAATTGCACTGAGGTGAGTTGGATAGAATCTGTTCTTTGGTGGAGCGATATCAAAAGTTTAGAAAATGGTGAGAAACCTGAGATCCTGATGGAGCGGAAACCGAACAGTGCTAAGTTCCTGAAAAGAAAATCTGATTATATTCAGAAGCCTATTTCAAAAGACGGGTGGGAAATGATATTCAAGAGAATAATTGAGATTGGAGACACGGGGCTTACTTTTAACCCTTATGGAGGAAAAATGGATGAGGTTGCTCCTGATGCGACGCCGTTTCCTCACCGCAAGGGGAACCTGTTCAAGGTTCAGTACTCTGTGAGCTGGAATGAAGCTGGAAAGGATGAGACTTACACGAACAAGGCTAACAGGCTCTACAATCTGATGACACCTTATGTGTCAAAGAATCCCAGAAGTGCCTTTTTCTGCTACAGGGACGTTGATAATGGGATCAACACCTTCGGTGCAAATAGCTACAAGGAAGGAGAGGTCTACGGAATCAGATACTTCAAAACTAACTTTGAGAGGCTCGTCAAGGTTAAGACCGCCGTTGATCCTGAAAACTTTTTCAGGAATGAACAGAGCATCCCTGTGCTTAGTGCCAAAGCATAGGGAATCATGCACTCCTCGCCACATTTTATCAATTAGAACAATAATAAGTCCTTCTCTTGTATATATATTTTAAGGATAAATTGTATATTTTTTAATTCTTTAATTCATAATATCTGAGTGTTTTTTTGCATTCACCTTCATATTGTATAAAATCTTAATATAGCGTGAAATTTCATTTTCATTTTCGCATGTCTTAATTATAAAGATTGGTGATGGAGACTCACCCTTGCTATCCCATTTTCCAATATTATATGCAAAGGCAAAATTAAGAGAGCAAAAAATAAAAGGTAGATAGAAAATAGATGGGAGTGAAACGTATAACGAAGGAAGGAGATGGTGTTTTGAATAGGAAAAATATTAATATTAGCATTTCTGTAAGATGGTAGGAGAAAAAAAAACAATTAAAGGTATAGAAGATGAATGGATCCGCTTAGAAAAAAATTACATATCTCATTGAAATATATTTTTATTTTTAATTGAAAAGTAAAAATTATTTCTTTTTCATAACATTTTGCTTGGAGGGTGATTTTCTTAACTTGATGATACAAACATCTCGAAAACTATAAGGTGAATGCATATTGTTATTTACTCACATACATAACTAAGCGTGTCCATCAAATTCATCCATCCGTTTCACCGTCTGGTTCTCTGCATCATAATTTTAGGGGGATACTTTGTTCATTTCTGAAATAGTTTTCGGGGTCAACCTCAGTTTTAATCTTCACCAATGTATAGAAGTTGTTATGGAAATACTTAATACCATAAACCTCTCCTTCGTGGTAGCTATTGTTATCATGATGATTGATACCAATGTCAAGGTCCCTGTAATTCAGAAAAGCTCTCCTTGGATTTTTTGACACAAAGGGGGTCATATAACTGTGTAACCTTCTAATCTGTGTTGTAAAGTTCTTGTCTGCAGCATATCCCGGTTCATCCCAATTAACAGAATATTCAATTTTGAACAGATTTCCTGCTCGGTGAGGAAATGCTGTAGCATTTGTTGAAATCTCGTTCATTCTTCCACCATATGGGTTGAAAACAATACTTGTTTCTCCCAACTCAATCATCCTTCTCCATATCCATTCTAACCCATCTCTGGAAATTGGAGTCTTCACATAATCAGATTTTCTTTTGAGGAACTTTGCTGAGTTGAGTTTTCTGTTAAGTAGAGCATTTGGGTGGGTACCATTTCGAAAACTAGCCCACCAAAGTGCAGACTCAATCCAACTCATTTCAATGCAATTCTCTTTGTTTAGACCCAAAATTGAAAACTCCTTGTCCAAAAGTGACACAAGATCATCTGCTCCTCCTAGAAACAAAGTCACAACCTCAGCTCTAATAGTTTTGTGCCTCCCTCCAACGTTTGAATTCACAGGCCGCAATTGCAGCCTCATGAAAAGCCTTTCATCCGTGTGTGGTGCAACTTGTTGCCACTGGACAACAAGATCAGTGGCATTTTGATCCAAAGTTTTCTCAACCCTAAAAACAGTAACAACTTCTGGCACAGGAACCAACTTAATAGTGTATGATAATATGACTCCAAAACTTGCTCCTCCACCTCCTCTTATGGCCCAGAATAGGTCTTCTCCCATAGACTCCTTGTTGAGAATCCTACCTTTGACATCAACAATCTGAGCATCAATGATGTGATCAATAGATAAGCCATATTTTCTCATCATATTGCCATAACCTCCTCCACTAAAATGACCACCAACACCAACAGTGGGACACACCCCTGCAGGAAAGCCATGAACATCACTCTCCTCCCATATCCTATAATAAACTTCTCCAAGCGTGGCACCAGCTTGGACCACAGCAACCCCTTTTTGCACATCCACTGTAATGTTGCGGAGGTTGAACATGTCAAGCATGATGAAAGGTTCATCAGAGATGTATGAGAGACCCTCAAAGTCATGGCCACCACTTCTTATTTTAAGTTGAATATCGATGCTTTTGGCACAAATGACTGCTGTTTGGACATGATATTCTTGCAATGGTGTGACGATGATTAAGGGTTTTGGTGCAGAGGTGGTGTTCAACCGGGCGTTACGAATGTATGCACGGAGAATGGAAGTATATGATGCGTTGGTTTGAGCAAACACTATGTTAGAGATGTTGGGAGAGTGAATATTGTTTCTTAGACAGTCAACAAAAGCTCCATACACTGAGTCTGTTGGGGAAGCACAAGAGGTGTGTGAAAGCAGAAGAACAATAACAAAAGGAAGCATGGAAGCCATGGAAATGGTGGCCAAAGGATTTGGTTTTTCCATGGTGGTGGTTCATACGTTTCTGAAGAGTAGGTGAAATGAAATAGTACAGGCCAAGTATGGTTGTATCGAAAGAGACACAAAGTTGGGATTTGGGAGGCATTAGAACAAGGTTTTAAATGATTGAAAAGTTCTTTTGGCTTCACTGTTTCATAATTTTTGACGATAAAATTTAGTGACCATACATTTCTGGAGGGACACTATGATGAAGATTCTTCTTTGAGCTTTGCCGTTTTCTCAGCCGGCGCATACAGAACAAGCTAGTTAAAGTATTCCTCAGCTGAAGTTTAACCAAAACTAAAACAACACGGGAAACTTGAACATTAATATAGAGCAGTCTCAAATATACTACATGTTAATATTGGGAGCTCCACTTATATGGCCACCAGCAACAACAGTGGGACACACTCCTTCAGGGAAGCCATGAACTTTACTCTTCTCCCAGATCCTATAATAAACCTCGTCCAATGTGACTCCAGCTTGGACCACTGCAACCTCATTTTTGACGTTGATGGTGACTTCTCTAAGCTTGAACATGTCGAGGATGATAAAGGGTTCCTTGGAGACCTAGGAGATACCCTCGTAATCATGGCCACCGCTTTGGATTCTGATTCAAAATTTGGCGGTTTTGGCGCAGATTACAGCGCCCTGCACGTCGATTCATCGAGAGGAGTGACTACGAGTACCGGCTTTGGCATCTCAGGGGTCCTGTAACTCTTGTTTCGGGCTAAGTCATCGAGGACCGTAGTGAAGGAGGGGTTGCTTTGGGCGAAGACTATCTTGGAGACTTCCGCTGAAGCAGTTTTTGTGTTCTCTGTGAGGCATTTAAGGAAAGTTCCGTGGATTGCAGGATCTGCTGTTTCTGCCACCGACAAAGTGAGGACAGTTAGAAGAAGAAGAGCAAAAGAGAGATAAGCCAAACAAGGTTACGCCATTGTCATTGTCATTGGCTCTTTAGTGTCATTGGCACCTTTAGTGTCATGGGCATACACCTATGCAAACCACGACATCTATAGAAAACAGAACAATAGAAAATGGAAAATAACAACAGTAGAAGGAGAATTTGAAGGGTATTCAGAAAATTGTAACTGAAAAACAGCTATAACATTGAGTGAGGAAAGAAGAAGTGTAACAGTATGTATGAAATAGGATAACTGATTACAGGGAGAGGCTTGGATCTTGCTTAAAAGAAGTGAATATTGAGACGAATGTATTGGAGATTGATATGAGTTGGGATCTATTTCAGAGATACTTATGGAGCAAAACACTAATCTAGTAATAGTATAGGTAAAAGAATCATAAATCTGAAGGTGTTAGTCATAAGAAGATACCACTGCATACAATACCATCGTTTGAAGTGCAGTAAAATCTGTAACAGAGATGTGAATTGAGGAGGGGAGCATAAGAACTTACGTAAGACTATCTGTAAGGAACTCTACTAACTGCGACTGCGTCTGTTATATGTTTAGTTTTCATGATCAATTGTCGAATATTCTCTACTTATGACTAGGAATGGAAGTGGGGGCAACATAGAGCAACTAAAGGTGTAGTTTAAGTACTTAATTGACTGAACACTGTTAAACTACTATAACGGTGGTAGCTGAATGCGAGTGGGTAAGTGTTGTACATAATAATGCAAGATTTTTGGTAAGTAATGAACAGAAGTGAAGTAGTTGGCTGAAGGAGGATCTATAACATCAGTAGGCAGTGAGGGGTACATGGAACTTGTGTGCTTGTTGTTTAGGTTTTGTGCAGGTTAACATGATCTACTGGCAACAAAATGGAAGTTGAATAAAAAATGATAAAATGCTGAAGTGAAGGAAGAAGAGAGAAGTGTGGACAATCAGCAACATTACTAAAACACTAGTGATAATTTTACATGCTCCAAATTACATTCATCTTATGTCTATTATTTTACAAAAATACCCCTATCACATAAGTAATCCAACACTCAAAAGAAGGTGTAATTTGGAGGAAAGAAAAAATGGGTGTCAAAAATATCTCTATGGACACAAATACCCCTATCACTACTCACATGGGAGTTCTGTATATGGTCACAGTATTATTATATTATTATACTCAAATAAATCTGATTTACTTTTTCAGAGTCTTGTAATCTCTTCCATACTCTAATACGAATTTAGTTGAGAAAGTATGGTAATACATGTATGAGTGACAACTTAAGAACTAAATATGTAAAATTCTGCACTAAATATTGTAAATAAGTTGGAGTAATCCAAATACTCTATCATAGACATATACTAATATTTACTGATAAAAAAACTATTTTATAAGAAAATTTGTACTATTTTATCAAAATTATCTTTTAGCATAATAATTCTAAAATAACTCATAATAACTTCTACAAGAGTATAAACTAAAATCATATTCCTTCTTATATATTAATTTACAATTTTATTACTTTTTTAACGACATAAAACATCAGAATGTCTTTCCTAAATCATATCTTATTAAAACAATTATTTCCTCAACATAATAATTCACAACTCAACCAACAAATTTCAGAGGTTCCATTTTGATAGGTACTCATCTAAAAAATATTAATTTTTAGTAGAAACATTTGTTAATTTTTTAAGTACAGGGAGGAGAATGAATTCAAATGTATACAGGTTTTCTTATTTACCATTTGAATTCATTCTTCCATTTATTGGTTATTTTATGCACTTTTAATCATATTTATTTTAATATTTTTAATAAATAAAATATAAAAATTAATCTTTTAAAAAATATGATATGTATCTACGTTTCTGTAAAATAAAATAAAAATATTTTATTAAAATTTCATGAGAGGATGAAATACTTAATATTTAAAATTTAACTTAATTATTGATAAATCTCTCAATACATATACATTTTTTTATAGTAAAACTTGTATTTATAAAAGAATAATAATAATAATAACAATATAAATAATTTATATATATTTAGATGAAAATTTAATTTTATAATACATTTTTCTAAGCACTAATTGTATAACTCTAAATCTTTTTTATTTGTGTAGTAGTATACTTTTAATATATCAAATCTATGATGTTTGGACACGTCTCTTAAATGGTATGTCTTTGTTGGATACTCGGACACCACCAGACATGTATTAATGAAATGTTCAAATTAAAAAGTATTTGTTGGATTTCTAAAAATTCTAACAAGATTCCAACATAAATTAAAAAAAAAAAAAATATATATATATATATATTATTACGAAGTGGACTTTAAGCCTAACTCAACCCCATAAAACCAACTCATAAGATTGAGATTTGCACCCACTTATATACAATGAAAGGCTCTAATCTCTAGTCGATGTGGGATCTCAAACATATATATTAATCTTTTATAAAATCAAATTTATTGTATAAACTTTTATTATAATTATAAAAATAAGGAACAAATCATTTTGAACCAGACATAAAAAAATATTTTTCTGTTCCAATAAAAACTAAAACATACTTATGTATATAAATTTTTATTGTTAATATATATAATTCATAATTATATAATATATGTATATTCATGTTTCGTATTTTATATTTTAGAAATTATATATATATATATATATTTATTTTTATTTTTTATTTTTTTTATTTTTTTTTATATCAAGTCGTATCAGTATTTGTATTATCCAATCCATGTATTAATTGTGTTATCCAATCATGTATTATTGAAGTATGCGGACATTTCTAATTATCTTGTTACGAGTCCAGTCAAATTTAACCATCCAAATTAAAACATGTTCTATATTATGTAAAGCTTGTGTTTGTGCCCTTGCAAGATTTAAGTTTGACTTACTTCATTTGACAAACACGTATTATAAACTGTCCTAGGGTCATATTAAATGATTATGAAAATACTGAATTCAGAGTGTAATTGTCTAACACGTATAGAAAAAATTAAAAATAATAAAGTATAAAGCGTCTCTCATAATTTTTGTATCGTCTATTTATGCCACCAGTTGATAGATTCTTAGAGTTTCAGTTTGTGGTTCACGCTGTGGGAGGCTTGGCGGTATATGTATGACTTGTATCTTAGTACTCATTACCCATTCCATTCATCACTTGGTTGTAGAAGTTGTGAAGACTCATATTCTAGTTCAAACAAAATATTAATATATATCATTATGAATATTCTATTATAAAAATAGAAAAATGGAGGAAGTTAAAAATCCACTAGGAACATCACGCATTAAAAAAGAGGGGACAAAGTCAAGAGAAATTTAAAGACAAAATGGAGAAAGACAAAATAAGGACAGAAGATGTGGTGAGCATGAAAAGGAAGAGTTCCACCAGTCACGCAAATTTAGTTGGGAAAATTCAACCAATACCAACTTCTTTACTTTCATATCATATTTGTAATAGTGGGATTTAACCCATTATCCTACGCCCCCAACACAACCCATGTGATTGATATTAGAAGTTAGAAATATTGCACACCCCATAATTGAAGATTAAACATTGTGAATCTCCAACCATTGATTCAGATGGGAGAGGAAAGAAAGAAGAAAGAACACAAGAAATAAAATAAATGAAAGCTTTGAAATTCAATGATGTATCAATAATGGGAAAAGTATCCCGGGCCTACATGCCAACCATTAAAACAGAATTATAGGAACAAAAATTTAAACTAAACTAAAATCTAACGGATAGTCTTCACTGTATGATTCCCTATGCCGTGCTCAAAAGTACAGGAACACTCTGTTCATTCCTGAAAAAGTTATCAGGATCTACTTTGGTCTTGATGTTCACGAGCCTCTTAAAATTCTCACTGAAGTACTTGCTTCCATAAACCTCTCCTTCTTCAAAGCTATTCTTACCGAAGTTGTTCACTCCAATATCAAGGTCTCTGTAGTTCAAAAAAGCCCTTCTGGGATTCTTAGACACGAAAGGTGTCATGTAACTGTACAGCCTCTTAGCCTGATTCGTGAAATTCTGTCCCGCACCAGCTGAAGGATCGTCCCAGTTCACAGAATACTGAATCTTGAAGAGATTCCCCTTACGGTGAGGAAACGCCGTCGCATCAGGAGAAATCTCTCCCATTTTCCCTCCATAAGGGTTGAAAACAAACCCTGTTTTTCCCAACTCAATCATCTTCTGAAATATCCACACCAACCCGTCTCTAGAAATGGCGTTCTGAACATAATCGGATTTTCTTTTCAGAAAACTAGCAGAGTTCACATTCCGATCCAGTAGGGTCTCGGGTTTGTCACCGTTTATCAAACTCTCATCATCGTTCCACCACAGAACAGAATCAATCCAACTCACCTCAGTACAACTCTCCTTCTTCAATCCAAGAAGCGGAAACTCCTTCTCCAAAATCGACACAACCTCATCAGCCCCTCCCAGAAACAGGGCCACAACCGAGGCTCTAACGGTTTTGGTCCCCTTCACAACCCTGGAACTCACTGGCTGCAATAAGAGCCTCAAGAAAAGCCTGTCGTCAGTATTTGGCGCCACCTGCTGCCACTGCAACACAAGGTCGGTTGCAGTCACATTTGTTTCCAAAGTCTTCTCAACGCGGAAAACGGTAACCGTTTCAGGCACCGGAACTAGCTTTATAGTAAACGACAATATGACACCAAAACTGGCTCCTCCACCTCCTCTAATAGCCCAGAAAAGATCCTCCCCCATGGATTTTCTATCGAGAATATTTCCTTTCACGTCAACAATTTGTGCGTCAATCACATTATCGACAGATAATCCATATTTTCTCAACATGTTACCGTACCCTCCTCCACTGAAATGGCCGCCGACACCGACAGTAGGACACACCCCTGCAGGGAAGCCATGAACTTTACTCTTCTCCCAGATCCTATAGTAAACCTCTCCCAGCGTGGCACCAGCTTGGACCACTGCAACCTCGTTCTTTATGTCCACCGTGATTGTGCGAAGGTTGAACAAGTCTAGGATGATGAAGGGTTCATCGGAGATGTAGGAGATACCCTCGTAATCATGGCCTCCACTCCTGATTTTGAGTTGAACTTTGACGCTTTTGGCGCATATTACAGCGCCCTGGACGTGCGATTCTTGGAGGGGAGTGACGATGAGTAACGGCTTTGGCGTTTGGGAAGTGTTGAAACGCGCGTTTCGGATGTAGTTTTGGAGGACGGTGGGGAAGGAAGGGTTGGTTTGGGCGAAGACAATATTGGAGAGTTGGGTTGAGGAATTTGTGTGCTGTGTGAGGCACTGAAGGAAAGTGTCGTAGATTGAGGAATCTGGGGTTTGTGCCGACGACAAAGTGAAGAGAATTAGAAGAAGAAAAGTGGTAGAGAAATAAGCCAAACACAGCTTTGCCATTGTCGGTTGTGAATGTCTGAGTTGGCGACTTGGGAGAGGGTGAGTGCAGTGTTTATATACACCACAAGAGAGGTGTTTGGGACGTGTTGGTCTTAGTCCACCTTTGCGCCTAAGAAAACGTGAGAATTGTCATAAAAGGATTTTTCTTTTCATGGGAAGGGTATTTGATTGATTGAATGGTAGATACTAGAGAAAAGAAAAAAAGTGTTGGAATCCCACATTTAAGTAGGTTTAAATTATCACCCGGTTGAGGTTTAAATTATCACGGGTGAGTTAGGTTTAAAGTTTAATTTGTAATATGATAATCATTTAAAATTTAATTTGTAATATGGTAATCATTTAAATTCTATCCATAACATGTTATCCGTTGAAAATCATGAGAATATTTCATTCACTGAGGAAATTGAATTGGAGATAGAATCTTCTTGTGATTTTCCTCATAATATTATTGGTCAACGCTAAATTGGGCATTGAATTATCCCATAAAAATATGAGATAGAGAGCCACTTGTACTTTGCGTTAATGCATTTAGAACCATATGTAGTCAATTTCACTTATTATAGAGCCGTAAGCAACTAGGTCTTTTGTTTGGTAACTGCTGGCAGCACATAGAAATAAGTAATTCTAAACCCTTCTATTTGTACTTTTTTGGTCAATAATCCTATTTTATTTGTATAGAAATTATTATATATGTTTATATTTTTAAAATAATAAACACATTTACCTTTTATTCAATATTTTCTTTTTGAATTAATAAAAAGTATAAGGGAATCGACAAGAGCATATTACGTTACTAATTAGGAATGCATGATTGGGTATCTTTGTTTCTTGGGTTGTTGAATGATACTATCTTACAAGAATTGTGACTTATCTTGGTTGACAAATTGCACATTACATAGAAAAGTAAAAGGAGTTGTTCTTTTCTGGTACAAGAGTACTAAGTTTCAACAAATAAAATAACGTAAAGGGTAATATTATATTATTATATCTATTCTTGTATAATAAAAATGTTGACTTTTGTAAAAGTCTTGAAAGCATAGTGTATCCTAAATTTCTTGCATTAGTTTCCTCTGAATGAAGAAGGTGCAGTGTTAAATGGCATGGGTTTTTATGTCCTAAAAGGTAAAAAGAAAATGTGAAGTTCTATAACTAATGGTGGGTTTCTTTTTCTCTTTAATTATGTAACCTTTTATGGGAAAGAACACTATCTAACCAAGTAAACATTAAAGTTCCAGAACAAAAAAATTAATAGGTTTGTGTTTCTAATTCATCCATCTCTTCCTTCTAGATTCATGTATTATAGAAGGTGAACTTCCCCTTTAATGTTTAGTGAATTTCTTAAAATATAATTATCGAAATGTTTATAAAAGTTAATAAACTAGAATTTTGACTTATCATGTAAATATATCCTACTTTTCTTTTTCCGTTTAAACAAAGATTTGTGTATTTGTTTTTTTTTCTATTTTCTTTTGTATCAATTGATTTTTTTTATTCATTAAAAATGGTTTAAGTAATTGTTGACTCTTCTATTATATTTAACTTGTGATTTAAAATTCAGTAAAGAAATGTAATCTAAAATGTTCAATAATTTTTACTTAAATTGAATGTTTGAAAAATAGTTATTATAATTAACTCCTTTCGTATCTTTTTCTTTATTTCGAAGAAAAAATAATATCTATTATTTTCAATAATTTATTTGGATTTTTTCAGCCGTGAACACTTTAAAATAGTTTAATTGCCTTAGTATTGCTTTTTTTTTTAAAAATGAATATTTTTATAAAAAAAAATATAAACGAAATTAAACGTAAAATAAAAAAGTAAATTAGTGATTAAAAACTCATTAGTATGATTAAAAGACTTAAAATTCACACAAAAATCATGACTTTGATTTGATTTTTGTTTTAATATTTAATTTATAAAATAAAATAATATTAATTTGTTATAAAAATAATTAAAATTTCATAATTTTAATTTTTTTTAATGTTTAAACTTGTAAAACGATCACATTACTCCAATTAACGTACGAATTTAATTAAAAAACAGAAATATTTTAAACATTTAATAAAACAGTTTTTTTTTAATTAAAACACAATTAAAAATAAACACTTACTATTTTTTATTTATTTTTATGTACAAATACGTAAGCAATGACGATACAAGTAGTAACCATATGACACAAAATCAAGCAACCAAGAATCAATTGAAAAAATATAAAAATAAATTTAATAGACTAAATTTTTTAGTAGTGAATTAAAAATATTTAAATTTATAAGTGACTTAGTATTTTACTATCTTTTAAAACACATTTTTTTTAATGAAAAGTATTGAAAATAAATGAAATATTTTATTTTCAATTTTTATTTTTTAACTTTTAAAATAACTATAATTGAAATTAAATATATTTTATTAATAAAAAGTAAAAATAAAAACTATCACTATAAGAAAATCATGAAATAGAAACCAATTTTTAGATACCAAAATAATTAGTTGTAATAGTAACTAAATTAGAGACCATTTTAGAAACTAAACAAAATTTTGATTTCTAAATTAGTTTGTATTATTTTTAAATAGTTTTTAAATTGGTATCTATTAGTAACCAAGGTTTTACCTACCAATTATTTAGTTTCTAAAAATCTTGGTTGCTAATTAGATATCAATTTAGAAACTATTTAACAATAATAGAAATTAATTTAGAAATTATTATTTTTTCTCTAATTTAGTTACTATTGCAACTAATTATTTTATTCTCTAAAAATTGATTTATATTTCATGATGTTCTTGTACGGTATAATACTAGGGACATTTTAGGCATTTAGTTAAAAAATCATATTTACTTAATAAAGTGTATTAATTATTTGATCGTTTAATATGAAAAAGGAAAACATCAAAGGATATAAAAATAAAAAAAATCTCTACAAATTGAAAAAAAAAAGAAGGGAATAAGTTAGCATTGATGAACTTAAATTGGAAAATATATTAAATTTTTAAAATTTATGAATTAATGTTGACAAAGTTTATTCTAGAATATATATATATATATATATATATATATAAAGAGTTAGTGTTGATTTGATAAACTCTAATTATATAATATATTTAATTTTTAAAATTAAAAAATAAGGAGATAAAAATAATGTTTTTTATTTCCATTTAGATGATGAAATAAATATTGATATCAGCGACTCTAATTATAAAAGTATTTAATTTTTAAAGTTAGATTTTACAATATGCCTGATTAAACCTGAATAACTTAACTAAATTATATGTTTAATTTATTTTTTAGTTTTAACTTTATAGTGGTAATTTAGTGTGAGCACTGTTAGCTTGGTATCAAGGTCTAAATTTTGGAAGGAGATAACTATTTGTATTTTTGTATTAAGTTTTTGTATGTTTTAAATACTTCATAACTGAAAATTTTCTTTAATATTTATATCCTTCAAACTTTATATGCACTGGCAGGAAAACTTTGATTTTAAATACTTTGATTTAAATTATATGGAATTGTTGGGCCTATTGGGCTTGGTATCTCTTAAATAGGTGAGGCTCAAATATTTGTTAAGGTGCGTTTAATTTGTTAAACAAGTATTTGTATGAACACTACAAATATAGTTGTTCCATATTTTTACATATTAATTGTTTCTTGAATTAAAAAAAAAGCATGAGATAGAGATATGAACGAAACAAAAAATTGACTTTTTGTAACTAACAAATTATTAACAACTCCTTATTCTAAATATATATACTATATAATATACTCAAATGAAAATAAAAAATCTAACCTCCGTTTCCCATTTTCTTAATAACTGTATTGTTGAATAAGGTGTGTGAATTGTTGTAAACTCCTACATATTAGAACATATATAATAATATTTTTATACTATTATAATAATATAAATTTTATAAAGATAATTAATATTTAAAATGATATTTTAATAATTCTATTATTATTTTGATTGTAGCCTGTTGACTATATATTAAATCATGTATAGGATAATAATTTATAATTATAACTTAAGTGTTTTTTTTCTATATATAGTGTGGATATCTAGCACGTATTGAGATATTCCAAAGAGTGTAAGTAGTAATCTATTATTTTTATAAATGTTTTCAAGTACTTAATGTAATTGGTACCAGTCAAAATAAGATTTCTTCATTTTTTAATTATCTATTTACACTCTCTAATTACTATAGTTCTATCAACTCGATTTTTTTGACATTAAGAAAATGATATTTAACTTGTTTTGCTTGATTTATCTTTTATCCCCCCAAGTTATATTTGAATATTCTTTACTATTTGTATCATTATTTAACATTCTCCGTTAAATCCATTGATTCTCAGCATGAAAAGTCACAACTTTTAATAGTTAATACAATATTAAATAGTTGCCGATAAAAAAAAACAATATTAAATAGTTAAAACCCATTCACAAACATTAAAAAAATGTCCTTTGGTGTTTGTTCATTTGGAAAGCAGTGAAAGAAATCACAACAGTTTTTTCCATCATTACAAGATGAAGTAGTAACTTCCGTAAATGAGGAACGTTACATGCAATTGTGTCATTTTATATTTTAAGTTTATTCTATTAGTGAACGTAGTTAAAACAGTACACACTAATATATTCTATCACTTCTACAAAAAAAATTCTTAACCAGGACAATTAAAAATAATTCAGTAACAAAACAATGCATAAAGTCATAAACCTTTTATTACACAATGATAACTTCTATGAAAAAAAGCTTGTTGAAGCTCAAACTTTTTTCTTTTTTTTTTGTAACTTTCATAGTTATATTTTTTATTTTTTTTTTAGTGTCAATGGACACCGAGTATTTACAAAAAATTTTCAATTTTGTTGGGTTTTGACTTCGCTCTGAATTGAATGTAAGATTTACTCACAACATTTTTAGAGTTAGTTTTCTTTTTTTAATTTGATTTTTTTTGTATAATCTTGTATTTTAATATATATATATATATATATATATTTAAAAAACGTTTAATTATATAAATATTTTAATAATTTAATTAATTATTATCTTTAATTAGATAAGTTAAAAGAGTTATTATCTTTACATATTAAATTAATCAATTACAATTAATAGTTTAAAATTATTTTATAAGTGTTAATAATTCAAATTCTAATGATACTGTATATTTATAATTTCTTAGAATTGAGTATATCTAACCAATTAAGAAAAATCACTACCCTAATTGATAGTATTAAATATGTTTTTTTAAATCAAACCTACCCTTAATCAAACCTACATCGATGAAACATATTAAATACTAGTAATTATAAGGTTTAATTACCTTTTTCGTCCCTATATTTATAGCCAATAGTCAATTTGGTAGAGTGGTTTTTAAAAAAAATCAATTTGTCCCTAAGTTTTTTAAAATATATTCAAAATGGTTTTTTCTGTTAAATATCACCAAACGGCGTTAAGTGGTGCTTATGTGGCAGACACGTGTAAGTTACGTGGATTGTGCTTACATTACTTTGGTGAATACTGAATTAGGGTTTAGGTTATTCAAATT